>TARA_R110002074_G_scaffold397842_1_pt1 | contig 18002 bp, 22 predicted proteins | sample TARA_R110002074 | Tara Oceans TARA_R110002074 (sample SAMEA4397215) | marine metagenome | biome: Polar Biome; feature: [MIX] marine epipelagic wind mixed layer (ENVO:01000061); material: water (ENVO:00002006), including particulate matter (ENVO:01000060) such as... | depth 10-100 m | reverse complement strand
GGCTGTCTTCGGTTTAGATTTATCTGTAAGGATATTAAAGTAGAAACGAACTATGCCGAAGATATGGAAAATTGTATCCTACATTTCTTGAGGGATAAAAAGATCTTAAAAAATAATTGGATTGCTCCCAATACTAAAAATTATGCGGACGGAGGGTGTAATGGGGACGGGAGGTCCTTTGACAGCGAACAAAAAGATAAAAAGTATTTGGCTGAAAAGTATCCCTTGTATTGTAGATATTTTGAGCGAAAGAATGGGAAACCAGATTGCCGAGTAAGAGAATACAAATCTTGTCCTCCCTCAAAAAATAAGAAACTTAATTAATTGGAAACTTTTTCTCAAGAGTAGTGCCTATGGGTCCCTGATTTTTATAATCTGTGATAATAACATTCGGTAGTCCCTGAAAGACCTCCTTGTATTTTTGAGATACAAATAATATTTTATTAGGAAATTTCAGTGCTAGAAACCTTTTACCGATTTCTATTGTAAATTTATCTCTGTCGTCCATTTTGACCCAGAGTTGTTTTTTATTCATATTCATTCTTGCCGTTCTGCTCGTCCATTTTCTAATTGCTTCTTTTGCTCCTTGTTTCTCGTGTGCGAAATGTATTTCTACAGGTCCTTTAGAACCTTCTAGGATTAAAACTGGATATTTAGCGAGAACCCTTTTATATTTAGATTTGCCTTCTGGTTCTTGTGCTTTTGGTTTTAGTTTCATATACTCGTCAAAATTCTCTAATAAGATAATGTAATCAGGAGCATAAATATACATACTAAAAAAGGGACTGTCGTATGGTTCTCCTCGTGCCTTCATATATGCGACTCCATAACAATTATCGCTGACAATAGTATAGTCTTTTTTGAGTGCTTTCTCGCTGACCTTTTTGGCTTCTCCTGCGTCTGCCTTTTTGCCGTAATCAGTTAGATTTTTTGCGACTTGTTTTATTTCTCCTTTCGGGGCTGTTTTGGGAACTTGGACTTTTACTCCCGGATTTAACTTACCAGTTTCTATTCTCTTTTTCACGGGTGCTTTACCTATGCCGACACTTATTTTCGCAGATCTTAATTCTCTTTTCCTGATAGTAATCCAAACCGTCCAGTTTCTCCTTGGAGAGATCTTATTAAGCATTTCTTTATTTTCTGCTACATATTTCTTAATATTACCAATCTCTGCGACAATGCGAGGTTTTTCTTGTAGGACGATTTTTTGTTTCGCAACCATTTTTCTTATCATAGATTTATTTTTTATCTATGAAATTTTAATTTATGTGGTTCAGTGGATTGTGGGATTGATTCGCAACGATCCCATACTGGGCGAATGCCGCCGGAGCTTCTTGAGCAGGAGGGGCTTTCGTTGGAGCATTTTTTTCGTCCGTTTTTTTATCGGTATTATCTTGTTTAATTCCAGAAATAGCACTATCCACAGCGGCGAAAATATTCACGGCTGCCGCGAGAGGCGCTAATGCTCCACCAGTGAAGGCAGTTGCTACATCTAACGCTCCACCAATAACGGTCGCAACATTGCCGACATCTACACCTATGTTCTGTTTGACGATATTTCCAGCAGCGTCTTTCTTCTTAAAAAGATTACCTGTATCAACAAGATTATCTATATCCTGATATGCCGCAATCCCAGCACCAACGGCTCCCAATCCTTTTGCTCCAACTTTTGCGAAGGTTTCACCACCCCCTTTTACTAGAACACCCGAAACAACTCCCTCTACCCCCGTGAGGTCTTTCACCGCAGTTGATCCTTCACCGAATAATTTAGTTCCTTCACCAACTTCCGCGAATGCTTTTCCAGCAACCGCCCCTGCTTCACGGAGGGATCCTCCTGACTTTGCGACAATTGCCGCTCCTTGGGTTGCTCTCCCAGTTGCTCTCCCAACCCTATAAACTTGATCTACTTTAGTGACATCACTTTCCGCGTCTGATTTTATATCTGCGTCTTTTTTATCTTGTTCCCGACCGTCTAATGCTTTAAACGCCATTGTCTGTGTTTTCCACCCATTTAATCTTAATTCATTCATATCAGCCGACTGCTGACCGAGCTGATTTTGTATCTGGAATGATCGTGCGTCTGACATATTTTTATACTGATTATTATATTTTAATTTTATTCAGGACTATTTAAAATGTTGGGACCTTCGGCTATTAATGTCTCGAAATTATGATACGCTTTGGGAGGGTTAGATTGGAAGTCCATATGAAGGAAGTCATAACGGTCAGGGGTCGCTATATTATAAATTTCTAACCACTTGTCTGCTCCGCCAAAATTATCTCCATATTCTTCAGCCATTTTACCCAGTTCTTTTTGATTTGGGAAAGGAGAACCAACAATTACATTTGTAGCATTCTGCCGAATAATCGGCGAACACATACGGAAATTTTGAGAACTGATAATTAATAGTTTAATATTAAAATGCCTATATCTGCTCGCTAAATGATTGATCTTCGCCTCCCTGCGGATTGACCCGAGGCAGTCGTCGAGAACGACAGCGATTTCAGGTTGCTCTTCTTTATCATAAGATTTCTGTGTCTGCACGATCCCTTCTACAATAGCGTCGTCATAAGCGTCGTGAGTGTCAAATGCTTTACGAAGGAAACGAGAAGTAATATCATTTGCAATCGTGTTTGAGATAATAGTTGTATTATCAAATCGTTCTTGGGCGTCATAAAATTGATCGTTTAGAAGCATATTAGAAATTAGAGTGCTCTTTCCGGTGCGGACAGGACTTACTAAAAGACATAGAGCTCCGCCACCGAAGCCCTCTACTTGGGGGAGGTGTGGATGTAAATCAGGATTATTTGTTTTTACTGGGTCAGGATCTTTAACAGGGATTACTCGGGGACCTTCGGTGCCTTCCATTTTTTATATGATATACATATATTATTTTATGTTGGGTAATTTTATAAAAAGCAGTTCGCCCAGACATCATTCTTGAGAGCAGAATTTATTTCTTTAAAAACTTTGGCGTCGTGATTGGCTTTGGCTTCGGCTTTCTTCTTGACTTCTTTTCTTTGTTTTCTTAATACCTCAACCCGATTGACCGATTGCTCTACTGCCCTCTGGACAGCATTATCTAGATCTTCTTTAGAATATCCTTTCTCAATAATTCTATCCTTCTCAATAATTTTTACAGATTGTTTAGCAGAAAGTGTTTCGTCTTCTTCTATTGGTGTTTCTAATTTCTTGCGAAGTTTCTTACGCTCCCTTTCCCTCACAGCCTCCACAAGATCTTTGTCCTCTTTTTCTTGCCCTTTCTTTTGTTCTTTTTCTGCCTTTTTTCTCAAACGAGTTTCCTTTGCCTTTTCCCTGCCCTTCGCAAGTCTTTCTAATTGTTCTGGTGTGCAAGGACCTCTTTTTTTTCGTGTTCCTTTCCCGGTTTGTGTTCGCCCCTTCGCAACATATCCTTCTTCTTTGACTTCAGGTTCTAAAATAGTTTTAACTTTGGGAGCAGAGAAGATTTCTTCTTGTGCTAGTTTAGGTCGCCGTTTTGGTTCAGGAATAATTTCTTCTTCTTCTTCTTCTATGTCTTCTCCGTAATCTACTTCCTCAAGTGGTTCTTCCTCTGCTGGAGGCAAGAGGTCTTCTTCTTGTTCTTCGGCTTCAGGTTCAGGTTCGCTTGCGGCTACTTCTTGAGGCATAACAACTTCAGGAAAACAATCGGTCATTTTTATATTATGAAGTAATAAAATTATAAGAATGACTAAATTTTAAAAATTAATGACTACGGAATGACAAACTAGCGAATGCTAGTTTATGAAATCCCCGCAGGGGATTTGACTATTAAATTAAACCGCTTTTCTAACATGGAAAACTACCTGTGTATCTCCAGTTAAACTATTTAGTTCTCTCTCCTGTGCATCCACTATCTGAACTTGGAGCATATTTAATATCATAGGAGCCGTGTTGTGAAGTTTCACATAAGTCTTTTCACTTGCCTCAAAATACAATGCCCCAAATTGCCTCCCGTCATTAGCGAACTGGGGCAACTGATAAATGATTTTAGAAATACCCGACTGAGCCCCATTAAAGGTCTTGTGTGTTAGATTAGGAATTCTAATAAAACTTCCAGTTGCCGTTTTTTGTAATTCGCCCGTAGAGGTAAAGATAATTGTTAGAGTATCATTCCCTACGACATATCCGTCCGTGTTATTAGAAATAATAAATGCTCTATCAACAAATCCAAGTTTCCCCGACATATTGGGATACTCTTGGGACGCTAATAGTGTATCAAGTCGCTCGGGCACTGTGAATTTATTCATAGTAAATAAATGTGTGTAATCTACTCCTTTCCCTGAATTTGATAGGGCAAAGAGATAATTACCGTCCAGTTCGTCAAGAGGCAATTTCTGGACACTGGAGTCCGCCGAAAAAACAAAGGGCTGAACAGTATTAGAGCAAAGAGTGCGACCAGTTCCCAAAATATAAGGTTCAGCCGACAATCCATAAAAGCCTTCATTAGAAAATGCGTCGTCTCCCGCGAGGTATCCCCCAGTTGCTCCTACCGTGAAAACAGGAAATTTATACTGATTGAGAGTATTAGAACTATCGAATTTTGTAATATGAACCGAGCCGTCGCCGACATTTATTTGCGGATAAAGAGCATAGGAAGTAGATCCAATTGGACTGAAGCAGGTCCCGGGAGCTCCCGAAGCAAAAGTAGAACTTACGACCTTATCAAATACGGCTTTCCCCTTCTCTTTAAAATATAATTCTACTTCGTCGCCGACACCAAGAAACTGAATGCCGTCCCAAGTTGCGACGAATTGTGCTTTGGTTAGTTTTGCTGTTCCAGGAGAGTTAGTGTAAGCATTATTCCAATAATCTATTTCTTGCATTTGAGAGACTTCCTGGTCCTCGTTCCAAACCCTCTGTGCGATTGTGATTTCGTCTTCATCATCAACCGCAAAAACATAATCATACATTTCCCAAGTTCCTCTTATGGGACTCGTATCGTTATAAGTCATCCAATCAGTTTGGTTTTGTTCGGCAGGATAAGTTTTGTCGTCTAATTGCTGTATCCCTCTCCACCTTTCGTCTTCTGTTTGTGCTAGAGTTGCGTTTGTATCGCTTTCTATCTGGATTTGGGGTCTAGAGAGACCAACGGTGAAGGGGTCAGTCGTAGCCATTGCGACACCCGTTTCTACAATAAATTCCCCCCCATTTAAACCAAATGGAAATCCTGTGAGCATACCAATGGACTCCGAGTTATTAAGTGTTGTGGATCTCTCGGTGCTAAGGAATATACCTGTCGCAGAAGTATAAGTGAATTTAGAAGACTTCTCTATTTCGTCGTCCGTCCAATAGGAATATGGATTTGCGATATTGTATGTTGGAGTAGATCCCAGAGAGGCATGGAAGTCATTACCTGCCGCGTTGCCTTTATCTACACACTGAATATCGAGACCAAGTTCTACGCCCGAAGCATTCGTGTGAATATCTACGCCATATCCCCCAAATGTTCTTGGGTCGTCATATTGTCGGTTGAGAGCGTCCTGGACTTGTTTTTCATATCCGGATAAGGAGTATGTTCCTCGCGGGATTTTAATTGTTCTTGAGAATGAAGTTAATTCATTATAGTCTGAATAATTTCTTGGATCTGTGCCGAAGTAATGACAGAAGAAATCGTCCTCCTCAATTGTAATATTTCCAGTTCTCTGGACTTTAACACTCTGAACCGCTATTTCACTATCGGCTTCTATTTCTATTGGAGAGCGAAAGAAGTTCTTAAAATTAGAGGGTTTCTCACTCGCTTGAGGTAAGGTGTTCTCGTCAATTCTACTTGTAGCAACAATAAGCGACATTATTTTATAATTAAGATATATATTTTATTTTATATGATAAAATTAAAAAATGTATGGACGCAAGAAAAAGGATAAACCAGTGAAGCAAATGAAAGCCGAAAAATGTAATACTTGCGGGGATACACAACATAAAGTCCCTCAGGCTGTCGAAGAACATAAAAAAGTAAAACCAAAGGAAGTCTTTGGATCTAATTACAAAGAGAAGAAAGTAGAACCTAAACCTAAACCAAAAGTTAAAGTAAAGAAAACTAAAACCAAAGTTTAATACCTTTAAGGTATTTTATTGTATCCGGGAGTATAAAAGTCTTTAGGAGAATACTTATTATTGGAACACTTTATTGCTTCACTATATAAACAAATCTATTTAATGTATTAAAATACAACAATACTTAAAAATAAAAACACTACTATATGTAAGAGTGATATGGTGTTAAGAGATATTATGGATCAATTTGACATTGAGAACAATTTTGAGTATGGTTTCAGTATGTATTGTAATTTTCTTGAGAGAGAAGGTAAGTGGAATTTATGTGAAAATAATACAACGAAGAATAATTTTAAATGTAGAATGCGAAAGCAATATAGGGGAGATCTTGATAGGAGTAGAGAATGGATTAAGTTTGAGAACTTTATTGAGAAAAGAAAAGTAAGAGAACAAAAAGAAGCAGAAATGCGAGCCAAGGCAATCGCAAGAGTATGTGAAGAAAAAGATAAAGAAGAACTCCTTAGGCGACAGTGGGTAATTAAACAAATGGAAGAACAAATTAAACAATTAGAAGAAGAGAGAGCTTCTTTAAAATTACAATTAAAAGAAGAATTTGATAAAAGAATGTTATTAATGGATAAATATGATAGTGATTCAGATTAAGTTTTCATATGCTTCTCTAACCTTTCTAAATTCGTCGGGATCTCCTCCTTTGTCTGGGTGTGTCTCCCTCGCTTTATCACGAAATGCTTTTTTAATGTCTTCGTCGCTAGCCGACCTCTTTAATCCTAATACAGAATAATTATCATTTACTTCTTCTTCGTATTCTCTTTGAGACTTAAAATCGTTCTCAAATGGATTACCGAAATAATTACTATCGTCGTAAAAATGTTCTTCATTCTTAAAATTATTGTATCTAAAATAAGTTTCTCCTTCATAATATTTTGGGAGTTCGGGCTTCGGCTTCTCGGGTGTTTCTCCGTTAATATGGACATGGGACCACATCATAGGATATGGATCGGCATTAGGCATTAATCAATATCTTGATAAAATAATTTAAAATATCAAATTTTTAAAGTTTTTTCCAAGAACTAGAAATCATTTCAGGTTCGGGTTCCGGACTATTTTGTCGCGATAATCTAGGAGACCTCCTCGGTTGTGCCTTTAATATTTCGTCTTCTTTTTCTAATATTTTCTCTTCTTTTTTTAAGATTTTATCTTGTTTTTTATCTTGCTGTGCTTTATCCCGATTATTCTGTAATTCTTTTGCTTGGTCTTTTAAACCTTTCATTTCTTCTTCTGAAGGCGGACGCCTTTCACACTGAAATATATAACATAAATTTACCTTGCATAAACATTTGCTCTGCCAAAGAACAAGTAATAATGAAGCAACTGCACCGAGAACTAACACGACTGCTCCTGCTAATTGATCTACAGAGTAATCTTGTAATTGTCCTTCTGGTGGGGGTGGCGGAGAAATAACGATTGGCGTCGACATAGTTTTATTTCACTATATAAAATAATAAAATCTTTATTAAAACAAATCTAACGACTTCCGGAGCCACCGACTTTCCCCGGATTGACGCCCGATTTACCCGAATAAAGTTCTCGCGAACGAGACCTATTTTTGGGGTCCGTTCTCCATTCGGTCATCGTCATTCCCTTTGGTTTATTTCCATTAGCAGGATAGACCCACTTCTTCGTTGATGGTCGTCCAGGTGCACCTCCAGTTCTTTTCGCCATACCTCCTTTTCCGGGGAGACGAGTTGATCTTTTTGTCGCAGCACTGTCGCCTCCGCTTTCACTCCAGTGTCCGTGCTTTTTAAGACCCGCCACCAGAGCAGGTTTGCTCTGATTTAATTTTAGTTCCGGCTGATTGAGTTTCTTCATACGAATGTATGCTTTTATTTCACTGACGGTTGAGGAGGAATTAGGTTTCGGCATTATTTTATAGACTCTTAAACATTTTAATATAAAGTATAAAATAATAAAATCTTTCTTAAATAAATGTCTATTCTATTACACGGCGATTGTTTAGAATTATTAAAAGAAGTAGAAGACAACTCTGTTGATTTTATTTTCTGTGATTTACCTTACGGGCAGACTTCATTAGAAACAAATCCTTGGGATATACCAATAGATTTAAATTTATTATGGATTCACTTACTTCGTGTTAAAAAAGAAAGAACTCCAATATTCTTCACAACGACAACTAAATATGGATATGAATTATTAAAATATCAACCTTTTAAATGTCCTTTTCGATATGATATTGTTTGGGAGAAATCAATATCCACAGGATTTTTGACGGCAAAGAAGCTCCCCTTACGCTCACACGAAATGATTTATGTTTTTTATGAAAAGACCCCATTTTATGATTTATCAACCCATATGCCTAAATTCACAGAAGAAGAATACGACGGAGAAATAACTAATGAATGTAATTATGGAACAATAAAAACAAAATACAAAACCAAAGGAGATAATTCTGGACCCCGATATGATCCCCCACTTCCTAAATCAGTTATTAAAATAAAATCAACCAAAAGATCTCACAGCACCGAGAAGCCAGTAGAACTAATACAATATTTATTAAAGTATTTCTCTAAAGAAGGAGACACAATATTAGATCCAACAATGGGTTCCGGACCTGTCGGTGTCGCTTCTAAAATTATGAAGCGTAATTTTATTGGGATAGAAAAGAACCCAACATTTTACAATACAGCAAATAATAGAATTAATGAAAGTTAAGTTTTAAAATTTTTTCATATGAAATATTATATTACTTCATTTATAAAATATGACTTCATTCTGGACTGCCGAGGATAAAATACCGATTTCGCAAACCAAAGTTTCAGTTCCGGCACAGCACGGACTTCAGTATTCGCCAGGACAAAAATGCGAATTCCATTTACCCGCTGGAATTAACTTTTTTCAGCCAGGGGAATCTTATCTCAATCTTGGGGTAAAACTAGAAAAAGACCCCACCAACTTACCAACCAAACTTCAGTTAGACGCCGAGATTGGTGCACATGTTTTAATTAAAGACATTCGTATCTACTCGGGCGGAGCGGGCAGAATTTTATTGGAGGAATATCAAAATTACAACACCATAACTGCTCTGAAGTATGATTACGAAACTAATGATACTATGAAAGCCAAACGGGCTCTCACGGAAGGTGCGACGGTTTTCTCGGAGCGGGCGAGAAACGACCACGGAATAGAACATAGTATGCAGAATAACAATGAAGAAAATCCTTATTTTAAGGCAAATGATAGTTCGGCTTCTTACAGCACGGCATTCACCAACGATCAATACACTGAAGTCAAGGCTCTGCTTCAGTTAAATACAGGAATTTTCTCAAATAATAAAATCTTCCCAATCGGTCAAACCGAGGGACTGGTCGTCGAAATTATTTTTGAGGACGCTCGTCGTTGCTTCCGCACTCTAGACCAGACGGCGAGATACAGACATTTATCAACGAACCCATTTTTTATGTCTTCTAACGGGACAGAAGACACTGCTGCTCCCACTTTACCGAACTCTGTCCGACAGTTCCCAGTTGCAGATAATAATGGTTCTACTTTCACTTCATTTTGGCTGAGGCGTGATAATGCTATGGGTTGGTCGGCAAATGTTGATAGTTTCCCATTTGCAATTGGGGAAGAAATCACCTTTGTGAATGCTTCTACTGGGGTAGAAAATCCTTCCACCATTAGGGACGCGACTCTACCGACAATTAAGCGGATAGAATATTCTCCGGGGGTCTTTAATGCTCTTTTGGTGACGCTGAATGCTTCATATCGGGCAACCACCACTATGTCCCAGGAGTTAGTTGTTTGCTCTCGGTCTATTGAGAAGGCAACTACTTCATACAATCCTTCCTATCTAATTACGAATGCTGAATTTATTCTCCAGCAGGTAGAAATGCCTGCGGGATACACTTCCAAACTCGCTGGACTTATGAAAAGTGGTGGAGCAATGAATTATGATTTCTTGTCTGGAACTAATTACAAGATCTCCCAGTTGGCTTCGGAGCGGGTTGCGAACTTACGGTTGCCCCTATCACAGTCTCGAGCGAAATCAGTCTTATGCATACCTACCGATGCAAGCAGTTCGGGCACAAAGGAGCTCCTTGAGGCAAAGGATACTTACATTACCCATTATGATCTAGAAAGTGCCGCTGGAGACTACGAGTGGAATGCGAACCATTCTTCTCGCACAGGTCTCGTCGGCTGTATTGATAATATGACGGCATATCAGTTATTCTACGACGGGAAACTAAATCCAAATCGCAAAGTTTTCACAAATAAATTAGCGACCAAAAGATCTATTGATTCGCAACCACTTATCGAACTTGAGAAGGGATTACAAATGGGGGGAATTGCACCCTTCAGTTTTAAGAAGTTTAGGGAGAACTTTGCAATCGGGCGAGCTCTTTCTCTACAGAATGGTGTGTATGACACTCGTGGAACCGACTTCGCACTTCAGGTTGAGTATCAGGAGACGACTGCACCTGCTGTTGATAAGCTCTGGCACTGCTGGTGCATGCACTTGAGACGCATTGTTATTTCTGGAAATGGAATCGCCCTTCAGGTATAAATCTGCTGAATAGAAAAAAACACTACAGTATTTAAAGTTATATTTTGTATCTATATCATAATGGGTGGTAAGAATAAGTTTGCAAGAGTTTATCTTTTGGAGGATATTAATGATAATCGGTATATTGGATCTACAAGTGAATTAAAATTACATTCTCGCTTACACACACACCGACGGGATAAAAAAGAATATCAAATGGGTGTTCGTAAAGATTGTTGTTCTTCTATGAAATTAGATCTCTATCATTGTTCTATTACAGAATTAATGGTCTGTAAAAATATAAAGGACGAGAGGGGTTATTGGGAAAAACATTACATTAATAATGTTTATCCCGAATGTGTGAATACTACCCGATTTATGAAAGATATTATCGTGTGTCGTAAGAATTATTACGCCAATAATAAAGAAAAAATCATACAGAGAACGAAACAATACAGGATTGACAATAAGGAAGCCTATAATAAAAGTCGTCGAGATTATTACCATAAAAATAAAGAAGCAATTAATGCGAAGAGAAGGGCGAAAACTGAAATGAAACGATTAGAAAATATTTAGAGAACAATTTAAAGATAAAGGGAGTTATGAATTATATAATGGTTAAGATTTATTGTCTGGAAGATATTAATGATTTTAAATATATCGGTTCTACAATAATGGATTTAAATAAAAGATTAAACGCTCACAGAAGTAATAAAGATTGCTCTTCTAGAAATTTAAATCTTGATAATTGTATTATCTATGAATTAGAAGAATGCGAAGAATGTGTGCGAAAAGAAAGAGAACAATATTGGATTAATAAAACCGATTGTGTGAATTTATATAAGACAACCAAATTTAATAAGAAGGAGTGGTTGGTTAAAAATAAAGAAAAACATAACGAGCAATCTAGGAACTCTATGAGGAAATGGAGGGCTAAAATGTCCCCACTAGAATACCGATTATTTAGGGATAAAATTAATAAACGAAGAAAAGAAGTTCGTTTAAATCTAAAGAATAAAAATATAAGTTAATATAAATATAGTATGCGTATCCACAATTCACATTCTCGCAAGGAATTATTTGATATTATTTCTGTATTTGAGCTCCCTATTACGAATCGCAATGAATACAACAAGGCACAGATACAAATGAAAATTATAGAGTGTCTCAATTATTTTGATAAAATAAATCCTGATATGGATTATTTTTTCTGTGAAACAAAAGAAGATCTTATTAGATATTTAGAAAATCCAAATCCTATGAAAACCTTAACAATTAAAGAAAAAGACGAAGTAATGAGCCGTAGCAAGAAAATACTTAATTATTGCCGAAATAATTATTATCTAATGCCGTCGTCGTATATTTCATTTGATGATGTCTATAATGACGCTGTTTATATTTCTAAACACGGAGGGATCCCCTCGGTGAGAAAAGCCGTAGAAGGATTAAATAAAGACCCGAAATTAGCCTATCCCATAGAATTAAAGATTCCAAAGCGGGTAGAAAACCAAATAAAAAAGAAAAAGAAAATAAAAGCATGTTCCGTTCCTCTTTATGTGAAGCGAGGCAAGATTATTGTTTCTTTTGACTAGGGTCTTCAGTTATAATCATTTTTAATATATCCAAGTGCGGTGTTCCCTCCATAGAGCCTTCTACATCACAATCCTTAAACCTCTCTTTATTAATTGTATTTCCTCCGTCTTCATTATGAACGACACAAATCATCAACATTCTAACATCCAAATTAACCATTTTCTTTTCATTATTTGCGATCATTTTGACACCCTCTCCTTGATTTCCATTTGCCCCTTTACTGATAAACCCTCCCATAGAGTTAAAATGTTTTTTAGTAAAGACTGAGCAGGCTTCGTGTCCTTGGTGCTTATATCCGCAGCGAATTCCTGTAATTTTATAATTATCACTAGGATACATAAAAACCATAGAAGAAGACGAAGTAATCCCCGCCTTATGTTCTTTGAGAGCAGAGACACTATATCTCAAATAAGTTGGATAATAAATATCGTCTGAATCCATACAGGCAATAATTTTATGTGAAGCCATTTTCACCAAACGATTTCTCTTATCCCCAATAGATCTTCTAATATCTTTTTCATATTTATAATTCACCCGACAACCGGATTGTTTGATAAAAAAATCTAACTCAAAGGGAGAAAAGAGCTCTTCTGGACCGTCTTGTAAAATACAGACCTCCATTTTAGATTTCGGGTAATCCATATGAAAAATATTCGTCAGCATAAGAGCAACAAAATTTCGTCTTTTATAGCAAGGAATAATAATTGATACAGAGGGTAATTCCTCATCTTCGAGAATTTTAGAAACTTCAGTAATAGGTAAATCGGGGATTTTATCTGTCATTTATTCTTAATAAAGATTTTATTTTTAATTAAATAATCCATAAATCTTTCGTATCTAAATTCATTTTATAACAAACATAGACACAATAGAAACTACAATTCTTTGTTTCTTTTACTTCGTCTCCAATAAGTTTATCAAAATTGATTTTCGACGACGGGTGAATGACCTGTAAATGTTTAATGTTTTCACCAAAGATCTCTCGCATATATTTAGAAAAGAGATTCATACTATTCATAATAGTAATAAAGGGTTTATCGTATTCTACGAACTTCTTAAGAATAGGGATCTTAAATTTTCTATCAAAGGGAATGTTCGTGATAATCATATCCCACTTCGTAGGTTGGTCTTCTAAACAATCCATACCACTAGAATAAACAACTTGTCCGTGAAATCCAAGCCACTCTGGCGATTTACTCTTCTCTGCGTTTAACATACATGCCTCCCAGATTATTTTATCTTTTGGAATAATATGGGAGATTTGATCCCAGGCTGATTTGGGAGTATAATAATCGTCGTGGATCTCAAAATGCGGGGAGTCTTTAAGGTTCGCCATTCTTTACTTTACTAGAGATTTTATTCTTTTAATAAACAATCAAATTTTAATAAAACTATCAAATTTTACAATGCGAAGTAGAATACTTTTCATTAGCGAATTTATTTTTATTATTTTGTATCTGTGATTGAGAAGGTTCTTCTATATAGACTGCGGGATAAACATATTTGGGGTTCTTGATAATATTACCATAGACAATATCAATTGCTCGCCACCTTTTTAATTCTAAAAGTTGCTGAAGGACCTCCTGTGCGACCTCCCATTTAGGAATATAATAAGCAAGAGTTGTGAGCATTCTATACTTTTCGTCGAGAACATTAATGCCGTTCGTGTGATTGATTTCTAATTTCTCTTTACTTGTTATTTTGTGATTCATAATAAATCCACCTAAATAAGTGAAAGTATCGGGCATAACTTCTGGTAGTTGATTGACCTGTAAGGCGTCGTCTTCTACGACAATAACTTTATTTAATTTATAATCTACGATATGTTTTAATAATTTCATATGTGATAAGAAACATCCTGTTTTTCCTAAATGCTGGGAGGTCTTTCTAACATTATGATAAGAAATCATTTTATTACAACTTTCGCAATCATAAGTTAATTCTTTACCATTTACCGCTTCATAATGTTTATATTCAGTATTTTTCCATTGAGGAAGTCTTTCACTATCTTTTAGAGAAATAACAAATTTATTGTATCCGGGACAATTAACTATATCTTCTCTCAAATAACAAACAAAAGATAATCGGCTAAACCGATTGTTTAATCCAAGAACGCCAACTTCTAAATTATCTTTAAAAGTCTGCTGTGGGTTCTCGTCATTATATTTTTTATCTTCTTCGGTTTCATAGAGTTCTGTGTTGCCGTGATATTCATGGACATTCGCCACAAGGAGGTCTCCGTGCCTCATATCAATTGCAATTTTATATTTAGGCATAACGAAAAGACCTCCTGAATATTTATTCTCTTCTAAAACCGATAAACAAGCCCATCCACCGAAGTCTCCGCTGTCTTTGTGAAGTGCTGTTCTAAAGTTTCTATTAATAGTTATTGTTGAGAAGGGGGTTCCATTAATATGGTAATCATTTTTGATTGCTCTTTCATTTTGTGAAGCATATTGGTCGGGCATTAATTCATTATAACAATCGGCAATCGCCGTGAAATACGGCACTGCTTCGTTAAATTTATCTAAATTTTTTCGTGTGTAATGGGATAAACGACATGGTAAATCTACTCCAAGTCCTTTTGTTTTTCCATAAAATCCAATAGGACTACTTGCCGTTGTATTATTCACCCGCATTTTAGATTGTTTCATTTCTCCAGTTTGTTTATCTTTCACTAAATATTTAGCCGACCATTTACTTATTGACGATATTTCCCTCTTTTTCCAATAAACTGAATCGGGGTCAATGGGACCCGCCGCTGCTCCACGACCTCTTGAGGAGACAGCCAAATGTTTGCAATTATCCCAGCCTCGTTTCAGGGTTTCGTCGCAGAAGGGTTTCTTACGAAATTTAAATACGGGGACACCCTCACAAAAGTAATCACAATCTTCATTAATAATAGTTTCATAAGTATCATTTCCCATATATGTTCCTTTGAGAAGGTCGCAATCGGCGTCTGAACGGGTAGAGGAGGCATTTATATCAATAATACGAACCATTCTTTAATTAAAATAACGATTATAATTTTAAGTTGTTCTTTTTAAAATTTGATTTAAAAATAAAATCTATATTATTAGTATAGGAATGTCAATCCAAAGTGAAATAGAACAAATGTATGCGAAGAGGTATGAACGCCGTGAAATCAAGCGACCTCCTGCTGGTGCTACAATTTATCAGCACGAAAATAATATTACTAAACTTCACGCTGCGATCACGGGTCAAAATCCCACACTATTCGGTCAAATGAAATGGATGGACGAAAAGTCCGCCATAGAACTATTAGAGATTGTAAAAGGTCTCAAGGGACGGAAGGGGGATACTCTTGGGATTGCCGCACAGAGGTCTTATTTAAGTTCTATTTTAGTGGCGATTCGTGTTGTTGATTTCTACAAGGGTCAGGAGACTCCTTTATTTGCCGAAGTAATGGATTTACTCCAAGTTCCTCTCAAAAAGGAAATAGAAGCCTATCGAGACCAACTAAAGGTGGAGACCAAAGAAAGTCTCCCGGACTATGCTGAAGTTATGAAGATTACAGAAAAATTTATTAATACAGACCAGAGTGATTTAGATATGAAGATTTTGCTTCGTATCTACACCATTTACCCAATTCGGCTAGAAGCAGCCGATTTAATCTATGTAAAAGACCATAATGAATATCGCAAAATGAAGAAGCAAGAATTAACCAAGAATTATGTTATTATCGGTAAAAAGAAGATTATCTTTTCTTTCAGCGATTACAAGACCTCCACAAAATACGGAACAGTAGAATTTGAGGTAAAAGATAAACTTCTCAAGAAGCTCCTTCAGCAGAAGGCGGTTATTACTTACAACCAGACTCCTATGTTTAATATCAGCCGTAATACTCTCTCAAAGAATATTACAACTTTCTTTGAGAAAAATGGAATGGAGGGGGTCTCCCCGACAACATTAGCGAAAGTTATAGAGACAAATGCTTACAATTCTATCCCGGAAGAGGCTCGTGATAAAATGAAAACATTAGCCGAATTTAGGCGTCATAGTCTTGACACACAGGCGAAGTTCTACATTCATTAACTCCACCACCAAGAGCTATTCTCAACTACATAATCTTTATCTTTTATTTGTTCTATTTTTATTCTTTCTCCCAAATCATTTTGTAATGGTCGCAAATCATTATGAATTTCTTTTAATTCTTCTTTTAATTCTCTAACCAAGAATTTTAACTTATTAATCTCCTCCAGAGCGAGATCAATTGGTTTTTTGATAGTAAATGGATTTGCCTCTGGATTCATTTATATTTGACTATTTTTTTATTTTATCTATCATATTTAAAAATTCTGGAAGATCTCTTTTGTATCTCTTTACCAGCATTTCACATAATTTTTTATCATTTCTAGGGTCATAACGAGGCTGTCCCCCGCAGTTAAGTAGTGGGTAATCTTTTCTCCAATATTTATACTTCTCTGGATAAATCATATTCATCCAGTCGTCGCAGAAATAATTCTTGATAGGTGGTGGAAATACAAATTCATAAATTTGGTAGTGTGTCTTGTGAATTAGAAATTGTGTTGCGATATTATCATTGTTGCTATATCCTGCCGACCAACCAATATAGTCGTTTGCTACGATTGCCTTTTGGAAAACCCTTAACCACGAGGGGTCGTTAGGCAAGCGAATATCGTCTCCAAGAATTTTAAACCAGTCAAAGCCGTCTCCCATTGCCCGTTTTAATAGACCATTCCATACGGCAACAACATTTCCCGGGTCAGGTTTAAATTCTACCCAGACAATTTTAAACTTTATAAAAATAGCATTTAGTTTTAGTCTCTCTTCGTCTTTAGAGTAGATCGGGTCGTTGGAGTCATAACCAACATAAAGAACAATATCAACAGGGGGGGTGTGCTTATCCAGCGTCCTACACAATATAGTATAGAGGTAAGTCTCCTCAATAGTGTTCCATTCTCTATTTCTCGTTGTTGATGGCACAAGAAAAGCGGTCGCCCATTTTTTGTTTTCATTCATTATTAAATAGTTCTTATTATATTTTTATATACTTCTTTTTAAAATGGAAGAAGCTCCTTTAAGATTGTTCAGAAAAAAAAGGGTCTATGATATTGTTAAGTTAATGGGAGGCAAAAGATTAGTTCCAATTAGAATTTAGTTTAAAATCACAGAAAGTCAATTAGAGTTATTAAATACTTACTTTTAGTGAAAGAGGTAGGCTTGGAAGCGAGGCTGAAACTCGGGCACCATTCCGGCGCAGGGGTTTTCCGGGTCAATCCAAGTTTCGAAGGTCGCTTCGCCGCCGCCCCCAGGACACCACCAATCAATTCGGTGGAGTTCTAGGTCGGTCAGGAAGCGGGCGCGCAGTTCTCCCGAGGCTTGAGTGCACCAAGAGACTGGGGGGAAGAGTGTTGGAGTGTTGTCCCCCTCGGTAATCTCCCACGCCATCTCGCCCGCCGCCTCTCGTGTTTCATCGTCGGCGTAGGGATAGTATTTCAGGTTATCAATCAAGTTTAGAACGGACTTAAACTTCTCCTTGTGGGTGGCGAGACCTCCGTCGCCCTCCTTGATAATCCGGGAGACGAGGTCAAACGGTAGAACGCTCGTGGTCGTTTGGCTCATACGAAGGGCGAAGTCGAAGGGGAACTGGTTGGCGGGAAGGCATGTCGTGAGAGCCATAGTTCTCTTTCTCTTTCTCTTTTGTTTTTGTAGTAGTTCTCTTTACTCCAACAATCAAATTTTTAGGAAAACGAGGCTATAGAAGTCAAGAGAAGTCTTTAAAAGTCTTCTTTTCTCTTTGCTTCGTGAGAAGTGTTTCAGTTATGT
>TARA_R110002074_G_scaffold124189_1_pt1 | contig 18020 bp, 19 predicted proteins | sample TARA_R110002074 | Tara Oceans TARA_R110002074 (sample SAMEA4397215) | marine metagenome | biome: Polar Biome; feature: [MIX] marine epipelagic wind mixed layer (ENVO:01000061); material: water (ENVO:00002006), including particulate matter (ENVO:01000060) such as... | depth 10-100 m | reverse complement strand
GGTTTTGAACGATCGAAAGTTGCCTTTGCCATGTTTAATTTATTTTAATCTTAATTTATATTAGTTTTCAATTTTATTTACTTTTTAAAAGAGCCAATGACGGGATTTGAACCCGTGGCCTCTTCCTTACCAAGGAAACGCTCTACCCCTGAGCTACACCGGCTTTTTTACGTGCTGGATGCTTTAAGTTTCTGTTTAAATTCATAAAACCGAAAACAAGACTCAAAGTATTTTTTTTCTGCATTCATATTTTGAATGAGATTCCTGCCTTCGCAGGAATTATGAGCGGGAGACCAGGTTCGAACTGGCGACATTCAGCTTGGAAGGCTGACGCTCTACCAACTGAGCTACTCCCGCAATTTTATGAAATTTCAATAAAAGAAATTCCAATTTCCAATTCTGTTAATGAACGTTTTCAAACTTTAACATAAATTCCCTTTGGGATTTAGTGTTTGAAGTTTGAGATTCCTGCTTTCGTAGGAATTTTTGTGGGGAGAGCAGGATTCGAACCTGCGAAGGTAAAACCAACAGATTTACAGTCTGTCCTCGTTGGCCGCTTGAGTATCTCCCCAAAGTGTCCAAAATTTCAAATCTAAATTCAAAATCCCAAACGTTTTTCAAAATTTCAGAGCCGATGGAGGGACTCGAACCCACGACCTGCTGATTACAAATCAGCTGCTCTAGCCAGCTGAGCTACATCGGCATAATTTGTTGTTTTGACGCAACAAAAAGTCCGCTATTTCTAACGGACTGCAAATGTATATATATTTTTTTTTAATCAAAACATTTTTTGAGAAATTTTCTCTATAAATATGTTCTTAATTTTTCTTTTCGTTTTTTTAGTTGTCTTTCTAGGGATGCAACTGCTATATCTGCACCTTCTTCAAAGCTTTTACATTGTTTTTTAACAATTAAACTATCGCCTGGTACATGTACTTTTGCTTCGAATATTTTATTTTCTTTCCCACTGGTGTTTTCAACTTTCAAAAACACATCAGATTTAATGACTTTATCGTAATACATTTCTAACTTATCCATTCGTTTTTGAATAAAGTCTATTAGTTTCTGGTCTGCATTAAAGTTAACCGATTGCATATTTACTTTCATATTCTACTTTTTTAGTTAGACAATATTTAGAGTGTTTATTTATTTCTTGGATGGGATTTAGCATATACCTTTTTTAATTCAGCAATACTATTATGAGTATATACTTGAGTAGCAGCTAAACTGGAATGCCCAAGTAGTTCTTTAACAGCATTTAAATCGGCACCTTGATTAAGTAAGTGAGTAGCAAATGAATGTCTTAATATATGCGGACTCTTTTTTACCTTAGTAGATGCCTTACTAAAGTAGTTATTTATTATTCTGTAAACAAGGGTTTCATAAATTTTATGTCCCTTCTTAGTTAAAAATAAAGTATGTTTATCTATAGTCTTTTCTAATTTATTTCTTTTACTTATATATAGTTTCATTGTATCAAGTACAGATTCTAATAACGGCAAATAACGTTCCTTATTTCTCTTTCCTAAAACTTTAAGAGTTTTATTTGCTTGATCGACATCTTTTAATTGTAATTGTACCAACTCTATACGTCTAATTCCAGTTGAGTAAAACAATTCTATTATTAGTTTATCTCTTATACCTTCGAATGAATTGTCAAAATTAAACTCATCTAATACTTTATTCACTTCGGCTTTAGAAAATGGTATTTGAACTTTTTTACTAACTTTTAGTGCTTTGTGCTTTGATAGAGGGTTGGTTGTAACCGATTCTGTTTTAAGAAGAAACTTGTAGTATGAGTTTAAAGAGGATATTTTCCTGTTTACAGTTCTATTTTGAAAACCTGAATCTACTAAGTTAATAATCCAGCTTCTAATTTGTGAGTAGTTTGCTTTATCTATGTTTAGTTGATTAAAGTGTTCTTGGTTGAACTTTGTAAAATCATTTAAGTCTTTAACATAGGCATTTACAGTATGCTTTGAGTATTTCTTTTCTAGTAGCAGATAATCTTTAAAGGATGTTAAGGACATTGATATGTATTAGGCTTTCTAAAAATACAAAACTTTAAAGTGGTATAACTATTTTACATAAAAAAATCCCTCAATTTGCATTGTGGGATTTTTTGTATTATTTTACAAAGACCTAGATTTCTTCTGCATCTCTTAATCTTTGAATGTATTGTGCTTTTTGAATTTGAGCCCTACGTTCAACTGAAGGCTTTGTAAACTGCTTACGTGTTTGTAACATACGCTTTGTTCCAGTTTTATCAAACTTTCTCTTAAAACGCTTTAGTGCTCTATCTATATTTTCTCCTTCTTTAATTGGTATTATTAACATAGTGTCTTAACCTCCTCTCTTTTAAATTTTCGGATTGCAAATATATAACTAATTATAAAATTACAAACGCAATTATATTTTATTTTAAAATATTTCTGGCAATGACCAGTTTTTGAATTTCGGTAGTTCCTTCTCCAATGGTACAGAGTTTAGAATCGCGATAGAATTTTTCGACTGGAAATTCTTTAGTATAACCGTAGCCTCCATGAATTTGCACAGCATCGTTAGCAACTTTTACGCAAACTTCGCTGGCATACATTTTTGCCATGGCACCAATGGTTGTCATACGCTCTCCAGTATTTTTCTTGGATGCTGCTTTATGTAATAATAATTCGGACGCTTCAATTTCGGTGGCCATATCTGCGAGTTTGAATGAGATGCCTTGAAAACTGGAAATGGGTTTTCCAAATTGATGGCGTTCTTTAGAGTATTTTAATGCTGCCTCGTAAGCTCCTTTTGCTATTCCTAAAGATAATGCACCAATTGATATTCGTCCACCATCCAACACTTTTAGCGATTGAATAAAGCCTTCGCCTTCTTCTCCCAACATATTATCTTTATGTATGCGGCAATTATCAAACACCAATTCTGCGGTTTCGCTTGCGCGCATTCCTAATTTATCTTCTTTTTTTCCTGATGTAAATCCTGGTGTACCTTTTTCTAAAACAAATGCCGACATGCCACGAGAATCGCCTTTATCGCCTGTTCTGGCAATTACCACTGCTATATCACCACTTTTACCGTGAGTTATAAAATTTTTAGCACCATTAAGTACATAATAGTCTCCGTCCTTAACTGCTGTGGTGTTCATGCCACCAGCATCACTTCCCGTATTATGTTCTGTTAAGCCCCAAGCACCAATCCACTCTGCCGAGGTTAATTTAGGTAACCATTTTTGCTTTTGAGCTTCGTTTCCAAAATAGTAAATATGGCCTGTGCACAAAGAATTATGAGCCGCTAACGATAGCCCAATTGAGGGATCTACCTTAGAAATTTCTTCTATTATACAGATGTATTCATGGTAACCAAGTCCTGATCCTCCGTATTTTTCATCTACAAAAACTCCCATAAAACCCATTTCTCCAGCTTTTTTAAAAACCTCAACAGGGAACGTTTGGGCTTCATCCCATTCCATGATATTTGGTCTAATGTATTGTTCTGCAAAGTCTTTAGCTGAAGCCGCAATTAGTAATTGTTCTTCACTATAATTAAAATTCATAGCTATTTAATTGGTACTTGTTAATTGAGGGTCAAATATAATTTAATTATCTCAATTTTATCGACTGGGAAGCCTTTTACTTTTGTTAATTCGTCCAAAGATTTAAATCCTTCGCGTAAGGTTCTTTGGTCTAAAATTTCATATGCAATCTCATAATCTATATGCTGAATAGTAACGAGTTGGTCGATAGTAACATTATTTAAATTAAACTTTTCAATTTGTCGAGGTGTTTTTACTGTAAATTCATTTAACAACCTTTGCAAAACTTCTGGGGAAATACCGTACACGTCTTGCAACTGTACATCTGCAATGAAACCATCTTTAAACTTACCTCTGAATTTAATAACCCTATCAGAAAGTTTTTCACCTATTCCATTAACACGTTGTAATTGTTTTGCTGTTGCGGTGTTAAGATCTATTTTTTGATCAAACGTTTTAGGTGTGTTATTTTGATAGTCGAAACTTGTACTTGGTTTCGGGTTTGTTACCCATTCTGGAAACTTAAAATAGGGTGATATGGAGTTTAATAAAGACTCTGAGACTTTGGTAACTTCTTGAAACTGTTTCGCAGAGTTCACCCATTTGTTTTGCTTTCGAAATTTTAAAAGTCTATCAATTTCAGTAGGCGACATTCCTAATGTATAGCCTTTATAATCTGTAATGTAATTTGGATTGAATGGAAATATTTTTGTTTGCCGTGTTTCTTTTTCAACTAAACGTAATGAATCTATTTCGTTTTGAAATGCAATTAATTCGTCTTGATTAATAGATACTTCTTTTGAAGAAAAGTCTGCAAAAAAATATAGACTTTGCATAACTGCAATTATTAGTAACAATAAAAAAATCCCACTTCGCTGTCCTTTTGTGAACTTGAAATGGGATTTCTTCATAATATTTTATTTTGCGGTTATTTGGTTGCCCTTATAGCATCCATATACTTTTTTAGTTCTTTTTTCACTTTTGGTGCCAAAATAACAATACCAACCATATTTGGTACCATCATTGCAAAAATCATGGCATCAGAGAAACCTATTACCGAACCAAGACTTGCAGCTGCACCTACAACAACAAACATACAGAAAATGATTTTGTATGTGTATTCCATTTTTTTTGTTCTTCCAAACAAATAAGACCATCCTTGAAATCCATAATAAGACCAAGAAATCATTGTGCTGAATGCAAATAAAATTACTGCAATAGTCAATACATAAGGGAACCAAGAAATGGCTGATTGAAAAGCGCCTGATGTTAGTAATATTGCTTCGGCATCATTTAATCCTGCATTAGCAGCTGTCACATTTCCTGTAATAATAAGCACTAACGCCGTCATTGTACATACTAAAACAGTATCAATAAAGGGTTCTAATAATGCCACCATACCTTCACTTGCTGCGTATTTTGTTTTTACTGCAGAATGTGCTATGGATGCTGAACCAACACCTGCTTCGTTAGAGAAAGCCGCACGTCTAAAACCTTGCACTAAAACCCCAACTGCTCCACCAGCAACTCCTTCAGGGCTAAAAGCACCATTGAAAATTTGCATAAAAGCAGAGCCAATCATATCGTAGTTTACAAAGATGACGAATAGAGAAGCAGCTACATAAATAACTACCATAAAAGGCACAATCTTGTCGGTTACTTTTGCGATAGATTTTATACCACCAATAATTACAATACCAACAAAAACAGCCATGACCAAACCAAATGCCCAACCATACCCATGTAAAAACGATTGTTCTCCTCCTGTAATATTTTCTACTAATTGAAAAGCTTGGTTTACTTGAAACATATTACCTCCACCAAATGAGCCACCAATAACAAATACAGCAAATACAGCTGCTAGTACTTTTCCTAACTTACCAAGTCCTTTAGATTTTAGTCCTTTAGTTAAGTAGTACATTGGTCCTCCATAAACGGTTCCATCTTCTTCAATATCTCTATATTTTACACCTAGTGTACATTCTACAAATTTTGATGCCATGCCTAAAAACCCAGCTATAATCATCCAAAATGTTGCTCCAGCTCCACCAATTGAAACTGCAATGGCAACTCCAGCAATATTACCTAAACCAACAGTAGCAGATAGTGCCGCTGTTAGAGCTTGAAAGTGGCTAACCTCTCCATCATGTCCTTCTATAGCAATCGTTTCTATGGCATCACCTCCTGGTGTTGAATCGCCAGCAGCAGTCATAGTTTCATGGTGATCAATATCATCATATTTACCTCTTACAATATTGATTGATGTAAAAAACCCTTTAAAGTTTATAAAATTAAAATAGAAAGTGAAATACGTTGCACCTAAAATCAATGGAAAGAGCACCCAATAAATTTGAACGTCGTCTGAAAATGGAATTTGATAGAAAATAAAATTCACAAACCATCCGGTTGCATTGCCAAAAGCCTGATCTATCTTTTCGTCAATTCCCAATTCATGAGCTTCTTGAGCGAATGTTAAAATTGGTAAAATAAGTGCAACTATTGAAAGAAGGTATTTCTTCATAATTAAAAATGTTAGTTAGTTTTATATATTAAAAATGTTGGTTTAAGCTAGCAAGATGCTAAAAAAAAATGAGTTTTTAAAGTATAACCGTAATTTAACATAGTGCTGTGTTCACAAAAAGTTTACTCCACTTCTATATTGTAAAGTGAATTGAGCTTTTGTATTTGCTCTGGTCGTCCAAGAACAATCACCTTAGAATTAGGATTTAATTTCTGTTCTGCCTCTGGATTAATTAAGTATTCGCCTTTATTATTTTTGTAACCTATAACATTACAGCCTGTTTTTTTACGTAAATCTAAATCTCTAATGGTTTTAATTTTAGATGTATCGTAAAGATGTTCCACAGCAATTTCTTCAATATTTATATTGGTTTTACCAACTATTGAAAGGTTATCGATAAACTCCAATAAATCTGGTACTACCACTAAAGATGCCATGTGATCACCTCCAATTTTATCTGGCAAAATCACATTGTTTGCTCCTGCGAGTTTTAATTTTCCATAGGTGCTTTCTTGTGAAGCACGACTAATTATCCGAATGTTTTTATTTATTTGTCTAGCAGAGAGTACTACAAAAACATTATCGGAATCGTTGGGTAAAGCCGAAATTAAACAATCTGCGCGCTCAACACCTGCTTTTAAAAGTATTTCATCTTCATTTGCATTTCCTAGTACAAATGGCACCAAATCGCTTTGATGCTTATCAACCGTTTCTTTTTTTGTTTCAATAACAACAAAAGACCTTTTGTGAGCCATCAACTTTTTGGCTGCTTGCTTACCGTTTCTTCCATAACCACAAATAATAACATGATTTGAAAGTGTATCAATCTTTTTTTGCATCTTTTTTTGTTTTAGTTCTTCAAGATCATTTTTTGTAAGGATATATTCAGTAATTACTTTAATAGCATAACCAACTATAACAACACTTGTTAAAATTAAGAATATGGTAAATATTTTCGTTTCAGGATCTAAGGGCTTAACCTCGCCAAAACCAACTGTTGTAATTGTTATTACAGTCATGTATAACGAGTCTATCCAACTGTAATCGGTCATTATTTTATAACCAAATACACCAATAATAAGTACTGCAATTAAAAGAATAATTGCAATATTAATTTTAGACCGAAATACTTTTACTAAAGGATTTGTCATAGGTTATAAATCGAATACCGAGCTTCGTTTTGTATATAGTAAATCTTTTATTCGCATCCAAAATGCTATAAATAAGTAGAGTGCAAAACCAAACCCAAGGGTTACAAAGGTTAAGTACATAAAAGATGTTCTTACCACTTTGGCTCGTATTCCTAAGCGATCTGCAATTCGTTGACATACGTAGTAACCGTGTTTTTGAAAATAGAGTAAGGTCTTGTAAAAAATGTTCATAACAGCAAAGTTGGTGAATTTTTGCGCTAAAAAAAAACCACTTTTAAAAAAGTGGTTTTTATTATTAATTTTATTGTCTAATTGAATATGACTGGATCTGGATTTCCATCAGGATCTCCATTTACTGTACCATCAGATGACGCATTTCCTAACAATAAAACACCAGCAGCATGGGGTGCTGCCATAGAAGTACCGCTTATAGTATTATACCCTCCATCTTTCCATAATGAAAATACGGCAACACCTGGTGCACAATAATCTACAGGTGGATTTCCCCAATTAGAAAAAGATGCCCAATCATCATTACTATCCATAGCAGATATAGTATATATATTAGGTCCATTTACTCTTGCAGGAGATGACGAATTTGCATCAGTTCCACTATTACCAGCAGCTAAAACAAATTTAATTCCATTATTAGCAGCAGCAATTACAGCATTATCAAGAGCTGTAGATACGCCTCCACCTAAACTCATATTGGCAACGTCTCCATTTGATCCGTTTGCAGCAACATAATCAACTCCAGCAATAACTCCAGAGTTAGATCCGCTACCCCTTCTATCTAATACTCTTACCGCAACAACTGTAGTTCCTGGTGCTACACCAACTGAACCTATAGTATTATCGATTGCAGCTATAGTACCTGCAACATGAGTACCATGACCGTTTTGATCATCTGGCCCACCTTTTCTTAAAAAAGAAGCACTTCTTGAAATATCTACATTTAAATCAGGATGATCTAAATCAATTCCAGAATCAATAACCCAAGCTGTATTTGAGGATGTTGTTGTTCCTCCACCAACTCTGGTTGTTCCGTAAGGAATTACTTGAGGATCTGGAGTATTTCCACCTCCTCCATTTCCACCACCATGTCCTGGACCTTTGAACGGTGTTATACTTAAAATAAAATCCTGCTCAACACTTTTTACCCTTGGGTCTTTTTTTAAAGCATCTACTTGTGCATCGGTTAATTTTGCGCTAAACCCATTTAATGCATAACCAAAAGTTGCAGAAATATCTTCTTCTTTTAAATCTATAGATTTAAACTCTTTTGAAAAAGTCGTTTTGAGTTTACTTATTTGGTTACTATACTCTACTTTGGATTTAACTTGAGGTAATTTTGATAATTTACCTGATACATTGTCGTAAACAACAATATAACTTCCCTCAATGGGTTGAACTTCTTGGAAATCTGCATTTTCGACTTCTAGTAAAATCTCTTCATTAGAATCGGTTTGACAACCAATTATACTCACAGCTATAGCTCCAAAAAGAGCATATTTAAAAATTGATTTTTTCTTCATTTTTGATAATTAATGGTTAATTTTTTGTTAAAATTTTGTTGAATATACAGGTTTTTATAGAAATACAAAAAGATATTCTTTTTTTTCGATGAAATACTATCTATAAGATTTTGCTTGCAGTTTAACAAAAAAATTGACAAAAATATTACTTCATTAAGTTGATAATGATGAAGATATAATACAGTTGCCAACAGCACATTGTAAACATTTATTTTTACTGCAATATTCGTTCTTTAATTGTAAAAGGGCTTGTGACTGTAGTGCTGAAGTAGATATGTCTTTTAAAGAATTGAACTTGTTCACGATACTATTGTTTTCTGATGGTAATTGCTGTATGACATTTTGTATGATGTTATTTACAATTTTTCCTTGATGCTTTGCATACAAAAACTTTAAAGGCACAATGGTATTAATTATTAAAAGGTTGGTAAATGTGTTTGTTAGTTTTTTAATAGATTTTTTTGATGATGTATTAAATGAATAATGGGTTTCCCAATATAATGATGTTTTCACATTAAAAATAGTATAGATATCTTCTGTGGTTTTTGATTCAATTAGTTTAGAAAATAAATTGGTGTGCCTATGGTACAAATTGGCCAGTTGCGATAATCTAATAGTTGGGAAATTTGATGGTCGCAACCTAAAAAATTGTATTGGCATTACTCCAGTATTTATGAGTTGATATTTGGTTTTTAAAAACTCGTATTCATTTTGTAACTCATTTAAGTAATGGTCTTGCACATCAGGCTCTAATAAGCCAGCTTGCCCAAACAATAAGGCTTCAATGCTTTGTAATTTGGGTTGTTGTTGTCGCAATACCGAGAAATCGAATGAATTTGCCAAACTTAAAAAAGCATCAGCGTTTACTTTTAAGCCAAAATTTTTAGCAAGCATTTTAAACAATACCTCTTCCCAGTTGTTTTTGGATTGTTTTAGTAGTAATTCGATATTATTTGCTTTTCGTTCTAAACGCTCAAAATACAAACGCTCCAACCAATTGTGGATTATAAAATCGTCAACAAATGGAAAATCGTTTTCACAATTAATCCACTTATTGCTTTTAGAAAACAGCTTTTCATAACTCAATAAAACATCTTTTGCTATATAAGATTTAAGTTCTAAGGTTGGTATAACGGTTTTGTCTTTCCTAAAAATATCTATATCGTGTTCCCAAACTATATGTAAAATTACATTATCATAATTCTTGTCGCTTTCATGATTATGGACATACCAATCACTAGATTTAACATGGATTTCAACATTTCCTGCCCACAGTTGTTCGTCTATATATATTTGTGCATTAAAAAAATCTGGTCCAGAATCATGGTTATGAACGCCAACATTTACAATTAAAATTATTTTGTGAGCTGTTGTTTGTAAGTTAACTGCATTAAACTTTTTATATTTCCATATATAGTGTAGAAAATCTTCTTGCATGTAACTAAATTAGCTAAAATAGTTGTAAGAAAAAATGAGGCTGTATAAAAAGCAAAGAAGAACTATAATTTGTCTTGCTTAAGCATAGTAGAAGAATCTTAAATATTAGATATTTCGACTGCGCTCAATATGACACTAAAAATTACTTTTTAAATAGCCTCATCAATCTTTGAAAGCTAATATGATTACTTTAGTTTACTTACGCTGAACTTGTTTTAGTAAAAAAAACACAAACAACTCCTACTTAATTTATTGAAGTATTGAACAAGTTTATATCAAGGCATTAAACCAACATTAAAAAATTACAGCAAAGTTCTAATATTAGCATAACTATTTCTCAAGGCTTTAGCTTGTTTTTTCTTGCCTAACCATTTTACTTTTGTAATACCCTCGCTGGTTTCGGGTTTTAATTTGCCATCATAGGTTGTGTACATTTCAAACCAATAAGTAATTTTTATTTTATAACGTCCATTGCGCTTAAAAATATGATAGGTTGTTTCCAGTGGTTTTGTAATAGTGAGTCCTTTTACACCTGTTTCCTCTTCTACTTCACGAATGGCTCCTTCTTCTATGGATTCTTTACCCTCAATGCGTCCTTTGGGCAAATCCCATTTTTCGTTTCTATAAATAAAAAGCACTTTCCCCTTATCGTTATAAACTTTGCCACCACCAGCAATTACGTTAGGAAATTTTTTTAGAAACTTATTTAAGAGTTTTTCTTCATTTTTATGATAAAGGGATACGCCTTTAATGGTCTTTCTTTTAAGGTCACGAACTACCTTAGGCAAATCCACATACTTTAAAGGATAAGTTTTATAGAGTTTATCCGCTGAAAGTTCAGATGTTAAAATAATGGGCTTGTCGTTAACAAAAACTTTATACATTATGTATATAAGAAGTTAGGCGTGGTAAAAATATCAATTTTTAATTCAAAGCAAAACATCTTTAAAAAAATATTGGTATTCAAACGTTTTTTTATTCCTTAAAAATAAATTATGCTTAATTTTGCAGCTATGATTGCTAATAAGAACACTGCCAAAAAAACCGCTGAAGTTTTACTTCAAATAAACGCTATTAAACTAAGCCCAAAAGATCCTTTTACTTGGGCTTCTGGATGGAAATCGCCCATATATTGTGATAATAGAATTGTGTTATCCTATCCTCCAATAAGAAATTATATTCGTGAAAAAATGGCGAAGCACATCGAAAAACACTACGGAAAACCAGATGTTATTGCTGGTGTTGCTACAGGAGCCATTGGCATTGGTGCTCTAGTTGCCGAATATTTAGGCCTGCCGTTTGTATATGTGCGTCCTGAAGCAAAAAAACATGGTCGGCAAAATAAAATTGAAGGCTATATTGAAAAAGGGCAAAGTGTTGTCGTGGTAGAAGATTTAATAAGCACTGGAAAAAGCAGTTTAAATGCTGTAAAAGCATTAAAAGAGGCCGAAGTTAATGTAAAAGGAATGGTGGCGATTTTTTCATATGGATTTGAGGTTGCAAATAGTAATTTTGAAAAAGAAAACCTAACGCTTCACACCCTTAGTAATTACGAAAATCTCTTAGAACAAGCTTTAGACACTCATTACATTAACAAAAAAGAATTGGAAACTTTGTCACAATGGAATGCCAATCCAAGTGAATGGAATGCTAATTGATAACAGTTATACTAAACAACGCTTCAACCAATAAACAATAATCAATGAATTTAGAATCGCCCAAAGTATCTGTAAATAAATCGGCACAAGATGTTTTTGATTTTTTAACTAATGTTGAAAATTTCGAAAAATTGATGCCAGAAAATATTAGCAAGTTTGAAGTTTTAGAAGAAGGCAAATTTTTGTTTGCATTAAAAGGTATGCCAGAAATTGTACTAAAACAAAAAGAAGCGACACCACCAAATAAAATTATATTGGGAGCTGCAGGTGGAAAACTGGATTTTTCATTAATAGGAGATATTACTGAAACATCAGCAGACCAAAGCGATATTCAATTAAGCTTTGCAGGCAATTTTAACCCAATGATGGCCATGATGATAAAAGGTCCAATATCAAAATTTATTGAAACATTAGCAACGAATATTCCAAACGTTATCTAATATAATAGCTTAATTTCTTTCAATTCAAATTCTTTAACAACATCATCTTCAAGTAATATTTGAAGCGTTCCATTGTTATTTACTCCTTGAATAATCCCAGAAAACAAATTACCTTCAACATCTTTAAAAGTAGAAGGTTTAAGTCTTCTAAAAAGCAATGCTTCATAAGCACGTTTTATAAAGTCTTGTTTGCCCTGTTCTAATTTATTAAAATAATATTTTAGCTGTTCAACAATACCAACCAACAGTTCTTCTACATCAAACAAGGTTCCTGTTAAATTCTTTAAAGAAGAAGCAAACGGTAAATTTTGAAACTGTGTTTGATTTACATTAAGTCCAATACCTATAATGCTGCCCTCAATATCTTGATACTTTATGACATTTTCAATTAAAATCCCACATATTTTTTTTTGTTCTGACAAAATGTCGTTAGGCCATTTAACCACCAATTTTGGCACTTGAAACAATTGCAATGTTTTAACAATTGCCAATGAAGTAACCATACTTATGTAAAACTGATCGTCAATAGATACACAGTAATTTCTTTTAAATACACTACAAGTAAGGTTTTTACCTTTTTCTGAATTCCAAACTGCACCAATTTGACCTCTCCCTTTTGTTTGATGCTTTGTGATAACAACCGTAAAATCCTCTAAAGGTTTTTTAGAAGCTAATTCGCGTAAATACGAATTTGTAGAGTCAATGGCATTAAGTTTGATTATATGCATTACAGCTAGAAAATTTAAATTATAATTTTCTTAAGATTATTAAAGGTATAATGACCCAAAAAAATAATAACTTTGCACAAATTAAAACAATTTAATGACGAAAGAAAATAGTAATGCAGACCATTTAATATCGGTTATAATAAATGGCATTGAAGATGTAAAAGGGCAAAATATTAATATTTTAGATTTAAGAGACATAGAAAACACCGTTTGTGATTACTTTATTATTTGTGAAGGGACTTCAAACACACAAGTTAACGCCATTGTAAATTCCATCCAAAAAAAGGTTAGCAAAGAAACTAAAGACAAACCTTGGCACATAGAAGGCAGCGATAATGCCGAATGGGTTTTAATGGATTATGTAAATGTGGTTGTTCATGTATTCCAAAAGCACATTAGAGAATACTATGATATTGAAAGCCTTTGGGGAGATGCCAAAACAACCGAAATAAAAACCACATACTAAAAAATATTGCATGTCAAACGATAAAAAGTTAAATACAAAGAAACCAAAATTTAGTCCCTACTGGATTTATGGTATTATAATAATCGTGTTCTTAGGAATTCAAGTTCTTTCTGGTGGCATGAGCTCCACTACTGGAACACCAACTACTCAAGATAAATTTTTCGAATATTTTGAAAATGGTGATGTAGAAAAAGTAGTTATCATTAACAGGATTCAGGCAAGGGTATATTTAACGCCCGAAGCTGCTTCTAGAGCAGAACATAAAAACACGGTAAAACCACAGCTGTTACCAATTTCTGGAAAAGCACCAAACTACCAATTTCAGTTGGGAGATCTTCAAAATTTTGAAGATAAAATTGATGAAATTAAAGCCGAAAACATTGAATTGTCTACCATTGTAGATTATAAAATTGAAGAAAACCTTTGGGGCGATTTCCTGCTTACACTTTTACCTTTTGTATTAATTATTGGTGTTTGGATTTTTATAATGCGTCGTATGTCATCTGGTGGAGGTGGAGGTGCTGGTGGCCAACTTTTCAATATAGGAAAATCCAAGGCTAAATTATTTGATCAAAATACCGAAGTAAAAACATCTTTTAAAGATGTTGCTGGATTAGAAGGTGCCAAAGAAGAAGTACAAGAAATTGTAGATTTTTTAAAAAATCCCGAAAAATACACTTCTTTAGGTGGAAAAATACCAAAAGGTGCATTACTGGTAGGACCTCCAGGAACAGGTAAAACCTTATTAGCAAAAGCAGTGGCAGGAGAAGCTAAGGTGCCTTTCTTTTCTTTATCAGGATCCGATTTCGTGGAAATGTTTGTTGGTGTTGGGGCTTCAAGAGTTCGTGACTTATTTAAACAAGCCAAAGAAAAATCTCCTGCAATTATATTTATTGATGAAATAGATGCTATTGGTCGTGCAAGAGGAAAAGCTAATTTTTCTGGCTCTAACGATGAAAGAGAAAATACACTTAATCAATTATTAACCGAAATGGATGGTTTTGGCACAAATACAAACGTTATTGTACTTGCTGCAACAAATAGAGCCGATGTTTTAGATAAAGCTTTAATGCGTGCTGGACGTTTTGATAGACAAATATTTGTGGATCTTCCAGATGTTCGTGAGCGTAAAGAAATTTTTGAAGTACACTTAAAACCACTTAAAAAAGCTAAAGAATTAAATACAGATTTTTTATCAAAACAAACTCCAGGTTTTTCTGGTGCTGATATCGCTAATGTGTGTAATGAAGCTGCTTTAATTGCTGCAAGGAAAGGAAAAAAACAGGTAGAAAAACAAGATTTTCTAGATGCTGTAGATAGAATTGTTGGAGGTTTAGAAAAGAAAAACAAAATTATAACTCCAGGAGAGAAAAAAGCAGTGGCATATCATGAAGCTGGTCATGCAACTATTAGTTGGTTACTAGAACATGCTGCACCTTTAGTAAAAGTAACTATAGTCCCTCGTGGACGTTCGTTGGGAGCTGCTTGGTATTTACCAGAAGAGCGCTTAATTGTTCGTCCAGAACAAATGTTGGATGAAATGTGTGCTGCTTTAGGTGGTAGAGCTGCCGAAAAAGTAATATTTAATAAAATTTCAACTGGTGCTTTAAGTGATTTAGAAAAAGTTACCAAACAAGCAAGAGCTATGGTAACCATCTACGGTTTAAGCAATAAAGTTGGGAATTTAACCTACTACGATTCCTCTGGTCAAAATGAATATGGTTTCACAAAACCTTATAGCGAAAAAACTGCTGAATTGATTGATAAAGAGATTTCAGATATTATAGAAGAGCAATACCAACGTGCCATTAAAATACTGGAAGAAAACAAAGATAAACTAACGTCGTTAGCTGAAGAACTTCTTGTAAAAGAAGTGATATTTAAAGACAACCTGGAAGTGATTTTTGGGAAAAGCCCATTTATAAAGCATGATGAAGATATAACTGAAGAGGAATAAGAACCATTACAAAAACACTAAATAGCCCAATGTTTACTTTAGATTTTATATATTTGATAAAAACTAGGACTTAACTGGTTAATAGCAAACCCTAAATGAGCCTATTTCGAAAAATCTTCGGCCCTAAATCTAGTGACTCTCAAGAAAGAATAGAAAACGATGAGAGAAGCAAGTATATGCCTGATATTAAACTTCCTATTGATGAGCGTTTTACCATCAATTTTAAAGCTAATGGAGGTAAGTTCTTGTACTGTGAAAACTTTGATGAAGTTGACCAAAATTTAGCACTTATTTTAGAGGAAAACGATTGGAAAGGCAAAAATGTAATGATTATTGACGAAAGGTTAGTTGAGAAATTTGAAAACTTCAATCTAAAAACAAGTAAAAACCCTAGTGAGTGCACTTACTTTTTAACTACTTGCGAATATCTAATTTCTAACGATGGTTCTTTGTTAATTTCATCCAATCAAATTGCTGAAAAGAAACTAAAAGAGCTTCCATCCAATTTTATTATTTTCGCTACTACAAGTCAGTTTGTAGAAACCATAAGTGAAGGCTTAAGAGGCATAAAAGATAAAAATCGCGAAAAAATACCTACTAATATTACTACTATTAAGCATTTTAAAGCTAGCGAAGATAACGATTTCTTAAGCTATGGAAGTAGCTCAAAAAACCTATATTTGCTCTTATTAGAAGACCTTTAACTAAACCACGTGAAAGAATTAATTGTTAGAGCAATTTCAGGCGTTTTATACGTAGTGCTCTTTTTATTGTCCTTACAATCGCAACACCTTTTAATAGGTTTGTTTTTTGTTTTTGGGTTGATATCTATTGCAGAATTTAACAAGCTTATCAATCAAAAAGGCATAAGCTCTTATGTTATTTTTATAATTTCTTATCTAGTTTTTGCCTATTGGCAACTGGTTTTAGATACCAATGAAGGCTTTAATGAAACTATTCAAATACTACACGTACTTACCATATTTGTAATGCTTTTCTTGATAAAAGATTTATTTTCAAAAAAAACATTACCGCTTTTTATAACCAATAAATATATCAATACTACCTTCTATTTATCAAGTGCTTTTATTTTTATTATCCTTATAGCTAATTATTACGAAGCATTTAATCCTAATATTTTATTAGGTGCATTTATTTTGGTTTGGGTTAACGATTCTTTTGCTTATTTAATTGGTAAAAATTTGGGCAAACAAAAATTGTTTCCTAGCATATCGCCAAAGAAAACTGTTGAGGGTTTTTTAGGAGGCTTATTTTTTGCATGTATTAGCAGTTATTTTATAGCAAAATACACCAATACCTTAGGGTTTACCCAATGGCTTATTTTAGCAATTATAGTGAGTGTTTTTGGCACATTTGGAGATTTAATCGAGTCTAAGTACAAACGACAAGCTGGTGTAAAAGATAGTGGTGTGATAATGCCTGGTCATGGTGGATTGCTAGATCGTTTGGATAGTATTATTTTTGCAGCACCATTTATTTATTTGTTTTTAAGACTTACAGAATATGTTTCATAAAGAAGGCTATAAAATAATACTCATAAGCTTCACGCTAGTAGTAATTTCTATTTTATTGATAGATCTTTATGTTACTTTATCATGGCTAAAAATTCTATTGGAAATTGGCTTATTAATTTTTCTCATTCTTATTCTACAGTTTTTTAGAAACCCAAAACGTCATACAGTGTTAAACAACAAGCAAGTATTGTCTCCTGTTGATGGTAAAGTAGTTGTTATTGAAGAAGTTGAAGAAACCGAATATTTTAAAGGCAAACGCTTACAAATAAGTGTGTTTATGTCGCCAATAAATGTGCATGTAACACGTTATCCAATTGGTGGAAATGTGCTATATAGCAAATATCATCCAGGGAAATACCTTGTAGCTTGGCATCCAAAGTCAAGTACTGAAAATGAACGCACAACAGTTGTAGTTGAAAACCCAAGGTATGGTAAAGTATTATTTAGGCAAATAGCTGGAGCTATGGCAAAGCGTATTGTAAACTATGCAAAAGTTGGTGATAATGCTGTACAAGGTGCAGATCAAGGATTTATAAAATTTGGTTCGAGAGTAGATTTATTTTTACCTTTAGATACTAATATAAAAGTAACGCTCAATCAAAAAGTAAAAGGCGGAGAAACCGTTATTGCACAACAGTAACCATGACCTCAAAAGAGCTTGAAATAAAATTTAGAGAAGCTGTAGAGCGTATCAATGCGCATACTGAGCCTTTTCCTGCCGATATCTTACTAAAATTATACGCATACTATAAAAAAGCTACCAACGACTATGGTAGACCAAAAAGTCGTGAACCTTTAATCAACGCCTTTAAAACCAATGCACTTTTTCAAGCTGAAGATATTAGTCAAGACACTGCCAAAGAACAGTATATTGAGTTGGTAGATAATTACTTTTTGTATCGTAAATAATAGGACTCTCTTGACTTTGTAAAAAAAATAGCTGCCTTTGTTTAACGGTTTCGTATTTGTTTATGGTTAGTTGCGTTGGCTAGAACTAAGTTAGCAAAAGAAAACGAACCAGTAGGAAAATCCTAGCGGATTTTCCGAGTACACACAG
>TARA_R110002074_G_scaffold126427_1_pt1 | contig 18161 bp, 11 predicted proteins | sample TARA_R110002074 | Tara Oceans TARA_R110002074 (sample SAMEA4397215) | marine metagenome | biome: Polar Biome; feature: [MIX] marine epipelagic wind mixed layer (ENVO:01000061); material: water (ENVO:00002006), including particulate matter (ENVO:01000060) such as... | depth 10-100 m | reverse complement strand
TATGGGTAGAGCAATGGATGATGCTATTATTACAGCAGCTACAGGAACATCTTATGGTGGAGTAGCTGGTGGTACATCAGTAACACTTCCATCAGGAAATAAAGTAGTACATGGTAGTACAGGGTTAAACCTTGCAAAACTATTATCTGCTAAAGAAATCATCGATGCTGGTGATGTAGACCCAGAAGAAGAAAGATTTATTATATGTTCAGCAGGTCAATTAACAGACCTATTAAACGTAGAACAAGTAACATCTTCTGATTACGCCACAGTTAAAGCGTTGGCACAAGGTGAAATTGATACTTACCTTGGATTCAAATTTATCCGTTCACAAAGATTGGGAACAGATAGTGATGGAAACAGACAAGTATTAGCATTTTGTAAATCAGCTATTGGCCTTGCTTTGGGTGCAGATATTTCAACAAAAATTTCCGAAAGAGCAGATAAAAATTATGCAACACAAGTATTTTTATCTATGTCAATCGGTGCAACTCGTATCGAAGAAGAAAAATTAGTTGAAATAGCGTGTACGGAATAAGTATATGCAAATAAAAATTAGTCAAAGGAGGACATTAACATGGCCGTAACAACACAAAACAGCACGGAGTACGCTAATTCGATAGCTTCTCCCCTAGTAACAACTGATACTGTCACTGCGAAAGGTAAGCTAAGAAGTTTAGCTTTTACACATGACCAGGATGGCGTTGGAGATGCAGGTTCATTTGTTGTCATTGGAAAACTACCACCAGGTAGGGTAAAAATCTTAGGAGGTTTGTCTCAATTCTATTGTAACTTCACTGCAGGTTCGCAAACAATAGACATTGGTTGGCAAGCATACGAAGATTTAGATGGCACAGCAGTAGCACTTGATGTTGATGGAATGATAGACGGGTTAGACGTAGATGCCGTTGGTTATTTCGATATGCAAGGTAATACTGCAGCAACTAAATTGCTCGGTGGAAACCACACATTTACTAGTAAAGCAGGAGTCGTTATTACTGTTAAAGCAATCGGTGCTTTAGCAGATGGTGACGATTTAGCTGGTGTAATCACTTACATCGTAGACTAAATCTACAACATCGTAGAGGTAGCGTATTGAATTATGCTACCTCTACAAGTAAAATAATATTATGGCAACAGAAGTATCAATATGTTCAAACGCACTTAGAAAATTAGGAGATGACCCTATTACTTCTCTTACTGATGATACAGAAAGAGCAAGACTTTGTAATGCTTTTTATGAACCAGCTAGAGATTCTTTATTAAGAAGTCACCCCTGGAATTTTGCAATAACTAGAGCTGCTCTTACCCAGTTATCAACAACACCTGCGTATGGGTTTTCTTACCAATATGCATTACCTACAGACCCTTATTGTTTAAGAGTCTTGGAAATGGAATACCAAGATTATATATTTAAAATAGAAAATTTAGCTACCGAAGGTAGAGTTTTATTAACAGACGAAGGTACAGCAAAAATATTATACATAGCAAGAATTACTGATACAAATATTTTTGATTCTTTATTTGTAGATTGTTTAACATACCACCTTGCAGTAAAACTTGCTTATCCAGTAACTAATTCAGCATCACTACAAGCACAGATGCAACAACTTTATGGTTTAAAACTTTCTGAAGCACGAAGTGTAGATGGACAAGAAGGGTTTATCGATGGCCTTGTTTCAGATACATTTACGGACTTTAGAAAATAATGGCAAAAACAGCAACTTCAACAGTAGTACATCCTTTTCAAACCAACTTTACAGCAGGTGAATTATCACCAAAACTAGCTGGACATATCAATTTTGATAAATACGCAAATGGTCTTGAAATTTTAGAAAATATGACTGTGTTCCCTCAAGGAGGAGTAACACGAAGAAGTGGTACTAGATTTGTATGTGAAGTAAAAGATTCTTCAGCAATAACAAGACTAATCCCTTTTGAATTTAGTGTAACACAATCATATGTTCTTGAATTTGGTGATGAATATATAAGATTTTTAAAAGACAATGGTCAGATAGTAGCTGCTGATAAAACAATAACAGCTATTACAAAAGCTAACCCAGCAGTAGTAACAGCAACAAGTCATGGATATACTAATGGCGACCATGTATGGATTAATACTGTCGCTGGAATGACAGAGGTAAATGGAAGAAGATATGTTGTAGCAAATAAAGCAACAAATACATTTGAATTATCTGGTGTAAATTCTACTAATTATACTACATATGGTTCAGGTGGCGATGCACAAAAAGTAATTGAAATTAGTACACCTTATACAGCAGCACAAGTTTTTGATTTAAAGTTTACGCAATCTGCAGATATTATGTACATAGTACATCCAGACCATGAACCAATGAAATTATCACGAACAAGTCATACTGCATGGACGTTAGCAGATGTAGATTTTGGAGCTACTGGTCCATACCTAGATATAAATACAACTACAACAACTTTAGAACCAGCAAGTGCTGGAATTGGCACAGGTGTGAATATAACTGCATCTGCAGTAACAGGAATAAATAATGATGCTGGTTGGGCAACTACAGATGTAGGCAGACTAATAAAATTTAATGCTGGAGAAGCTGTTATTACAGCAAGAACTAATACAACAGTTGTTGTTTGTACTATTACAAAAGCATTTACAAATACAGATGCAACAGTAGGTTTTCAATTAGGAAGTTGGGCAAACTCACAAGGATGGCCACAAACTGTATCTTTTTTTGAACAAAGATTAGTTTTCGGTGGTTCAACAAATTACCCTCAAACTATATGGGCATCTGAATCTGGTAATTATGAAAGTTTTGATGTAGGCGATGCTAGTGCAGCAGATGCTTTTATATATACTATTGCAGCAAATAAAGTAAATTTAATTAGATGGTTAGCTCCTATTAGAGATTTAATGATAGGAACAGCAGGTGGAGAATTTAGAGTTGATAGACCCGTTGGTGACCCATTAAAACCTACAAATGTAAATATTAAACAAGAAACTACATATGGTGGACATACTTCTCAACCTATGCAAATTGGACCTAGTGTTTTATTTGTACAAAGACAACAACGTAAAGTAAGAGAGTTGGGATATAGTTTTCAAAACGATGCATATGTTGCTCCAGATTTAACATTGCTTGCAGAACATATAACAGAAGGTGGAATTGTAGATGTAGATTGGGCACAAGAACCAGACCAAATATACTGGGCAGTAAGAGACGATGGCACGTTATTAGGAATGACTTACCAAAGAGAACAAGATGTTATTGCTTGGCATAGACACATTATAGGTGGTAAGGCAGCAAATTGCACAATTACAGTTACAGATTATGCTAACATACAAACAGGTAGCAAATTAACATTTACCAGAAGAGATACTACAACAACTATATTTACATCTACTACAGGTACAGCAGGAACAGATGAATTTAAATCAGAAACAAGCAATAATGCAACAGCTACTAATTTACAAACAACTATAAATGGTCATGCAGATTTTACTGCAACAGTAGCTTCTAATGTTGTTACAATTACAGAAACAACACCAATAGCAATAGGCTATTTAACAGTTGTAAGTCAAGACGTTATTCGACTTGCAAAAGTAAATGAAAGTCAAGCAAAAGTTAAAGCAATAACATCTATAACAGAAGCAACAGAAAATCAAGTATGGGTTGTTGTTGAAAGAATAATAGGTGGAGCAACAGTGCAACACATTGAATATCTTGATAGTACAGTAAATCAAGATTCTGCTTTGTCAGGAACTGTTACAGGAACATCAACAACAGTAACAAGTCTTGACCACTTAGAAGGAGAAACAGTACAAGTCTTAATAGATGATGCTGTATATCCTAAACAAATAGTTACAAATGGTGCAGTTACAATAAGTTTACCAAGTACCTTCGCCAGTAAAACAATAGAAGTAGGATTAGGATATAGTTCTAAACTAAAAACTTTAAGAGTAGAATCAGGTGCATCAGCAGGTTCTGTAGCACAAGGCAGGAAAAAAAGGTATAATGAAGTAATCGTTAGATTTTTAAATACAGTAGGTGCTACTATTAATGGCGACCAAATACCATTTAGAAGTTCAGCAGATGAAATGGGTGCACCAATACCAGCATTTACTGGAGATAAAAAAGTAACGAATCTAGGATGGGATAGAGAAGGGCAAATTACAGTTGAACAAACACAACCATTGCCAATGACTGTCCTTGGTATAACAGGAACTTTAAAAACAAGTGGATAAAATAACTCAACAAAAAATAAAAGAAGCAAAACAACTACTAGAACAGTATGCACCTAAAGGTGAGTTCTTAGCTTATATAAATGAGAAAGAAGCTAGAATCTTAAAAGCATATGGTGGTGCTGGTATACCAATTAAACAAACAAATATACCATCTTTTATTGAACCATTTACTATGTTTGCTATTGCGTTAGCAGTACAAACAGGGCTTAGTTTTATGGGAAATTTACAAAACGTAAAGAATATGAGAAATTCCGTAAAATGGGATAAAAGAAATGCTAAAATGCAAGCTATGCAAGAAAATATACAAGCTGCAAAAAGAGCAAAACTTTTTATGAGTGAAAAAAGAGCACGTTTGGGAGCTAGGGGTGTTGAAAGTTCAATGGGTTCTCCAGTAGCAGAACTTAACATGGTAATGGAAGAATATGAAAATAGTAAATTTTATACCAAGAAGGGTTTATCGGCAAGAATGGACCGACTAGATATAGAAAGTAAAATCAATACAGGGAATATGCAAAGAAAAGGATTTGAAGATTTAATACAAGGCTCTTATGCTTCTTATTCTGCATACAAATCATAATGGCTAAACCAAAATTAGAAATTACAGCTCAAGCTACAGGTGGTAGTAGAGAAAGAAATATTAAAGAAATAGATGTAAGTCCTGGCCAATTTGGTATTCCTAAAATATCTACAACAGATACTGTTGGGTTTGCTAGAAGAAATACAACTGATTATGGTGCACTTGGAAGGGTATTCGCTAGTATAAAAAACCAGGAAGCATATGAAAAAGAAAAATTAGATGCATTAATTTTTGATAATAATGCAATTAAAAATGCTAGTGAAATGAAAGACGTTTATGAAGATATGACTTCAAAAAAAGCTATTGAAGAAATGAGTTCTGAAGAATTAGACACATATCAAAAAAATTTAAAAATAATAATGAAAACTCGGTATGACCATAAATATAGAGATAAAAGTCAAAAAGAAAAATTAACATGGGGTCCTGTTTTTGAAAGAACTTTAATAGCATTAGAAAAACCTGTGCAAGATTCACGAAAATTTAGAGCGTCATTGGAAAATAAAAAAAATACTGATGACCAAGCTGCAGTTCTTTTAGCTAGAGCAAGCGATGCAAAAACCCAAAATGATATTCGAGTTGACAGAGCAGAGTTTAAAAATGTTCTTTTAAAAAAACAATACAACAATGAAAATGTAGACGTAAAAGCAGAGTTAGCTGAATTTGACGCACAATCTGTTATTGGAACATTAAAAAGAAGTTATTTATATACAGATGGTTTAAATGTTATAGGAGATAATTTTGAAGATAATGATAATACAACTGATTATACTGCAATAAAAAGTTTAATAAGCACTAAAGAAGGATTAACAGAATTTTTAAACGAGAGTGGGAATTATCTTGTAAATAACGGCAAAAACACAAATGCTAAAGGTCATTTAATTGATGAAGAGACAAAAGAAGAAATATTAGACGAATTTGGCGACCCAATAGATGCACTTAGTCTAACACCTGAACTTATAAACAAAGTTAGAAAAACTATAGGTGAAGAATCTGATAGGATTTTAAAAGATTTAAAAGATGCTGCTACAAGTCATAACAAAAAGAACCTTGGAATTGCAACAAGTGAAGCAATTAAAATATCAAATGATGCTATTTTAACTGCTAAACAAAAAAAGAAAAGAATTGAAGATTTACTTAAAAAATACACAGTAGGCAAAGATGCAATTATATTTAAAAATATGACAGAATCTGGGAAAAATTATCAAAAAGCTCTTACAACTCAATTAAAAAATATAGCAAAATACGGAGTATTAAAAGAACAAACTGATACAAGTATGTATGATATGTTAGAAGCAAAACTTATTGCAGCAGACCCAGAACTTCTTAACAAAGGAGCTTTTTACGAAGTTAAGGTTAAAGCGTATGAACAAGTTGCTGTAACAGAATTAGACGCACTTTCAGGAAAGCAAGTTCCTGTATTAAATGACAAAGGAAAACCTGTTACAGAACGAAGATTAGTAACCAAAACAATAACACTTTTAGAAGCAGAAAATTATCAAACCATACATGATAATGGTGATATAGTAGAACAAGGTTTATCATCAGACCAACTTGAAAGATTATTAAATCAAATAAATAACCCAAATATAAAAGCTGCAAATAAAGAACAAAATGACACTATAAATGAATTTATAAAAGATAATCTTTTTGACACACTTGGAATAGCTGGACAAATAGAGATAGCAAAAGCATATTATTCTAGGAGATTTAAAGAAGGTGTACTTAATGACGTTAAAAATAAAGTAGGCACAGTAGATAATGCTGGAAAACGAATAACATTAAATACAATTCTTTATATTGAAGAAAGTGAACATTATTGGAAAAAACAACCTTATTCTCAAAAACCATCAACTCAAGAAGTAAATAGAAAAGTAAGAGAATTGTTAAATATTGGAAGAAGAAAAAAAGGAAAACCAACAATATCTGAAAATGCTCCAATTAGTATTTTAGAAACAGGTACAGGGCCAAAATCAGGTTTTGACCAACCTGGTTTAAAAGTTAACAATATAAGTAAAGGAAATAAAAAAATAACAGCAGAAAAAATACCTCTTGTTCAAGAAAAATTGCTTAATTACATAAAAGAAAATCCAAGTTTAACAAAGGAAAGTATTAAAGATTTTGTTGACAGGTATGGTTCAGATAATCTACCAAAACAATTAAAATAATGAGCACATATACACCAACAGATGCTTACAATAGAGCTCAATATACGTTTGACAATAAAGAAACGTCTGATTTGTTTGTGCAAAATCAAGAAACAAAATTTAAAAAAAACGAATATGATAGCACATTATTTGATGAATTTGACGAAAAACCTGAACCCAAAAATGTTCCTGTAGATACAAGTATTAGTATATTTTCAGAATTTGATGAACCAGAAAATGTTACATATACTGCGTCAGGTGATGTTAAAAAAGATTATACAAATTTAAGATTTGATAACCGAACACTATTAGAAAAATTAAAAGAAGGTCTTGTAGGCGATGAATTTGAATACGAAGAAATTTGGGGAAGAGCTTTAGGTAAATCCAATATAGCATTAATGCTAGAATATTATGATGCAAATATGTTTGAAATAGGTGCTTATGACCACAATAAAGCATTTTCTAATGAATCAGATGATTATACATGGTTAGAAAGAGCACTTGAAAGTGGAATAGGAATTATGGCAGATGTGCCTACTTTTCTTGCAGGAGCTGTACCAGCTACATTAGCAACTGGTGGTAATCCTTTTGCAGGAGGTTTTGCAGGTGCATTTGTAAATGAAGCAATTAAATTAAGTTACTTAGAAGCATTAGAAAGAGGAGAAGTTGATGGTTTTAGTGAATGGTTTGAAATTTTTACAGAAGAAGCAATGTATGATAGTTTAAAATCAGGTGTTCAATTAGGAGCTACATTAGGAGCAGGTAAACTTATAACAAAAACTTTACTACCTACACTAGCAAAAGTAAGAAATAAATCTAAATTTTCTGCACGTCCTGAAGTTAGAAATTTTTCAGGTAAAGGATGGAAACCTTTTTTTAGAAACTATAGTGCACAAGTTGGAATGTTTCAAGCAGCAGGAATGGCCTTGCATCAAGAATTACCTTCAAGAGAAAACCTTGTTAATGATTTAATTCTTTTTGGTGCATTTAACATAAAAGGACATGGACCTAAGTTGTTAAGGCAAAAACAATTTAAAGAAAACAAAACCACTAAAGAAGTTATAGAAGAATATCAAAAAAATCCATTATTAAAACAAGCTGTGCATAGTAGAAATGCTAGGCTAGAAGGTTCTAAAATTACTTACGAAGATGTTGGAACTATAAAAGGTAAAAGATTAAATGAATTAGCAGGTAAGGAAGGTAGACTAGAAGCAACAATGGAGCAATTAAAAATTGCACAAAAAGAAAAATTAGAATATGAAAAAGAAGTAACAGGTCCTAGAGAAGTTGCAGGAAGAACGATGAAATCTAGGACAGAAAGAATGGACAGCTCATTGGACCCTCTTCATATTCAAGAGATTAAAAAATCAGAGTTTGAATCTCGTAAAGATTCAGCAAGAATGGAAGAAATTAGGCCTACTAGGACTCAAGAAACTTCTGCATTTGATTCCCGAAAAGCTATAAAAGGTCAAGACAAAGCTGCTGGTACAAAAACTGTTACAGCAGAAGGTAAAATACCTATTGCCGAATTAAGTAAAGAAGGAATTGAAAAAGGATTAAAAGTTACAAATTTAGAAAAACGTATACAAACTTTGTCAAAAGAAATAGAAGTATTAAAAAAACCAGAAGAATCTAAAATTGAAGTTAAAACAGAAAGAGTAGAACCTGATGCTTTTAATGTTTCACCAGAACGACAAGCAACAAGAGCTATGCGAGTTACTGAACGAGTAAAACCTAAATTCTTAGATAAATTAAAAAGTGCAAAAGAGATAGCAGCAGAACAATTAATAGATGCATTACATCCTGTAAACAAACTTTTAGCAAGAATACAAAAAACAGGTACTTTAGAAGCGATTACTGTATCAGAAAAATTGCAGTTATCTTCAGGAATGTTTGGAAGAGCAGCACAATTTATAACAGATGGACCTATAAAATTTGACAATTTAGCAGAATTTGGAGCTAAAAGTTTAAATGCAATTTTAGAACCACTAGTCAATAAAAGAGTTGAAAAAATTAATCCTGCTAGGGGAAAATCACAAGTTGCTCTTACATATTTACCAAAAAGAGCTGAAAAATTAAATCCTAATGCAAAAAAACCTACAATTGTATATGAACCATTACCAGCAGAAAAAGCACAGGCAAGAACTGCAGAGATGAATGATTATTTACAAAGTGCTGTTGTAGCAGAAAAATACAAAAATGGTGAAATTGTATTAAGTAATGATAAATCTATTTATGAAGGAAACAGGGTTTTAATTCTTGAAGGTAAAAGAAAGGGAGAAGCAGGAATAGCTTTTCAAAAAGAAGCTGCAGATATTCATGGAGTAAAAACAGTTTCAATACAATTTGTAAATGAAGAAGGAACTGTTTCTACAAAAAGGTATAAAACAGAACAATTACAAAATTTAGACAGATATTTTAAAGAAGATATTGCTAATGCCAAAAAAATTATAGAAGATACACCTTATGAAATGAAACAAATAGCTAAAGAATTATATAAATTTCAAAATCAAGTTTTAGATTATTTAGTAGATTCTGGTTATCTGTCTAAAGAAGCTAGAGTTCTTATAGAAAGAGCCAATAGATATTATGCACCTTTTAATAAATTTATTGAATACACAGCACAAGGTAAAATAAAACCTGGTCAAGCTAAAATAAAAGAAATGGATAGATGGGCAGGTTCTAAACAATTAATGCAAGACCCTATTACAAGTATATATAGAAACACTATTTACTATGTTCAGTTAGCTGAAAGAAACAGCACATATCTTCAATTTATTGATGTATTAAAAACAAGTCCTGAAATAATGAAAGAATTTGGTGTTAAACAAGTTAAAACAAAAAAACAAAAAACTATAGAGCTTAACGAAGCAGAACAAAAAATATTTAATAAAAAAGAAATAACACCTGCCGAAGAAAGTGTTAAAGGTCTTAGGGCAGATGGTTCTTTTGTTGGCAATAATAATCTAGTTGTTTGGAGAAAAGGTGTTAAAGAAGTTTGGGAAATGCCACAAGACATTATCAGTTCTTTGTCTGGACAAAATCGACATACTCTCGGATTGTGGGCAGAAATGTTAAGGAAGCCTACTAAATTATTAAGAAGTGGAGCAACATTAGCACCAGAATTCTTTTTTGCCAACCTTATGAGGGATGGTTTAACTACAAGTATTGTAAGTAAAGTTGTTCATATACCTTATAAATCTTTAATAATAGGTGCATCAGAATTATGGAAAAATCACAGACAAAAAAAAGCTGGTTTAGGTAAAACAGATTTAGTAAAGGAATACGAAAAATCAGGTGCAATGATGGGTAATTTTCTTGACATGGATTTTTATTTTGATACTGCAATGAGAAAAGAATTTACTGCAAGAAAAGTGCAGAATGAACTTGACTTTACAGCAGCAGAAAAAGTATTTAATTTTTTACATACTGTAGGTTCTGCAGGAGAAACAGCAGCTAGACTTGGAGAATTTAAAGCAATTAAAGAGACTTTATTAAAAGAAAGAACTAAGATACAAGAAGTTGTGCCAACAAATATATCAGGACCTTTAGGAGAAATAGTAAATGCTGTGCGAGGTGGGTCAAAAGGAAAAGCTGGTGGTGGTGCTATATACAGCGAAGTTAAAAGGTCAAAAAGACCTTTAAGTGATAGAGAAATTTTAGAAAGAGCAGGGTTTGAAGCAAAAGATATAATGGATTTTTCCAAACAAGGAGTTCTTGGCGAAAGTGTAAATTACTTTAGTGCTTTCTTCTCAGCTAGATTAAGGTCTTATGGTAAAATTTATGAAACTGTAAAAGATAGGCCTGTAGAGTATTTTGCTAAAAGTGTGGGATTTATAACAGTTCCAAGTATGCTTTTATGGTGGGTAAATCATGATGACCCAGAATATCAAGCATTACCTCAATGGAAAAAAGATTTATTTTTAAATTTTCCTATGCATAAGTTTTTACCTGATTTTGTAGGTGTAGAACCTTTATTTTTTAGTTTGCCACGACCATGGGAACCAGGTTTAATATTTGGTACTGGTGTAGAAAGATTTTTTGATTGGGCAATAGACAATGATAAACAAGCATTTACAGATTTTTGGACAGATTTTGGTCTAGCAACTGCAACTCAACAATATACAATAATTCCTGATGTTGTTAAACCTGTACTTGAATTGCAAAGTAATTTTAGTTTTTTTACAAGAGGAGCTGTGGTTTCCAATAGCGAACAAAAGTTTTTACCAGAATTTCAAGTAAGAAAAAGTACATCAGAAATAGGAAAATTTATAGGTAGACACATTACTCCTCTTTTAGGAATAGGCACTACCTCACCTGTTAAAATAGATTATTTTGTAAGAGCTTGGACAGGAACTTTGGGTAAACACGCATTAAATATTACAAGTGCTTTAGTAAGAGGTGCTGATACTGATAGACGTATTTTAGATGCTTGGTCTACTGAAAATTATGGATTTACTTCTAAAAATATAAATAATATTCCAATTTTAAAAGCATTTTTTATAAGAAATCCATCACTAAGTTCATCACATATATCAAGATTTTATGAAACTTTTATGAGCACAAAAGAAATTGTTGATACAATGAATGAAATTAAATTTAAAACAGATAGTTATTCACAAGAAAAATACGAAGAACTTTTATCATCTCCTGAATTTATAATGTATAAAGCCTTGGCAGATACTAGTAAAGTAATTAGTGAATTAAGATTTGTTTTAGATTTAATTACAGATGATAAAGAAATGGATGGTAATGAAAAAAGAGATAATATAGATGAATTAACTAGAATGATAGTGGAAATAGCACAACAAGGAAATGAAATGGCAAAAGGATTAAAAGAAGAATAGAAAAGTAGTCAATTTAATGCTAAAATATAGAGGAACATAAAATGGCAATATCAACAACAATAATTAAGAATAGCTACAGTGGAGACGGGTCTGCAGATACCTTTGCATACCAGTTTAAAATCTCTGCAAATGCAGATTTACAGGTTATTATAAGGTCAGCTACTGGAGTAGAAACTACAAAAACCCTTACTACTGATTATACAGTAACTGGTGCAGGAAGTGCAACTGGTGGTAACGTAGTCTTTGAATCTACTGATATTCCTACAGCTACAGAAACAATAGTTATAAGAAGAAGCACAACTCAAACACAAACATTAGATTTAGTAGAAAATGACCCATTTACAGCAGATTCTGTTGAAAGTGCCTTTGATAAAAACCTTGCAGCAATACAAGAATTACAAGAACAAGTAGATAGGTCTTTTAAAGTATCAAGCACTAATACTATTACTTCATCTGAATTTACTTCAAGTGCAACAGAAAGAGCTAGTAAAGCATTAGGTTTTGATAGTTCAGGAGATTTAACTACAATAGCAGATTATTTACCAGTAGGTGGAGACTCTGCATTAATGACATATTCAACTACTACTGCCGATGCTGACCCTGGTGCTGGTAAGATTAGATTTAATAATGCAACAATAGCATCAGTAACTGCAACATATGTAGATGACGTAGACTATAATGCTACAGACATCTCTGCATGGGTACAGACTTGGGATGACAATGCTACTAATTATACAAATAGAGGTAGAATTAGAGTTGCTAAAGCAGGAACTTTTAATACATGGGCAGTCTACAATATAACAGCAGCAGTAACAGATGCTACTGGTTATAGCAAGGCTACATTGGTTCATGTAGATAGTGCAGGTAGTTTTTCAGATGGAGATAAAGTCTGGGTAACATTTATAGCTAATGGCGTAGATGGAGTTAATCCAGGATATTTTTACAAATTTGATACAGGAACAAGTGATGCTGACCCAGGAGCTGGAGAAGTAGCTTTTAATAATGCTACATACGCAAGTGTTACAGAAATTTATATAGATGATGTAGACCAACATGGAGCTACTACCCAGGCAGATACTGTTACTTGGGATAACAGCACAGCAGGTAATAAAGGTTATGTTCAATTTTCTGACATAAGCGATAAGACTACTTATGCTAGATTTCAAATAACAGGCACTGTAACAGATGCGTCTGGTTATAACAAACTAGCAGTAGCACACCTTGTGTCAAACAATACGTTTAGTGCAGGAGATAGTCTTGCAATAACCTTTACAGCATCTGGAAATGATGGTGCAGTACCTGGTTATTTATATAATTTTGATACAAACACAGCAGATTCCGACCCTGGAGCTGGGGATATTAAATTTAATAATGGTACATATGCTTCAATTACAGAAATATACATAGATGATGACGATGCAAATGGAGCAACAACAACAACAGATGTTATGTCTTGGGATGATAGCACTGCAGACGTTAAAGGCTTTTTGCACATTGTAGATACTGATGACCCAACTACATATGCTAGATTTTCTATTACAGGTTCATCTACAAATGGTAGTGGATATAATAAATTGTCTGTAACTCATTTAATATCTAATAACACATTTAGTGCAGCAGACATTCTATCAATACACTTTACTAGAACAGGCAATGATGGAGCTATACCTGGATACTTATACAACTTTGATACAACAACAACAGACGCAGACCCTGGTGCAGGTGATATAAGATTTAACCACGCAACTTATGCTTCAGCAACTGCAATTTATATAGACGATGATGATGCTAACGGAGCTACTACAACAGCAGATGTAGTTACATGGGATGATAGTACGTCAACAATAAATGGTTTCTTACACATAGTAGATACAAACGACCCTACAACTTATGCTAGATTTAGTGTTACTGGAGCTGTTACTAACGCTACTGGCTATAATAAAATAGCTGTTACACATTTAATATCTAATAATACATTCAGTGCAGCAGATGCTTTATCTGTACATTTTACAAGAGCAGGTGATAAAGGTACAACTGGAGATACAGGCTCTACTGGTTCAACTGGTTCTACAGGTAGCACAGGTGCTACTGGTGCAGTAGGTACTAACCCTCAATTGTCAATGACTTGGAGTAGTGCTACTTCTGATGCAGACCCAGGTGCAGGTAAAATTGCTTTTAACAATGCAACACTAGGTAGTGTATCAGTTCTTTATGTAGATGATGCAGATGATGCTAGTGCAGATATAACTGCCTTTGTTCAAAGTTGGGATGATGTATCTAACAGCATAGCTAGAGGAATTGTAACAATAACTAAAGAAGGAACAGCATCTACTTATGCTACGTTTAAAATTACTGGAGGAATAACTGATGCTACTGGCTATACAAAAGTAGCTGTAACACACGTTGTTAGCTCTGGAACATTTTCTAACACTGATGGAGTAGGAGTACACTTCAGTTACAGTGGAGCAGATGCAGGTTCAACTGATTTAGTAAATGATGCAACACCACAACTAGGTGGTGACTTAGACATGAATTCTAAAAACATAGATTTTCCTACTACTGCAAACATTTCAGATGTTAAAGATGAAGATAATATGGCAAGTAATTCAGCTACCATGTTAGCAACGCAACAGTCTATTAAAGCATATGTTGATACTACAACTGCTGCAGTGACTGCACCTACCAATAGAAATTTAATTATTAATGGAGCAATGGAAGTTGCACAAAAAGGTGGTGGGAGTCATACAACAGCAGGGCAAACATATTGGGTAGATAGATTTTATACATTTTTGCAGGGTGGTGAAAAAACAGCAACATATACAACCGATGCTCCTGCAGGATTTAAACATAGTTTAAAAATACAAAGAGATAATGGCAGTACAGTAACAGACGCAACATATTTTTCGCAACCATGCGAAAGTGCTAGTTGTGTAGGATTTGCAGGAGAAACAATAACTTTAAGTTTTTATGCAAGAAAAGGAGCAAATTTTTCTCCAACAAGTGATTATATTAATGTAGCTGTATATTCTGGAACTGGTACTGACCAAGCTATGATGGATGGAATAACTGGTGAGGTTGCAGTAATTGGAACTACTAACCAAGCAATTACAGCAGACTGGGTAAGATATACATTTACAAGTGGAAGTGCAGTACCTGCAGATTCAAATCAATTACATTTTCAAATATTAAATTCTGACACAGGAACTGCTGGAGCTAATGACTGGTATGAAATTACTGGTATACAAATAGAAATAGGAAGTGCAGCTACTGATTTTGTCCATGAAGAATATGGTACAACTCTGGCAAAGTGTCAAAGATTCTTTTTGAATTATGTAACTGGCAATACTAAAAGCATTGGAGTTGCTGGATTTTACAACACAACAACTGTAGCTTGTCATGTTCAACCACCAGTTACATTCAGAAATACACCCTCTTTTGCCTTTGGTTCTGGAGCTGATTGGTATTATGTAGATAGAGATGCAGGGTCTGTTACAGGTAACTTGAATGCTGGGTCTTGGCTACAAATAAATTCAGTAGGATTTTACGGGTCTTCTTTTGGCAGTAGCACAAGTGCAATGGTTTGTTTTCTAAGAACAAATAATACAGGAGCATACATCTGGTTTGATGCAGAGCTATAGGAGATTATAATGTTTGAAGGTTGTACAATAAAATACGGAAATGATTTAAGTGGAGTTAAAAATCAAGTGATAATTGAATATCCAGCAAGAGAAGATGGTAGCAAAGATGTTGTGGCTTGTCCAATAGACTCAAACAATAGACATTATAAAATGGTTTTACAATGGGTAGATGCAGGTAATACTATTGCTGAAGCAGATTAATGATGTTAAATGTGCATGAATTAAATGTCGAATTAGCTAAGATTAAAGGTGACATTAAAATGATTAATGCTCATATTGAAATTATTAAAACTAATCATTTAAAACACATAGAAGAAGATTTAAATAGTGTAAAGAAAGTTATGTGGGGTGTAGGATTTTTAATGTTAACGCAAATGATTATAGTTATAAGGGGGGTTATATTCGGATGAATAAAGATTGTGATTGCGAAGAAACAAAAGATAGTTGCGACTGTGACGGGAAAGGTTCTAACTAATGTTTGGATTAGGTTTAATATTTAGTGCTGTTAAAACTATTGGCAGTGTTATGCAACAACGACAAGAAACTAAAAGATATAATGCCATGGCAGAAAGAAACCATGCGTATCGTATGTCACAAGGTGAAATAGAATACCAAGCACAAGTAAGAAGTGATAACCAAGACGGGTGGAAAGACGAATTTGTTTTAATAGTAGTATCGTTACCTTTGTTAGTGTTAGGGTATTCAGTTTTCTTTGGAGATGCAGATACAAAAGCTAAACTAGATATGTTCTTCGCATACTTTAATGCTTTGCCACAATGGTATCAATGGTTACTTATAGGAATCTTTGGTGCAATCTACGGACTTAAACCAGCAGCAGGTATGTTTGGAAAGAAATGAAATACCTAGCATTAATGTTCTTGTTGTTATCTTTTACAGTATATGCAACAGACAACTCTACATCTAATCAAACTAATACTTCTGGTAGTAACACTTCTATAAGTGGTGGGTATACTAGTACAACTACAAACAACAATGACGGGCAGACCAATACCACAACGAACAGTACCTCTAATGCCACCACAAGCAATACTGAAACCCAGAAGATTCCAGTAGGCACAGCTAACGCACCAAGCATGAGTTCTTATTCACAAGATTTATGTACTGTTGGTGTTAGTGCAGGTGTTCAATTAACAGGCATAGGTTTAGCAGCAGGTTCATACTTTACAGATGAAAATTGTGAACGTATGAAGCTAGGTAAGCTATTGTATGATTTCAATATGAGAGTTGCAGCTATAGCTATCCTTTGTCAAGACGATAGAATCTTTAGTGCCATGCACCACGCAGGTACACCATGTCCATTTGAAGGACAGATTGGTGCAGCAGCAAAAGCACAATGGAAAAAGTATGATGTTGAAAGACCTGATTATAATCAATACATAAAGAACCTAAGACGAAGAGCTACTATTGATGCAAGACTAGAAAAAGTATTAGAGAAACGTGTTGATACTGCATTTGACTTGTATGGCGATGAATAGTTTTACTGCTTGGTTTTATGCTTTAATAATTTTTTTAGTATTAGGGTGGGCGTGTTTTGCTTACGACACAACAACAAACAATCTTTTAAACCAAGACTTCACTAACAATTCTTGGTCTGGAACTAACCAAAGTAGTAGGCATGGTAATAGTACAATTGCTGGAGTAGACAGTAAATATGTAGAGTCCACTATATCATTAAGAGATACTCTTACACAAGAACAAATCAATGGTGGTTTTAAATCAACACTAGGTGCAGACATTTGGTTCTGGAACAATAGAGAACAGTCAGTTGTAATGAAACAAACAATAGGTGGTGTTACTCAAACTCGTATTGTTGATAGAGCTGATGGTTATTATAATACTTACACAGACACTATCATTATAAATAAAAATCTAGTTACTGATTATAATGTTAATGTTAAATTTGAATTTAATGAGTCTGGCAATTCTAATTATCACTATGCAGCAGATTTAAAGAACCCAACACTAGCTGTCAACTATTGGAATAACCCAGTAAAGCCAGAAGTTATAGATGATTTGGAAGAAGTGATAGATGATATACCACAATTTACTGAACCTGAATTACCAATAGATACTTATGTTCCCATAGTAATATTTAAACCTATCGAAGAATTTGTTGTTAACCCAAATATACCAGATACTATAATAGAAGAGCCACAAGATTCTATTGAAAAGGATTTTGAGGACGAACAGATATTTGAATCGTTTGGTGGACCAGAGATTGTTGAAGAAGAACCAATGCCTGATGAGCCAACTGAACCAGACAATACTGTGGCAATGGATAGTTTTACAGATGAAGCATTGCCAATGGAGATGCCTAGTGATGAACCAACAAATGAATTTACATCAACAAGTGAAGTTGCTGAAGCACCTATTGAAAGTGAGTCGGTCATGGAGGACGAACCTGTCGAAACTGAAAGTGCCAAGGTGGAAGAAGTTGATGAAGAACCTGAAGTGGAGTCGTCCATAGCACAAAAAGAAGAAGTAGTTGAGGAAGAAACTCCTACTATTAAAGAAGAACCTAAAGAAGTAGTTGCAGACAAACCTAAAATTCAAGAGTTTTCAGTAGACGTAGCTGACGTAGAAGCTCACGTTAAAAGTAAAGTTAAATCAATAGAACAACAATTACAGGCAATAAGCATTATAGCTGCAAAAGCTATGGTAAAAAATGAAGTAAACCTTAGTCAGTACACTAATAAAAACGAC
>TARA_R110002074_G_scaffold5059_1_pt1 | contig 18163 bp, 21 predicted proteins | sample TARA_R110002074 | Tara Oceans TARA_R110002074 (sample SAMEA4397215) | marine metagenome | biome: Polar Biome; feature: [MIX] marine epipelagic wind mixed layer (ENVO:01000061); material: water (ENVO:00002006), including particulate matter (ENVO:01000060) such as... | depth 10-100 m | reverse complement strand
GGGTATATGCCTGATGCTTTTACTACGCCGGATGTAATGCCATTTATAGTAGCTGGACTAACAACGGGGATAAACTTTATCCGCCAGTTTTTTACTAACCATATAGAATAGGAGTAGTCATGAGCGACCTCACGCTTGAGCAATTAAAAGATGATCTGCAAGGACGTATATCCGACAGAGAGAATCTTGTAGAGCAGCACAATTCATTCATAAATAAAGCAAGTGAGATTAAAGAATCTATAACAGCACATTCAGGGGCGATTAGTCAGCTTGAACTGCTTATCGAACGAGCTGATCCAAAAGATGAAGACACGGAAGAGTAATGGCTAAAGTCGGGTATCATAATGGGCAGATACGTTTATCGCATGGCGTTACTGAACAGAAGGTGCCTGTCTTGTTGGTTGATGAAACGGACCTGTCTACAGTAGAAACAGGCGTTTCATCACCAACAATAACCATTAGTAAGAACGGAGCATCTTTTGCCAGTGCAAGCGATGGGACTTGGGCTGAAGTAGGGAATGGCTGGTATACAGTCCGGTTAAATAGCACCGACACAGGAGACTTAGGTTGGCTGGTTGTTCATGTAGTTAAGTCTGGCACATCGGCCGAGTCGAGTGTCCTCTGTAATGTCGGCATTAGTCCACAAGAAGAGCGTGCAGATTACATTCGCAACAGACAAACACTGAGGAAAGTATGAAAGACGTATATACTTTAGACGAGAGAATGCACCAACTTGACCTTGCTACAATTGAAAAGGTCGAGAAGTTAATCATTCGCCTACAGGCTGGTTTAGGCCAGTGGAAGAACTGCACTCAGCATGTCGCTCAGCAAGAGTCATTGGATGATTTCTTGACAGTGGGGGCTGTTCAGCAAGAAGACAATACCGCTACTCCAGCAAATACAATAAATCATTTAAGGGAGGAGCAGATCAAAGCACTCCTCGCCCTAAAGAAAGCCGTGTGGGATAGTAGTAACACGTTGAAAAGAGATCATGACAGGCGCAACGTGATCAAAGCTCAGTATGAAGAAAAAGAAGAGTTCCTTGAATTGGAGGTGACGTAATGCCAGATGCAGCAACAATCGGAAAGTATGGATTACAGTACGGACTTCCCGCATTAGGGTCATTGTGGTCTGCTTTCACTGGATCACAAGCAAAGGGCAAGCAGTCTGAGTACGATAAGATGATGGCTCAGATATCAAACGAGCAACTTAAGATGCAGCAGAGTCAGTTTGGGGTAGAGCAACCATTCCGCGCCGACCTGTTGAAGTCTTTAGCGGAACGACAGAATCAAGAGATGCCTCGTTTTATGCCTGAAGGGATTAAGTTCTCTAATCCATATGAAAACCTACAACGTGCTGGAGTCCCAGGTGTCTCAGGGGAAAGCTCCTTCCGTCCAGCGGGAGTAAACCTTGCGAATGCAAATATGGCACCCGCACTAGCACAAGGGCAAGGTGGTGCCAGTGCGCAAAATTCAATGAGTATGACACCGGAGCAAATAATAGCACAGCAGAAGAGAAAGTTATTAGAACAACAGATGCAGTCAACGATGGGTGGAGGGTAAGAGAAAATGCCAAGGGCAAGTAGTTTATTCGGTAATGAGTTTCTAATGATGAGCCGAGATCAGATGCGGTCTGAGGCGGCTAAGCGGCATGGACTCAACTTAAATGAGACTCAGCTAAATGATCTTTATGGCGGCAAGGATGTCAGTCTTCCTAGCTTTAAGATGGCAGAATTTGGCAATAATACCACTACGAATAATGTCAATAACCAGAATGCAGGTGGTGGCGCTCTCTTTGACACAGGCACCGGAGACTTTTCTGTAACTCCCTCCGATCCGCTAAACGTCAACTCATCTAACTACTGGTCACAGCCTGCGGGTGATAAGATTAGTGGACTACCAAATGCTTACAGTTACAGCGATGGATATACGCCAGAAGAGAATACTTTTACCATTGACGGTCTTGGGCCGGGGGAATCTCGGACTGAGAGTAGAGTAGTTACTGGAGACTCAGGTCCTCCCGGTGGTTATAGCGCAAGTACGATACCGGGTTGGGGTATGGGTGGCGATGGGTTTGGCTGGCAATCTACCTTACCTGAAGGCTCTGAATCTGCACCGGGCGTTGATTTGACAGACCTAAGTCTCCCTGGTACATCCTCTTATAACCCAACAAATAATGCGGGGCTTTTTGATACGGGGCTTTTTGATACGGGACCGGTAACTGACATTACAAACAATGCTCCCGGTGCACACACTTTCAACCCAACAAACGAACCTTTTACCGGAACCACACAAATTACAGGTGATACATCACTGTCTGCACCATTCGACTTTGGTGCAGCAATGACCAAGTGGGCTGAAGGTAACCCTAACTTCTTTTCTCCAAATGTAACGTCACCGGATGTAAATGTGCAGGGTGGCTTAACTGAAGCTCAGCTACAAAGTGCATTAGGAAACCAAGGGAACCCCAACGCTTCTGGGATTAATAGCATCCTTGCGAACCAGCAGCAGTTCGGGCAGAACCAAGGCAACTTCATGAAGGGCGTGGGGGATGGGTTCAACTATACGAACCAACAAATCAACCAAGGGTTTGATGCTCTTGATCCGCGCCTTAATGCCATAAATAATAACATTGGCGGCATCAATCGCAATGTAGGCAATATCAATACTAATTTAGGCAATGTTAATACGGGCTTAACGGGACTTGGCAATCAGTTTTCAAACTTCGGCAACTCGTTTGATCGCTTCAATAACCAATACACTGCCAATTCAGGAGCCATGCAACAGGGCATGGCCGATTCCCTTACTAATCAACAGGGTATAAGTAGTCAACTCGGTTCATTGAATAAGGATATGTTTGGGCAGGGTGGTTTTGGTGGAATGAACACGGGTTTTCAAAATATGGGGGGTCGCTTTGACCAAATAGGTGGTCAGCTTGCAGGGTATAATAACCAGTTGTTTGGAGATCCTAATGCTCAGGGATATGGGGCGCAAGGTAATCGCGGTGCCATAGGTGATATGGGTGCTAACATGGGGGCTGGCTTTGCCGACATGGGCAGTCAGCTTGGTCAAGGGTTTGGTGGGTTAAACAATAGTATAGTGGGGATGAACGACCAACTATTCGGCAACTCTCAGCAGATGGGCCAGTTTGATTTAATGGGTCAGGGTATAGACGCATTGGGTGGTCGGATCGGGCAAGACATGACAGACATGGGCAATCGCTTCAATACTGGCATGATGGATATGGGCAATCAGTTTGGAACAGATTTAAGTTCTTTAGGTGACACGTTCACTGATCAATTTAGTCAAATGGTTGATCCGTTGACGGCTGGAATGACAGGAATGAACAGTCAGCTAGGTGGTCAAGCTTCTTACATGAATGCCATTGATGCTCAGATACGCAACCTTCAGAACCTTATACCTACGTTAGATCAGATCGAAGGGATCATACCTAACCAGATGGACATGACGGACTTGGTTAGCTCAGGAAACCTTGATGATATAGCGAAGCAGATCAATACTGACTTTGCTGACTATGATGACGTTAATATTTCAACGATGGAGGATGCCAATAAGAATGTTGATTGGCAGGGGTCGACTAATCAGGGTTTTACAGACCAGCAGATAGCGAACCCCGTACTAGATATGCCTGCCATCCAAGATTACACGGGAGCCATGCGAGTCCCGTTGATTGAGAATGTCCTGAACCGTGTAGGTGGGGCCAATCCTTACGACACGCGACAGAATGAGATTCTCAACGGCCAAGAGCGTTCCCTTGATAAGAATTACGACGATGCTATTGAGCGGGTAAAGAACCAGTTTGCTGTCACGGATGATCTCGGATCACCAGCATACCGCGCAGCAATACGCGAAGTAGAAGAGGGTCGCGCCAGAGACAAGACAGCAGTGCAAAGTCAGTTCCAGATGCAAGCGGCTGGCCTTGATGAATCTATGTCGCGTGGTAGGCTGCAAGACCTCTCCTCTGCCCTTGGCGGCGAACAGGGCAGGGTCTATCAGGAGATGGGGATGCAAGATCAGTTACAGCGCAATGCTAACAATGACTATCTCAATTACATGAACCAGCTACAGGCGAGTTACTACGAACCCCAACGCCAGCGGGACGAAGGGTTACGCTACTCATTAGCTGGATTAGGTAATTCGGCTCAGCCCAATATAGGAGCGGCAATACAGGGTTACGGTTCGGCGGCTCAATCGCAGGGGAACCTTGCAAACACACTGTATGCACAGGGTGGCGGTATGTTTAATAATCTTATGAAGCAACCAGCATTTCAATAGGGGTATAGGATAATGATAGGTGGAATCTTCGGAGTCTTAGGCCAAGCACAGCAGCAGGCCGAGGCACAAAAGCAGAAGAACCTCGAGTCTGAGAACGAGATGAACCGCATGATGATGATGTCGGGGTATCGCCCTCAAGCAGATCCTTCGGCAACACAAGGAGGTGCGCCACAGCAGGGTATCATGGAGATGCTTGGTCAGACCTATGGTAAACCGGACCCCTATCAGTTCGACCCAAGTCAGTATGCCTTTGATCCGAACAGTCCTCAAGGACAGGAACTAGCCATTAAGTCACGGAGCGTTGGCGTTGACGAAAAACGTGTCGATGAAGTAGAACGACACAACAAGGCAACTGAAGATATTACAAAACAAGGACAGCTTGACGAGTGGCATTTAGGCACTTTGAAAAATCAACTTGCAGAGAAGAGTCTTACTATCAAAGAGAGAAACCAGACCCTACATGAACAGGTAGCGGTATGGGACAGGTATTTCAAAGATAAGGGCTTAGATATTGATAAGCTTCAGATAGAGTCAGGAAGGTATAAGGTCTTTGAAAACGATGGGCAGACTTTTGTTTTTGATCCTTACTTAGCGGCACAGGGTAAAGAGGCGTGGACTAGAAGCGATCCGCAGGCCGATAGTAGTCTTTCGCTAAAGGTCGCGGCGAGTTTACCAGCTTTTATAAAGACTCTCAAAGAAAACGATATGTTTCCAGATATGTCTGATGAGCAACTGGAAAAGATGGGCACATCTCTTATGGCTGTTATGATGGATGGCTTACATGGGAGTTTAAATAAAGAAGAGCAAGGGATAGTTGGCAGTTGGCTTGATGAGCTTGATAAAAAGACAGGAGCGACCACGGAGGGGGAGCCTGACATTGGTGGGGGCGAGGAAGAGCCGAGTGCTGAAGAAGGTGGGTATCAAAATAAATGGGACGGAAGTATCTATAAGGATGGGCGACCTTTCCCCGGCCTAAGAGATGATATTTACCATAACTTTAGCCCCGATGCAGAGACTCAATCCTTTCAAGATGCTACTGGTATCCGACCATATACCCCATCACCTACTACTAAAGACTTTCGGGATATGGGAGGGGCGTAACAATGGCAAATCCATTACCTGATGAGATCAAGGTTAAGATTGCTGAGTATGTAGCTAAGCGACCTTTCCGCAAAGATCAATTTTTGGACAAGTTCAAACAGAGAGGTTATGATGTCTCTGAATTTGAAGACCCTACTAATACAATACAAGATAATATTGCAGCCTTTACAGCGGGTATACCCGAAGGGGCTACCTATGGTCTAGTGGACCTTGAAGAGTATGGTAAGGATGCTGGCACCGTAGACCTCCCCTTGCTTGGCGAAGTGCAGCCAGCGAGGGAAGCGGGTAGGCTACTGGGCGGTATGGCTACCGGTGGTGCTTTGTTTAAAACTGGTATGCGCGTGGGCGTTCCAACTGGTAAGCGTGTAGTTGACTCTCTATTAAAGCGGGGCATCACAGGCAAGACTGCTGGTGTAGTAGGCAAAGTCTCCGAGATAGCGACCGCTTCGACACCGGAAGCTGTCCTTGGTTCATTGGCTCATACCTATAGAGCAGATGACCTATCTGAATTAGATAACTCTTTTGCTGAGTGGATGGCACTGGGTATTGGGTCAGAGATATTAGGTCGTAAGGTGATGAAGTATCTGGCACGACGTAAGGTGCCGGGGGTAGGCAGCACGGACAATATATTGGAAGAGGGCAATGCTGTACGGGAGGAAGTAAAGACTGAGCTAGAGAACCAGATGGATTTAGATGCACCAGATGGCGGCGCACAGGAGATTCTTAGTAACACGGACGCTTACGGAGAGTCTCTTGTACCGGGTGTGCCGCCTGACTTCGATCAGATGCCTATGGATGTTCGGGCGATGAATGATCCTGACCGGACAACTATGGCTCTTACTGATGCTGAGTCGGTAAAGCAGATGGAGTCGATGAATGATTCAGCAGTACTACGGCACGACAAAGAAAGTGGTCGGGTGGATGATATTGTCCTACCTGATTCTAATGTTATTTCGCCCAAGATGGGGTGGTCTTTCGGAGGACAGGGCAAGTCTTTTCCTGTAGAAGAATTTACTGCAATCAAAAGCAATACGGGTTTAGGTGAGTGGGATGGAGAGATATACTTTAACAACAAACGATCTTTAAAAGACAACATAGTAGGGACTGTCCGAGTCACGGCTGGTAAAGACCCAAAGAAGGTGGTCTTCGTAGATGAGAAGAATCTTAAATCCCTATACGATAACCCCGATAGCTACAAGCATTCTCAAGGTGGTGTCTATGGTGTTTCGGGTGGCTTTGATACAATAGATGACCTAAGAGATTTTGTTATTGCCCATGAGATTGAACACTTTCGCCACCCCTACCTTACTTGGAAAAATTGGTACGGAGGTTCGAAGGATGTAAAGAAGAAAGCATTGGCGGCAGAAGAATCAGGGATCACTAATTATGAAGTTGATACAAGCAAGGCTGCTTATGAAAACTGGGTAAATAAGTTAGCGTTAGACACTAGGGCTAAGGCTAAAGAAAAAGGTAAGCGTATCGCAGTTACCGATAAGCCAGAGAACCCAACTGAAACGCCTCGCTTTGAAGAGGGCAACCGTAATCATAATAACTTTTCAGAGAAGACGGATGCAAAGTTGGGCATCAAAAGGAGCAATGACTTACAGCAACAGTCGGAATTTTCACCCAACGATATGGGCGAAAGCGGCAGAGCTATCTCGCCTTCGGGCAAGCAGACCATAGAAGGGACTGTCATTGATACCGCCGAGGATGCGGTAATGATACGCAATGACAAGACAGGAAAAGATCGGTGGTATAGGGTATCAAAGGGGTGGAAGATTAGTGTCTCCGGTAGACCCATTCAAGAAGCTGCGGAATCTATAGAGCCTAGTAACTTTCCCTTTACCTCCGCATCGACTGCTCCTACTCAGGTTGGTGGTGCTGGGCCTGCTACGGCTGAACAGAGAGAGAAGCTAGCTGGTTTAATTAATGCTATTAGGAAAGATGATACGCAGAACGAGATGCACTCGCTGGAGTTTCTACCTGATAACATTACAGTTGCAAGTGCGAACGAACACATTGATCGGCTTATGGAAGACCTTATTACAGTGAAGACGAGGAGAAATAGCCGAGCAATAAACGACATTGATCGCATGGCTGAGGCTGGAAATAGCAGAAGGTTCGGTAATGATCCCGTGCAGAACCCACCACTGCAAGAGTATGCCGATGCGTTGATACCAGAAGATGTTCAGCGTAAAGCACGGGGGCCACTGCATACGCTTTTCCGTAAGTTTTGGGTGCCAACGAGTAAGGTGCTTGGCTTTGGTTCACACCCTATGAGTGCAATGGCTATACGTAATACCGTTCGACTGACCGTAGAGAAGCAGTCGTTGGAAGGTAAGTGGATGGATTACGCGGTTGAGGTGGTGAAACAACCGGATGGCACAGAGAAAAAAGTACTAGGGACTACACTCCAAAATATTGAAGAGCTTATTACTGGTGTTCCTCGTAACGCGAGTGTCCTAGACCAGATATCAGGGAAAGTTCAGCGTGACATTAAGAGTGAGGATCAGAAGAAGTTATTCTATGACTTCTTTAATGTCGTTGAGGACATGAACAACGGTGCGCCGAGGGCAACCGCTATCAAAGCATACCCTTCGATGGCTAAGAATCCCAACATCAATGAAGCTATTGACATGCACCTTCGCTTAACTAACTCCATAGCAGATGACTTAGGGTTGGGTAAAAATAAGCGTATCTCTTATTACATTCCTCATATCTTTTCCGATAGGTCGGGTGAGTATGTAGCGGCATCGGTAAGTAACACGATGGATAACGCATCCAACCGCAAGCTTAAGTCTATGATGGAAGACTTCGGGGCAGATGCACCCATTGAATCACCGGAAGCACCGAGCCGTGGGTTCAGGCACTTGCGTAAGCGCGAGGCTAACCTTGATCACTTTGAGCATGACTACCAGCAAGTTATGAGCATGTATATTCGCGGTGCTTCTGCTAAGATCACGAATGACAAGATAGCACAGCACGGGCGCAGTGCAATGCTCAAGCTTGTAAGTGAGGGCAACCAAGATATTGCAGAGGACTTATCTAAATACCTACGCTATGCAATGGGTATGCCTACTGATTTTAGACAAAAGGTAGCCCATGTCTTTAGCGATAGTCATGTCTTTAACTCTACTGTAGATCGGCTGGTAGGGTTCATTGGTGGTAAGGACGCGGCCATACTACAACGTGCGCGACTGAATCCTAATGACTCTGAGTTAATGTTCGAATCGCGTAAGTGGATGAATGAACTGGATGACATGACTCGCTTGAGGGATCGTGTCACGGGCGATAAGAAGGAGAAGGCGGCACTCAAAAAGATACGTGGCGTACTAGCTAAACGCATAGACGATACCCGCAATGCAGCGAATAACCCGTACATGGCCGCATCTACTTCTAACTTTTTATACCGCACACAGATCGTAGCTAAGCTAGGGTTCAATATAGCACATGGTATGATTAACCAGACACAGATTCTAACCAATGTGCTGGCGATGCTGAAGGCTAAGAATGTAGCTTGGGGTTATGCTCACACGGTCTTCGGCGTGGGTAAAGACAAGACGTTTAACGGACGTAATATATCTGATCTCATTGCTGAGTCGGGTATAAGTAGAGATGTAGGTAGGCAGCAAGAGTTTCTTGATGGGCCAGCGGGTGCTCTCAAGTATGCTCAAGATAAGTCTATGTTTATCGCCAAGTATTCGGAAGAGGTCAACCGCGAAACTACATTACTCGCCGCCTATAAGGAGTATGTAGAGATGGGTGATGGGCATGGTGCTTCATTGCATAAGGCCCGTGAACTGGTAGAAGAAACTCACTTCTCATTCTCCCGTGCAGGGACAGCACCTATCTTACGCAGTCCAGTGGGTCGCTTGTTCCTTATGTTCAAGTCATACCCCATGCACCAGACGGACTTCACCCTCGGCTTGGTAGCCAAGGCACTGACGAAGGGGCCTGATGGTAAGAGGCTTAGGAATTCAGATGACTACGCACCCTTAGTCAAACACGCTATTGCTTACGCTACCTTAATCGGTGGTGGGGCGTATGCCTTGCCCGGTACTAACATCGGTGATCGCACAACGCCACCAGCCTATGATATCCCTGCTGATATGGTAAAAGATAGCGGCCGCTATGGTCTCCCAGGTTCCGTGGTAAAGAATCTCATGGGTCCATTCGGTGACACGATGACTAAGGTAACGGGGATGATGACTTCGCTAATTGATGGGGGGATGGAGCAAGCAAACCATAAGGCACTGCGCGCAGCACAGTCTTTTGCTCTTCCATCTACGGTGAGGAGATTGTATGGTGAGGAGATTGATGCGGGCAACTTATTAAAGGGCAAGAAGTATGATTGGCTATACTTCACTGGCCTTAAGAAGTATGATCCAGATGAGAATAAAAAAAGCCGAGCAACTGGAGGGATTAGCCCACTCCAATCACTCGGCTTAGGGAATTAATCTGCTTGGTAATACTCTGAGCTGAACTTAGTAACTATCTTCTCCCTGTCTTCGGGTTCGTATCCAATAGGCAGGTCATCGGCACTGTCGACCTCATCTAGTAATGGTGGTTGATTAATAATACCACCTAATATATCGGCAATAGAAGATACTTTCTCTTTCTCTGCTCGGCGCATTCGTCGGCTCTCTACGCAGTCCAATGTGCTACGCCAAGCGTAATCTTCTACTCGGTAGTCACCGCACTGCTTGGCGGCACTGTAGACCTTACCCATCTTAGTAAAGTCCATCTTGCCAACGCTATTACTCTTGTCTAATCCATGCTCACGAAGCACACTATAGTATAGCGGCGCACCGATGCGGGCTTTCTCAGCCTTCATCGCTTCCAGAAATCTATAGAAACGATTAGATTGCTCCCCTATGTCACGGGTAGGCGGTGGCTCTTCGACATCCCCATTTAATGTATCAACTACTTGTTCGATTGCTTTTTCTTTTTCTGTCGGCTTGTCTTCTTGGATCACAATACTCTCCACTTCAATAGGTTCTTCAGCCCCTAACTCTTCATGTGTGTAGACTGTTGATCCGTGGAATACATCAGGGCAATGCCAGCGCACACCATTGCTTACTGCTCTGGCATATAGCATGTTGCGTGGATATTGTTTCCATACAGCTTTGCTGGTAAGACTAGCTTTTTTTGCGTCATCCATTGTGAAGGTTGATGTGCCAATACTGCGTCGATCATCTGGTCCACTTCCAAAGATTTCAAAGAACTCTACTGTGCATTTAGTCTCAGTATGTTCTTTCACAAGGAAGTCGTATTTGGCATTAGCTTTGACTGCTGAAGCAATTAAGTTAGCGCGGATCGCTGGCCTTCCCTGTATAATATCAACACCACTGAGCGCAGCGAAGGGGCCGAACCCAAGCTCTGCTCCCGCCATCATCTTAGCAAAAGCTTGCTCAGGTTTCTTGACATCAGGAAACATACCTGACGCAGCAAGGGCAGATGACACGCGCACCGCATCATCTATAGAGGTAGGAGAATAATACGTAGCAAGATTAGGCATACTGCTCCTTAATTTTAGGGGTCCCCCCACTCTAATAAAGCAGGGTTCATTCTTGCCCTTATAATCTCTTCGCGTTCTGATAGTAGAGCGTTAAGATCACGGGACTCACGAACAACATTTCGAATCATTTCTCTAACAGTCTCAGATGGAGTGGCATCTGACTTATCACACAAGATTTGGAACTTCTTCCACAAGCTTTCATGGATACGAATCTGCATGATATGCGTCTTCTTGTCTCCGTCCTTAGAGTTACTCATCATCGACCTCCATTGTAAGGTGTAATGATGAATGTATTACACTTAGTTTATTTATGCAATGTCAATCCAATCCTTCAACCTTAAAGTTATCCTCATGGTGTTCTACTTGCACCCCCTTGGGAATCTCACCAGTCTTTTTGAAATACTTATTCAGCTTTTCTTGACTGACCTTACTTTCAACTGGTTCTTTAGTCTTATAGAAATCATCATCTCGCATCCCATGATTTGCTACTTGGATTGAGATCCATTTTCTATACTCAATCTCTTGGAAGATACTAACATCTGGTTGTCTTTTTGTTAGACTTAATTTGCCTGTCGCTAAGTTGACCGTCTTCTCTTTCTTATGCTTGATTTCATCAACCGTAAAGCTCCTCAACCTGTCGGTGTGATACTGTATCTTACGATCAATCCGAGCATTTTCGCGCATGTCATAGGCATCAGCTCTGTCCTTGAGCTTCTGCACATGAGCGTTTACTTTATCTTTTTCTTTTTTCCAGTAAAGGACAAACTCAATAGCCTCCTCTGCTTGAATCGCATCGGTAATAGGCTTCTCACTTCCATCCATTGCACGACCAGCGTGTGGCCTTGCTGGCTCTACGTTAATACTTTCCATCACCAAAGACCTCTATTATAAATGGGATAAAAACACGTATGACAAGGTAGGAACACGCGGCCACCGTCAGTATGGCAAACGCTTTATCTACTACTCGACCTCTCATAATATAACCTTTGTAAGTTGTTTGTCAATACATTGTCGTTACATAGTTATCAAGGCTCGGCCTTTTCTTTGATAAGTCCTAACGCTTTTTCTATGTGCGCATCATCTATATGATGACCCTTGCAGCCCAGATACACTACGAATGGATTCAATGGGTTCTTTAATGCTTTAACTATACTGTCTATAGTCTGTTGCTTCTCCTTTCTAATCTTATTACGACAATACTTTTCATTTATATCTCCTTGCAATTTCTGGATTTCATGGAATGAACTTGCTACAACTGCGGCAGATAGGCGCGCCCATCCATCCCAGTCTCCATTCCTTCCCATCTTTGCTTTTATGGGGGCCAAAGAGTAACGATCCTTACCCCTTGGCCCCGCGATTCCAAAGCGTTCCAATGCCCGTTTGAATGTCAGTGAATGAACACCCAATGATCCGGCGGCTTGGCTTATAGAACTATATATCTTACTCGCCCTTTCGACTGCATCTTTTGTCAATGCGCGTCGATGGGTAGAGCTTGGCACATAGTCAGGATCGGTCATTCTGCTTTCCCTTTCGCGATCTTATACTCACGGGCTTTCTCTTCTCTCCATCGACACCTATTAAAGACAATAGTCCTGATAGGATTGATTACTTTAAGGTCACGTCCAGCAGAGTAAGCATTCCAACAGGTGCAAACAATGGCGGCTAGTGCGCGTGAGTTTACAGTCATTCCTCTGCGCGTGCTATCAGTCCTATTAAAGATGTCAACAATCTTCATATGTAACCGCCATCTTACATCCCCTTGTGCTATATTGTCTAAGAGGAGAACACCTCGCCAGAAATCTTTTGCTTTTGACGGATAACCTTTCAATGTGATAAGGGCGCAAGCTACGATTGCCTTGCGCCGAGCTAAGTTTCTAATTGATTTTGGTGCCAACTTTAGAATTTCAAAATACCAGACACCTTCCGATCTATACTTCTTAGCCCGATCAATCTGATCAACATATGAACCATTACCTCTCGCTCTAACTTCAAACGCAGGTCTTTTCTTTTCGGCAAATAGAGAAGCCGATGCCAGCATAGCGGAGTCGGCTTGCGACATACCCAACTCTTCAGGCAAGCCATGTGCTCTAACATTATCGTTCAGGTTTCTTGTCCTACCTACATCTATCGTTGCATAAAGAATAGCAAGCTGACTTTCGTTCTGTAGGTAATACGTCATCATGGTAAAATTCATAGACTTCTTCGACTTAACTACAGCAGAAAGCCTATGTTGTCCGTCCACTAATACAACCCTATTGGTAGTCTCTATCAACGCCATAATGATAGGGGTTGCATTCAGAAACTCTCCCGATTCCATTTGCGTAGCATAGTAATCAACGGCATCCCGAACGATGGGTCGATTGCGCTCAAAGGTTCCGTCTAAGTATTCATTGGCTTTCTTAATCCCAATGGCTTGCACCTCGACATCATGCTCTAAGTTAGACATCGACTTATTATGCTTAGATGATCTCATACTTTCTCTCCATTCGTTAAGTCCTCTATGATCTGGCCGAATCGGTGTCCTTCATCTCCTTCGGCATCGCCATTCAATACCTGCGCTCGGTGTAGGGTTGAGTTCATCGCCACCGTGTGGAGCGATGAGTGTTGTGCCAGTTGCAATTCTGGCTTGAGACTCTTCATGTCCACGGTGAAGGAGTTATACCACGCCCATAGGGTGCGGTTGCCTCCCTCATACTCATGCTTCTGATCCTCCCAATACGACTGTGCTGCCGACCACTCCTTATTAGATGACAGTAACCTCTTCGATGCAGACTTATTATTAGCCGTCAAAGCTTTTGCTTCACCCATCAACCGATATCCGTGGTGCTGATCGACCTTAGTCTCTACCATGAAATCCCGATCTCGGCGCATATCATCCCAGTTATCAGTAGCCTTGACCATGCCCAAGATGATCTGATCATTCAGGTGATTCCGTGCATTCCCACTATGCTTTCGCATGATTGTGATACCATCCTCAGTAATCATAGCGAGATTATCGCAGACGATAACCTTACCACCCACTGCAATAGCTGCCAGCATAGACTTATCAAGCGAGTTGCGACCAGCTAATGCCAGTTGCATACCAGTGTCACCGTTGCGGTAGGAGTGAATGAAGAACATGCGATTCCCATTCTTACTAACCAAATACTTTTGCCCCGCAAGATAGAAATCCTTCGGTGCCATCAAGCGATCCGCGTGCTTATACAAAGTCTCGGCCATATCTGCATGACCTATTGCCGTATAGGTAGCCGTGTCTTCTGGCGTAGGTATCTGTCGCAGATCATTGTAGTCCACCTCAACTGATCCCGCATGATTCCAAAGCTCGTGATTGCCGATGTCATCGCCTACTTGTATACGATTAAGGTGATCGACTTCTACGGCCTGGGCTGCTTCCACTTCATACTCTAATACTTCGCTCATACTCTTCCTCCATCTGTTCAAATGCGTCTTGTTTTTCTTTATAGGTCAATGACTCGGTGACATTGACACCTCCTACATAAAACTGCGCAGTCTTTACATCTTGCTCGGCCCAATCTACATATATTTCTAAGGTCAATCGGGTCGAATAGAACCTTTTGGTTAAGCTCACATTTCCTCCAGTGTGGTGAGACATGAACCACATAGATCACTGTCATCCGCAAGCTCATCTTCTACGTTCTCGTCGCACCCTTCACACTCTTTAGGCTCAGGGCCAGATTCCCACCATGGATTAGAAGCTTTCCACACATCTTCTGTGCAATACATTAGCTCGCCCTCTTCTTAAGTATGCGCTGGATCTGCTCATTGCGGTGCTCAACCATGCTCCTCGCCCACCGCAAATCCTTTTGTAATTCTTTAACATGGTCTTCTGCAAGTGCTAGTCTCTGCTCTAATTCTATTGACTCGTCATAGCTATCCATCTTATCCTTCATTACTTGCATGGTGTAATCTCCAAAAGAAAAGGTCTGCTCATCCAGCGTGGGGAACTGGACAAGCAGACCAAGGGTTAGAAGGGAAGCGAATCATTACCTGTTGATTCCGGTGCCGTAGCACCGCCAAAGGCTGGCTGTGATTCTCCAACTTGTGCTGTTACTGCATCGTCTTTCCATGTTAGAAACTGGAAGTCTCGGACAAGGACTTCTGAGACATACACCTTATCACCATCCGCATTATCATAGCTACGGTTGCGTGTTGGTCCTTCTACGAAAACTTTCTGGCCCTTAAAGGCATGCTTCTCCCATATCTCTGCTGGCTTCTTAAAGATGGCGAGCTTAAACCAATTAGTATTCTTCTGATCGCCATCTTTATCCTTCCACGTATCCGTCACGGCAATACTTACATTCACCACTGGATCACCCGAAGGAAGGGTCTTTAATTCAACGTCACTGCCCAAGTGACCAATCAAGGTCTGTCGATTAACTCCGTTCATGCTGAATACTCCTTTGTGTAAATCGAAATCCACACTCAGGACACATCGTTTGTGCCTTATCTGGATCTCTTTGATACATCTGGAACCAAGGGCAAGCATTGCAATCTTTTAGCTTTTCCCACGTTCTTTCTTTCTTCTTCTCTTTCATAATCTTTCACGGGTTCTGCACCGGAGTGCCGTTAAGGCTATAGCCTGCAACATACCCGTGGCTTATCGGTATACGATTCGTTGTTATTGAATAACCTTCATTGCGAAGTTCTTTGATGCGTGCTGCCAGCCGATAACAGCTCCACTTTTCCATCGCCATTGACGGAGTGACTGTCGCTCCATCATTTAATGCGGCAAGGATTAGATCACCCTGCTTTTCTCTCTCCATCTTGCACCCTCTCTTTCTCGCTTTCTTTCATGATACCTTTTATGTAGTGATCCTGTGCACCGAACAGGATACTGTTAATCTTTTTATCTACTCTTTCCACGATGTAATACATTTCATTTATCTTCCGCTTAGATTCAAGAACATCTTTTTGAAGTATCTCAATGGCGATTTTGTTCTCGTAAATCAGGTCGCGCAACTGGCAGTATCTGAATGTTTCCGTTTTATCGCTCATACCTTTCTTTCCCTCTCTCTGCTATGTATGAGTGCCATCTATTCGCATCAAAGTTTTTGTAGCTCGACTTTAATGCCTTGCTTAACTCTACTTCCACTTCCATGATTACAAAGTCTCTTATCAAAGCAGTGCTACCATCTTTTGGGTAAGGCTTATCCTCACTACGCAAGTCGATGATTAGATCTGCTAAGAGGACATAATCTTTTCTTGTCATCTCGTTTCTCCTTTCAATCTTTTCACGGGATTGCACTGGCGAATTAGTTAAGAAATCGGCCACTTGGATCTCTAAACCTATAATCAATTCGATATAGGTCTGCGATCATGGTATCTGGCTGATCGTCCGAGTTGGCGTTGCACTCGAGGCAAGAGGCTTCGCTCTTGGGGTGGATGTAGTTCTCGGGACATTCGCAATCCCAGAAACGCGGATCGGTTTTCATCGTCGATCTCCTAAGGTTTATACATTGCTCAACTTTGCGGTGGAGATAGGAGACGGGCCAATGCCACCACAACACTGTGACTTTCGTCAGGCAACGCTATTGATCTCAGATGAGATAACATGTTCATCAGCTATGAAGGAAGAGTAGCTGAAGGTCGTCACCGCCCGCTCCCATTACAAAAAAGACGAGGGGGCCATAGCACTTATGGCTATAGGAATCCTCCCCCTCGTCCTCACTCCTCATTACCCATCTCGCAGAATTTCTGCATGCGTCTCTACTCCCCAGTGGACGCAAGTAATGAGGAAGTATCTTCAATCTTTTAACGGGTCATGCACTGGCGTGTAGGCCGAGTTAAAAATTCAAATGATAGAAATAAGGTTTATACGTTGTTCCCCCGCCCCCAACCTAGCATGTGCTACCTAATACTCCGCTTTAGTCTGCTTGCTATGAGCTTTACTTCTGCTCATCTTTCAATCTTTTCACGGGTCTGCACCGACCTGAGATCAAAGCTCCTTGCCACGCTAACCGCTTGAGGATTGAAGATGCTTTAGGAGCGGCGCGGCGCACCCACCCGCTCGTCCCTCGCAGTTAGTATTCGGGTAAGGAAGCAGAAGCTATTTATTATATCCCTCATCCCCGCCACCCGTGCGGGTTGGTAAGGCGAGGAAGGGGGGTGCTGTTGCAGTGCTTATAATTAATTATGGGGGGTAGGGTTCTCCTTGTGTGGTGTTTCTGTTGGGTGCTGTTGCGAGTGGCTGTTTCTAATCCCGCCAAGCCGCCTGAGGTACAGCAAAAAAGGGGAGCCAGTGCCGAAGCACCAACCCCCCTTATTAAATGCTACGCCTCTACTTCAGCGTATGCGGTTGAAGACTGCACCAACTCCGCTACTTCAGCCGATGTCATATTGGTTATCGGCTCAGGCTTGAAGGTGCCTTTGTCCGTAGTGGCACCGTGCATATTGCTGACGCTACTGATGTCAACGTCATTGTTCAGCGGGTCATAATCGCGCTCATAATCGTCCACCAGAAAGCTCTCGACTGTATCATAAGGCACATGATCGGCCCATGAGGAGTCAACCTCCTTACAATCTACGATCTGAAAGCCCGGACAGCGATCTAACACGCGCTTGACTGCCGTATTAGCTTCATAGGCCGGAATGGTAAAAGTAACCACGTTGCCGCTTGCGGGGTCGGTAGCCTCTACTGCCCAGTGACAGTGGTCACGTGTAACCGAGTCCTCGCAAGACCACCCGATGTCGAGCGGCGAGAGTTGCTTGTGCCTGCGAAAGATCCAGCATATCTTACCGTCAATCGCATCGACTGCGTATCGGTTGAAGGCGAGGTAGTAGATCTCCTCCTCTTTCCAGACGATGCAGAAGTTGCCCGCCTTGCGCGTAGCACCTTTGATCCACGACCGCGCCGCCTTCTCTGCGTCCGCACGGTAGTAATACCAGCGGATGCCGGCCTTGCGTAAATCCTTCGCCTCGTCTGCGTTGATGTAGTGACAGGTGCGCGTTGTTCCGGTGGCACCATACTGGTCTATGGTGATTTCAGACGCGAGCTTAGCTTGTGTATCGTCTTGATACATTGCCCGCTCTAAAGCCCGCATCCGGTGTTGCTCCTCATCCATTAGACTAGAATCAACGCCGAGTAGAATGGACGGGGTAGCCATCGGCTTAGCTTTGTCGCTATGCTTTCGAGCTTGACCAGCCAAGAACGCAACCCTCTGAGATACGCTCGACTGCTGAGCAATCCCATACTCCGAAGGATCGACCACCTTGCACTTGCAGGTCAGGA
>TARA_R110002074_G_scaffold233139_2_pt1 | contig 18167 bp, 6 predicted proteins | sample TARA_R110002074 | Tara Oceans TARA_R110002074 (sample SAMEA4397215) | marine metagenome | biome: Polar Biome; feature: [MIX] marine epipelagic wind mixed layer (ENVO:01000061); material: water (ENVO:00002006), including particulate matter (ENVO:01000060) such as... | depth 10-100 m | reverse complement strand
ATTCCGAGACAATCGGAGGAGGTAAGTAATGGCTTTTCAAAAACATAAGAGTAATCAAATGCAGTATGGAAATAATCCTATTGGTTTTGAACATCATGATCCTAATGTTAAGGATGGTCCAGTAACTGAGATAGTTAAAAGTGCTGTAAAATCAAAGGCAACTGATAAATTAGGTGAGGGTTTTGATGCAGCTTGGGAAAAGGGTGCAAAGTTTTTTACCGAACCATCTATAAATTATAGTGCAGGAAAAACAGCTCAATCTGCTGCTACCCAAGCAGCTATGAATACTTCAGCAGCTATAGCTCCTTCGGCATCTGCTATCGCTGCTAATGCAGCATCAGCTGGTACAGCTCCTGCATTAATGGGAAGTGTTATGGGTGCAGCAACCCCAGCAGCAGCAGCAGTTCCAGCTATGACAGCAGGTGCAGTAGCAGGTGGATCTACAGCAGCAGGGTTAGCAGGAGCATTACCAGCAATGGCAGCACTTGGACCCTTAGCACCTCTAGGACTATTAATAGGTGGTGGTTTACTTGCATCTAAACTTGGTGGTGGTGGTGGACATATTAAACATCTTGCAAATAATGGTGGAAGAATTGGAATGAATACAGGTATGCCAGTAGGTGGAAGAGATGATGTAGAATCTGCAAGAGCAGCTGAATTAGAAAGGTTAAGACAAGCATGGTTGAATAGGAACAATCAAGGTGTAACTGAATCACTTATTCCAAAAGCTCGTCCATACCAATCAGCAATGCCAGTAACTAAAGATTGGTTATCTGATCTATGGTCTGGTACACAGGGACAATCTTGGGATTTCCCTACAGAACGCATTGATGATGTTAGATTTAAAGGTGGACCACCAGATATGATAGGTCCACTATCTCCTTATTCTAATGAGGATGCTAAAAGCCAGTTAGATCATGCTTTAAAACAAAGTGAATCTAATGCTGAACAACGTAGGAAAGATGCTTTAAACGATGCAAAGATTGCAAAGATACAAGGTGAAACTAAAAAGAAACCTATGAATTTTTCAGGAACTACATCTCATATAGATGGTAGTAATGAAAACATTAGAATACCTGATGCGTTAGTAGCAGAAGCTCAAGGGTATGGTGTTAATACAATGGGACAAGGGATAGATGTTAGTGGTATACCTAAAGCAACCTATGGTGGTGGTTGGCCTCCTGCTTGGTCGGGAACTCCAAGTTACCTAACAGGGGATAGACAATCTTTTCAAGGAATGGCACATGAACCTTGGATTGATCCAGCAGAAAATCCAGACAATTCATATGCACCTAATAGATCAATCGTACCAATAGCTAGACCTATGATGAACATGTCAGAAGCTGACGTTGAAGCTGGTTCAGTAGTACAGGGTGCTCCTTTAGGTATGAGTAGAGAAGAGGTAGAAGCTCGTAGACAATTTAAGTTAGAAGAATTAAGAAAAGAATCACTTGGCCTTAACAAAGGTGGTAAAGTATGTCCATCTTGTGGTAAATCTAATTGTGGATGTGGGTATAATAGTGGTGGTCCTGTAGAGTATAATCATGGTGGACCTCTTGGTCGTAGTCAGATGATGACACCTCAAGCTAAAGCACATGCTTATGCGTATGACTATTACAATCAAGCTGAAGCAGCTGATTCACAATTGAGAAGATATTATGGTAAACATATGGTACGTTCATTTCCGGGTGAAGCACCATTAAGTATTAGAGAAAGAATAGTAGATCCTATTCTAGCAAGAACACCTATTCATAGGGTTACTGACTATGGAAAAATAAAACTAGACAACTAGGAGATAAATATGAAAGACCTTACAGATCCTACGAACAGAGATAGCGTCCCTGCGATGTTAACTCCGGGTGAATGGGTAATAAATAAAGAAGCTTCTCAGATGTTTGGACCACAACTACAAGCTATGAATGATGCAGGTTTAGAGCAAAGAGCTGCAGAAAATAAAATGGTTAAAGGTGATGTACCAAAGTATAATGCAGGTGGTAATATACCATACCTTACTGCTAATGATGGTAAGTATGTTTTATCTGAAGATGATAAAGATTATTTAATTAGAATGGCTGCAGCAGAAGCTAGAGGCGAGAGTGACGAAGGGCAAGCTGCTGTTATATTTGCTGCTTTGAATAGACAGAAAGCAAATATCAATGAGTTTGGTGGTAATAAAATAAAAGATATAATATATCACCCAAATGCATTCTCTTCTGTTACGGATAAGGCTAATAAGCATTGGTATTCAGACAAGAAGATGAATAAGTCTAAAGAGTATGCAAGGTCTAAATCTATTCTTGAAGGTATTATAAAAGGTGATATTGAAGATCCTACAGGTGGAGCTGAACATTTTTTAAATGAATCAGTTGTTAGAGAATCAAGGGAAAAAGGTGACTTACCCCCATGGTGGAATAACACTCATAACAGAAAACAAATTGGTAAGCATACGTTTTCTCTTAATAATAGAGTACATGATTTTAATCCTGAACTAACGAAGTCTTCACATATAGAACATCTGAACTCTCGAAGAGATGATAGTCTACCAGAGTTATTTGTACCAGAAGTAATAGAATCAATTATACCAAAGGTTAGAACTTTAGATGTACCAACATCTAACGCTGAAGATCATATGAATAATATTATGAAATCAACAAGAGATTCTGTAGAGAACTCATCTTTAAACGTACCAGCTATGGAGGATACCCCTATGTACGCAAATACTGGAGCTAGCTCTATACAAACATTAATACAAGGATTACTAAAGGGTAATAATTCAAGTGGTTTTGCAAAGCATAAGGTTAATCAACTAGGTAGAGATCAGATGACTGATGAAGCTATGTTGTATGGTTCTTCTCAGGCTCGTAATAACGTCTTAGGTGGACCCGGTGATCCTTATGGTAGGCAGCTACAAAGCTACCCTCCAATGACAAACGCTCATGGGTTTCCTTATCACACAGAAGATGCAACATTTTCTGTACCTAAAGTTGAAGAGACTCCAGAGAAAAGAGATTTATGGGAGTTTTATAATGGTAAAAATGATATACCTATTCAGCAAAATATAGAGACTAATGAAAGATCTCTTATACCAAAGGTTACAACTAGAGTAATGCCATCAGGTGGTGATAGTAACACTAGAATAACTGTTGGCACAGGTGATTTACAAGATAATCACTTTCCGTTAGGTACACTTACAGGAGAAGAAGCGAAAGAGAAAGAAGATTCATATTGGGGTCCTGATTTCTTTAAGCCGTATTGGGATGCTGGAAATAAAAAGATAGAAGTTTCTCCACCTGATTGGTTAGGTGGTGGAGATATGCTTGGTATAGCTCCTCCTGAGACAGACCCTGAAAAATTAGCAATAATAAGAAACGCTTTTATAGACCCAAATGCTCCTGATTATATTAAGCCTGAAAAGAATGAAGTAGTAAGTGGAGGTTTCGCAGGTGGAGTAAAAACAACACCAATAAAAACCCATGATGATTTCTTAAGAGCAGAAGAGAAATACCATGAGAGTTTAGTAGCTAAAATGGATGCGTTACCTGAAGGTACTAACTATGAGGAAGTTGTAAAGTTACAGGAAGAGATAGATAAATCTGCAAAGAGAATTACTACATCTCAAAATTTAAATACTGTAGATATAATAAAAGCAAAAAAATTAAATCAGAAGGAAATTGATAAAGCTGAAGCAGAAAAACAAAGACTACTTAAGTCTGGTAAGTTTGGTACTGATCCTGTAATAAAAAGAATAGATGATTATATTGAAAGAGTTAAAGCTCGTACAGCTTATATACCAGATGCTTGGTCAACCTCTAATAAAAAACTATGGGAGAATGCTGAGAACCCACCTATTCATGGATCTGCAGGAGACATACAGAATCGAATAGCAAATCTTACTGCTCAGACAGGAGATGATGACTACCGAACTCCGGGAACTGAAGAGGAAAGAGTTGCTGAATTTGGTGATGATCCATTTGCTGGTAAAGCTGCATCTGTTATGGCAGAGATTGAGGCATCTAAAGATAAAAAGACTGGGAAGTTTTCTCCTATGTTTTCTAAGATGCTATCATCAGCTCAAGATCTTATTAAGGAAGCCTTTGATGATGTGTTTGATGGTAAGTCTTTAGCAAGAGCTGCTATGATATACTCAGCATATAGATTAACAGGAGCTACAGGTAATCAAGCCCTCAAAGCTGCTGGTTCAGACTATATGGAACAGGTTGAATATGTAAATAAAGCAGAGCTTTGGGGTAATCATATTAAAAAGTTATCAAACTATAATGTATTTACTAAACCTAGTCTTGAGCTATACGCAAAGACTCAAGACACTGCAGACCTTGTTAGGTTTTCTGATCTTACAGATCTTATTGGAGGTACACTAACAAAAGAAGTTTGGAATAGAAATCAAAACGGTGGCTGGACTAAATATGCAGCGCAAGATTATGAGCAAGGGAAGAAAAAAGGCTGGGCAACTACTATAAATGGTGTACTAACGCCTATTGATCTCACAAGTAATGAGTGGACTGATAGTGCTGTTACTGCTAGAGATTTTGAGCATAACGATTTCCTTACAATTCAGGCTGCTAAAGAAAGAGATATGGCTATTACTGTTAAAGATGAGTTGTTAAAAGACAATTACTTGATGGATAAAGAAACTAAAAAAGACGGTAAGATGTCCACATCTAGAGTATCATTGTTTCCTAATCTGAGCCAATCTACTGAAGCTAAAGCTCTAGCTAAGTTTGGATGGGCATATGGTTTATCTCCAGATAAAGTAATAAAGATTTATGAAATTGCTGTTGCTAATGCAGCAGCTTTCCATAGATCTACTAAGAGAGACGTTCCACAAATAGCTGGCTATGGTGTTGACAGTGCTTTCATGAATGCTGCTTGGATACAAGTAGAAGCAGGAGATGCTTCACTATTTGAGATAACAAAAGGAAAACCGTCAAAGCCGAATAAATGGCTTGGTGTGATGGGTTCTGAAGAAGTACTACCTACATATGACTCGCCTAATGATATTACAAATACACTTGAAAGGTTTCAAAAGATGACTGTAAACGGTAACCCTGTACATAAAAGGTTACACAGCGCGGATCTATCAGTATTTTCATCACAACTATTAGAAAGTATTAAGTCTGTGGAAGCTAGAGCGGAAGGAGATAGTGGAGACATGGATATTTTACCAAACTGGAATGATTGGAGATCAACCTTTGTAGATAAAAGTAGTAGAGAATATCAAGGGTCTGATAAAAAGAATAGTTCACCTCTTGCTAAAAATATAGAAGATTGGAGAGATAGTAAAGGCTCAACTTATCATGCAGGTAAAAGTGAATTCTTAAAATTTATAGAGTTCTATATGTACAGTTTTAAAACTTTAAATAGTAAATAATTAATTAGGAGAATCAAATGAATTTAGTAGATGAGATGAATGAGGGATTCGAAAGCTCACAGCTTGGAAACCCAGATGATTACATCCAATCTCCTAACACTATGCCTTACTTTGTTGATGGAGATACTGTTGACAAAGGAGGTGTTAGGTACAGACTAGTTGGATTTGACACACCAGAAGTTACAAAGATACTTGATGATGGTACTTTAAAAATGGGTACTCCCGGTGGTGGTAAAGCTACTGGTATAATGTCAAAGCTTGCAAATGATAATGGTTTTACTAACATCAGACCTTTAACCGACGATGAGGGTAATATAAGAAGGGATAAATATGATAGGATATTAGCTGAACTTGTTGATTCAAATGGTAATAGTTTTAAAGATAAGATATTAAGAGAAGGTATTTTAGGTACATCAAAGTACTCTTCAGATTTAGAAAAATCTCAGTATGAAATAGGTGCGATTGAAAGATTCTATGGTACATCTAAAGACAAACCTTCAAACTATGATAAAGCAAGAAACGATATGCTTAATGCTAGACTAGACGAAGGAGCATTCTCTAAAGGTGTAAAGAGAATTGCATTTGATGAAGAAGAACTTGCAGCTGCAAATCAATTAGAGCTTGGGAATTATTATTCTCAGAACTTAACTCGAACAAGAAAGAATGATCGTACTATAACTAACGAATCCTTAAACCCTATCTCAGATTCTTGGGAGCAAGGGTGGATGGGAGTTATGGAAGGTATGTATGGCTTCCTAGAATTATCTGGTGATGGATTAAATGTTGAGAAGTTATCTGATGTAGGTGAAGAAGGTGTTGAAAGATATCGTGCGAAAGTTAATGAGTATGGTACAAGGCTAGTAGACTACAGAGATATCGATGGTGCATATGATACTATGATATGGATGGCTAACAATGCAGCTATGTCTGTACCTTATATGGCTATGGCCTTAGGTACTTTAGCTGTTGCTAATGTAGCCACTCCTTTGATAGGTACTACTTTAGCAATACCTCTTGGTATCTCTGCACCCTCTGCTGTTTATGCAGGTCAAACATATAATGAAATGGTTGGTGATAGAGATCCTAAGATAGCTATGATGTCTGGTATTGTTCAAGCATCATTAGATAGGTTAGGTATAGCTGCTATTTTCTCAAAAGGTTTAATGCCTAAACAACTTCTTACAAATGCTGTTGCAGCATTAGAAGCTAAAGGTGTACCTAAGATGCTAGCACAAGCTCAAGTTGCTACTGCAACCAAGAGAGAGCTTGCAAGTTTTGCAGGTGATGCTGCAAAGATAGCTAAACAACAGATAAGAGGTAAAGAATTATTTAAATCTATAGCTTATAAGTCATCCGCTGCAGCTGGTGGTGAAGGATTCACAGAGCTTGGTCAGGAAGCTACAAATTATATAGCAGCTACTTATGGTTCTGATCTAGAGTTTGATTTTAATGAATTGAATAGAAGACTTATAACATCTGCTATTACTGGTGGAGCTTTAGGTCTTGGATTTAGTGCTCCCTTTCAAGTAAGTAATCATGTAGGGTGGGCAAATGTAGTTTATGGTGCTACGGAAAGTGATGGATCTGAAATATCTGACGCTGCTAAGTTTGCAGATGATTATATAAAATCTAATAACTTAACTAATATGCCTAGTAATAAAGATAATTCTACTGAAGCAGATAAGAAAGCTCAGGAGTCAGCTAAAACATTGTTAGATAGAACATGGGATATATATGAAGTTCAAAGGGAGAGGAGTATAGCGAAAGGAGAATGGTCTAAAATATCTGAAGAAAGAAAAAATAACTTATGGGAGAAGTCTAAAGCAGCAGCAAAAGAAAGATTAAAAATAGAGTTCCCAGATAAAATCTTTGATGAATTAGATGATAGAAGTCAAAGACATATGAATCGATGGGGTAATAAGTCTTTTCAAAACAGAGTTATTGAAAGTCTAAAAATGTTTCCAAAATTAGTTCATAGTATATCTACAAGTATATTCACACAAGATAGAAAGATCGCTGGTGGTCCCCCTGTTAGAATGCTAGCGGATATACTTGGTAATGCTAATCAAAAATCATTTACTGGACCAGCTTGGGAGTCAGAAAAAGTACACCTTATATCTAAATTCTTATCTCTTGTTATGCCAGATTCAGAATTTTACACTCCACTGGTTAAAGGGAGAATGACACCAAAGAATATTTCAAAGGTTAGTAAAAAACTTTATGAAGTATGGATGAAGGCTACAAAAGAAGAGACTCAAAGTGATGGAACTGTTATTACTACATTTGATCCATCACTAATACCTAAAGACTTAGAAGGTCGAGATACATATATAAAATTAATTGGTCAACTTAATGAGTCAAGTGATTTAGTATTTGAAGCAGTAAATAATATGAATGATGAAATAAATGCACAAGATAAAACTAGTCATGACAGAGGTAAGGTTGGTTATTTACCACAGTATTTAAGTAAGTATAGATCTCCATCAGCAGCAGCTATTAGGAAAAAGAAAAAGTTATTTAAGAAACTTTTATTAGCGATAGATGATCCTAAATATAAAGTTTCTGAAAGCACAGCTGATGCGATGATTGATAAAATAACTAATGGTCAAGCAGTAGATCTTGATGAAGCTTTCTCAATGACAAAGGGAGATCTTAATCCTTCATTTACAAAGGAAAGAACTTTAAAACTTTCTGAAAGACCAGAGTTTGAAGAGTTTTTAGAGCAAGATATATTTGTTAACATTGATAGGTATACTACAACAGCAGCAAGACATTTATCTCACTCTCAATTTATAGGTAAAGATGGTAGGATTGTTAATCAACTTCTTAATGAAGCCGAAGATAATATGGCTAGTGTTCATGGTAGAGAGAAAGCTCAGATAGAAATTGACAAGATGGCATTTGAATTATCTAATGCAATATTAGCTGAGTCTGGTAACTTTAAACGTGCAACATCTGCAGCAGGGAAGAGACTTGAGCAAGTTCAAAGATCTTTCTTAATGTTTACAGCTTTAGCTGGACTATCACTATCAACTATATCTTCTTTTGTTGAGCTTGCTTTAACTGGAAGACATTTAAGACCAGAGGATGTTAACGGTCTTTTAAAAACTCAAGCTAATGAGTTAGCTGGGATGCTTAAGACAGGTATGAAACAAATATCTACTGATATACCCGGTGGTAAAAACTTTGATACGGCTGCTAAGTTGCATAGGGGTCAAAGGCTTATACGTAAAATAGGATTTGTCCAAAGGAGTCTTGGTGCTTCCACTACAGTTGGTGCTACAGAAATTAATGCTTGGCAAAGAAACATTATGCAATCTTATTTTAAATGGAATGGCTTACAGGGTTGGACTAACTACACTCGTGCCGTTCGAGCTGCTATTGCTGCTGATTTTATTAGTGAGAAATTAAAATTAATTGCTGACTATGGTTATGTGTTTGATGCTGACTTGGAATTTGATCTAGGTACAGAGAAAGGTAGAGCGTTATCCCGTGCTAGAATAGATGCAGAACAAGGTGAGCTTTTTGGAGAAGTCTCAAGTACGAAAGCTGCATTAACTAAAAAGGAAGTTGATAAGGTAACTCGTGAGGTAACTCAAGCTAGAGAATCTTTAAGAAATCTAGGATTAGATGTTGAAACTTTTGTAGATTTTTATAAAAGATTTGATTTAAATATACAACATTCTAATAGAGAAGAGTATAAGGTACTACTTAATGAAAAAAGTACAGCTGAACAAATGGAAGCTGCAAGAAGAAAAATCATACAGACTAATAATGAAGTTGGTGATTTAGATACTGAGGGTGGTGGCGTATTAACAAACGATGAAATAAAATTTAGAAATGATCAGCTAAGAGAAGCTACATTTAATTTTGTTAATGAAGCAGTGGCATTACCTATGGCTATGAACAGACCTTTGATCTATCAAGATCCTAGGTACGCATTGTTCACACAGTTCCAAGGGTTTATGTCTACGTTCACAGCTAGTCATTTACCAAGGTTATATGGCGAGTACCTTAAACGTGGTTCACCTACTATGAAGTATAGTGCATACTCTATGATGGCAACTATGATTATGTTAGGTTTTGCTTCTCAGTTTCTTAAGGACATGTTGAAGTATGAAGATGAAGATAACTTTTTAGGGGTTGCAACTAGTAATCCTTACTTAGATACTTCAGATTATATCCAACGTGGTGTAAGATCTTCTGGATTATTAGGTACTTATGAAAGATTACTTGATCAGTTTGCACCTTTATATCCTCAGGGAAAAAATAGTGACAGTTGGATTGAGTTTATGTTTGGAACAGTAGCTAGAGAATCTCCCGGACTTAGTAATCTTGAAAGAATCTTTGGATCTGGAGAGGATATATTAACTGGTGATGTTGGTTCTGGTATTAAAAAGTTATCTAAGGCAACACCATTTATTGGTTCTATTAATAGATTAACAAACGAGATAGGTGACTTAACAACTAATCTAAATTTCAAGGAGTAAGATATGGGTAAATATTCAGGCACTAGTAGTGGTAGTGATTCAGACCCACAAGGCCAACTAGATCTTAGAAATAAGGTTTTACAAAGAGACCCAATACAGGAAGCATCTGAAGGCTCAAAGCCAATGGTAGCAGTACTCAGAGAACAACAAGCAGCTAGACAAAACGATCTCATTAGTATGATGAACCAGTCACCTTCTGCTGTAACTGATGAAGAATCACAAAGAGTATTTGAGGCCAATGAGGAATACGGCACTGACCCAACTACAGAAGTGGAAGAAAGAATACGTTCATTAGATGATGCTACTGATCCCGGTGCTCCTCTTGTAGAAGGTGATTTTGATACAGATGGTAACTTTAATCCTTTAAATAAATATGAAGCACAGAGTATAGTAGATCAACGGGCAGCAGCAGGACCAACGGGTAGAGCTGGCTTTAATGAGGCTGGTCAAGGCTATTTATTTGGTCGTGACATTAGCAGGGCAGCTGCTCGTGAAGAAATAAAAGTTGATAACTCTCCTCTTAATAAATCAACTTCACTTAAGATTGTTGATAGATTAAATCTTGGTTTAGAATTTGTTAAAGATGCAGGTAGTTGGGCAGGTATTAGTACACCGGGTTGGACTACTTCAGTTGACTTTGTTCGTCAATATCCTGAATGGGTACAAATTAATTCAAAAGGTGTAGCTGCAATACAATTACTCGATCAAGAAAGAAGAATAGCTTTTACTAAATATAGAGCTAACCTTCCGGGTAGTTTACTTGCAGGTCTTACGGTTGCTGATGCTATAAGTGTTACTGATTCTGGTTTAATAATTGATTCAATGGCAGTGCCACCAGCGTATGAGATGGATTCTGATGGTAGCTTATTACTTGATGATAAAAAAGAACCTATTCCTATTGAGAAGCAAGGTCCAAGGGCATTAAGAAAAATATATAATATAGATCCAAATCTTATAAGGATATTATTGGGGTATGCTGAAGAGTCAATATCTTCATCTCAATATTCTGATATTAATGCTGATAAAGAATTTTTAAGTGAGCCAGATAAGGTTCAGTTTAAGGATGCAAAATTTCTTGCAAAGAATAAAAGTAGTGGAGCTATAGGTTCACAAGCAATTGACCAATACTTATTCAATAAGGGTATGAAAAAAACAGATATTGATTTTAACAGTCAAGAGGCTGTTACATTAGGGGATTTTGCACAAGAGCTATTCTATTCAATTCATGGTATACAAAATAAAACACCTTTAGTTGGTAGACATGGAGGTAAAAAAGATAGTTCAGGAAATAAATCACCTGTACAATTTTATTTAACTCCTGAAGGCCATCGTGTTTTAAACGACCCAAGGTCTAGACTTATGCGAAAACTTCTTATGGGAGGTACATTTGTAGATATTAATACTAGTGGTGTAAAAGAAAAACAAGATAGACTTCTTGGGAATAGGAAGGGATATAAGTCTAGTGAGATAGCTCAAGAAGCAAGAACAAACTTTGCTAATATTGATTTTATAGTAAACAATAAAAATATAAATATGTTGTTTCAAATTATTATTCCATTCTTAAGACAAAAACCAGATGGTAAAAATTATATTAGTGTGTTTAAAAAAATTGATGAATCTAGTAAATGGAAACTAGATGCTGTTGGATTAGGTCAAAGTAAAATTAATGAGATAGAATACTCTATTAAAGTTCAGCAAAGAATTCAAACAAAGAATCGTAAGCAAGGCTTACCTGTACTTAGAGTTCCAACATTATTAGAAGAGTATGACGCAGCAGTTATAGAAACAGCACAAGATTTGAAGGGTCTTGTTATGGCAAGTGATGTTAAGTTTTCTTTTAACACTGCTATACAAACTTTCTCTGGAAGATTAGATATTCTTACAACTTTGGTAAACCCTCAAGCTAGTAAGATACAGAGGGGTGCAATGGGTAACCCTAAGATCTATCCTATTCATAGAGGTAGTAAGGCGTTACGTATTCTTAGACAAATGTATGCTTTAAATTTCTCTTTGAAATCTGCACCTTACTTTGCAATAGAAGATAGTAAAGTTATTAGGACACAAATTAAAACATCTCAGTTACAATTTGAAGAAAGAGATAGAAATTTAGCAGTCCATAGTAATATGTTTGAAGAGTGGGGCGATAGAATAATTGAGGTTTTTAAATTAGACACTAGCTCTAGTGAATTGAAAGCACAGAAGTTAGCTTTCCATCCAAAAAGTCTTAAGGTAGGAGAAGGTCACTTCACTAAGTTAGTTAGAGATCAAGTCTTTAATAAAATTAACTCACCTATGTTAGATCCTAAAAATGAATTAGATGCAAAATTAATTGAAGCAATAAAAGAAAAAGGTATAGAAGCAGTTGCTTTTATGAAAGACCTAGCAGACTATTCTAAGTTTAAGAAGTGGGAAAGAAGTGATTCTAAAACTCCTTTCTTTTCTTCCGTGACAACTCATCTTGATGGTAAGACAAATGGTCCCGGAATAATAGCTATGTTATTAGGTAATACTGACACTCTATTTAAAGTTGGTGTTCTTAGATCTCAAGGTATAACGACACTTGATAATGGGGACTTAAGAGATGAAATAATTCATGTACTTTTAGGAAAGCTTGATGGTGATCCAACGTGGGAATGGAATTATAAAGGTTACAATTTTAATAATGTAAATAATAATCATTCTAATGATAACTCTGGTATACCTTACACAGATATTAAGAATATATATTTAGAGGTTGCAAAGTATAGAGATTTAGCAAAGCATGTTATAATGACTGTGGCCTATGGTAAAGAATCAGACTCTTACAAAGCTGATGTTACTGCTGCTATTGATAACATATATTCTGAATTAAAAAGTAAAGGAGAACCAAATGAGTTTATAGATTCTTATGAACGGTTAGAGTCTTCTAATAACTTATGGCAAGTGTCTGATGTTATTCATGTAAAATATATGGAAGGATTTGAATCTTTATTACAAGATAATGTTTTAGAAATGAAATCATTATTGAGATCTGTTGTTTTATCTTATCAACTTATGGACTTATCTGAATTAAGTTTTAAATCTGCAGATGGATCAACTCTATCTGTAAACCTTAATGAGTCTGTTGGATATGAAAACTCAACAAATAATAATTATGCTATGGCAAGGTTAACAAACACTACACCTGAGCTTTCTGAGTTTAAGTTTAAAAAAATAGAGCTTGCTCAGTATGAAAACAAAAGTACTTTAACAGCTCGTGATGCAACTGACATTGATTATAAATCAGGAGTTAATAAATCTTTTGCAGGGGCTTCACTACATAGTTCTATAATTGCTAAGATAGTACACAGTGTTGATGCAGCTGTCATGAATATATTTCTCACATCTAAGTCTTGGCAAGAGTTAAGACTTAATTCTAATGGTAACCCATTCTTGTTAGCTGTGTATGATGCTATCTATACTGATATAGGAACCTTTGATACTGCTTTTAGAAACATTAATAAAGTTTTTGGAGAAGTTATATATAACTATAATGTATTTCAAGAAGTTCTTAAATCTTTAGAGTCAGAGTATAGAACTTATATGAAAGAAATAAATAAAAAAGATCCCAAAGAACATTTAACTGATGATGATAAAAGATTCTTTTTAGATTTGTTTAGTTTTAATTCTGATAGGAAGGATGATTCGACAATATATGATCCAAAACTAGGCAGTCTTGCTAAGTTTTCAGAGACATCTAGATTTGAAAAGAATAAGAATAGCCATAAATCTAAGAATACTAGTTGGCTGAGAAAGAAAAGAGCAGACTGGAGTACTAATGAAAGGCAGCAAGACGCTGACTTACAGTACATTTTAGACTTTATTTATGGAAGTAAGTATGAATTCGATGTATCAAAGCAGGTTAACTATCAAAAAACTGAACAGTTATTAGATTATAGTTTTCTTAAAGAGTTAATTCCTTTATATTTTAATTACCTTTATGGTAAGAATTTCTCTAGGTTTAGAACTTTTGCTACTGAGACTCATATAGCAAAGAATAAAGCTTATAAAGTGATTAAAGACATTAGGCACTTCGCTGATTAAAAAAAACCCCCACTAAGTTTCCAATTAAGGATTCTTAGTGGGGGTTTTTTATTTATTAGAGCCAGCCTTTCTTGGCAAGCAGTATCTTCATGTCTCTTTCAGCACTTGATCGTAGCTCATTAGCTCTAGCTTCTGTGCTTCCTTCTCTCAAGTTCTCTTTGTAAACCAGATCTAACATTGCGTAGTTTATATCTGGTGTGTTTGCTAACTTAGGGTCTAAATTATACATTTCTACATACTCTTGATCCTTTATATCAGCACCTCTTAGTGCTAAAATATTATATTCTCTACTCATAACACCTCCTATGCGAAGAAGTAGTCGGACTCTTGGATGTCATTGACATCTAGTGTACCTAACTGTGGTTGTTGTACCTCTAGACCCTCATGGTCTTCAGATATTAGCTCTTGTTCGAGCCAGTTGTAGAAGTTATCTACATCATACATGTCTATGAACGCTCTCTTGGTTATACCAATGAGGTGTTCAACGTCACATGCATGGGTGGAAAAGCTATCATGTACTGCACCAAACTCTCCATGCCATTGGTCTACTACGAGAGCCATGTGACTTGCATCGAGTGAGTGTATTACATTTGGTGATATACCACATAAGAACCCTTGTATGTCAGGATATATAGTTGCTGTCTGAGCAACGTGGTTTATCCCTTGATGACCACCACTGTTCTTCTTGAACCCTGCGATAGTACCTCTACCTTTCTTACGTTCCATTCTGAATTTTGTATATTCAACACTGAATCCAGATGGGGTAGTCCATTTAACTCTATCAGCACCATTGCCGTATACAAGAATTGATTTGTATTTTGATGTAAACTTTACAAGTTCATTTAACTCATCAATTTCTTCATCAGTTATGTCTTTTGTCTTGAACAATTCTGATCTTCTCTTTACAGCTTCTTTATACTCTGGTCCTGCTATCTTTCCATCTTCATCAACCTTCTTGAAAGTACCAAGTTCATACTTAGCAAGCTCTTGAAGGTAACTCATAGTCTGTAATGGACCCGGACATACATTATTGATTGCTTTTATTAATACCTTAGCAAACTTATTACAATCGTCCTGAGTTATACCATATTCTGTATGATAATCTTCTGCCTTACAATCAAAGAACATATTCTCAGCGATCTTCTTAGCACCTGCTGAGTAGGCACGAGTCATGCTGCCACGTTTAGTAATACCTTTACGTATACTTTTCATAGGCATCATGTTTAGTATGCTTATTAACCTTTCATCATCTGTTAGATTAATTAGTTCTTTTGCAGTTTGTACATAGAAGTCTTTCTGTATTTCTCTAGGTATAAGACCAACAAGATCACCTGTTTGAGTATCTTTAGATATAGCACCTAAGTGTTGCCACCCGTTGTTAGACCCATCGATAGGTATTGGAAGGTTAGACATATGTATTCTTTTATCTTTTACAGCTTTAGTGTAGTCAGACCATTCAATACAGCAAGCTAAGAAAGTTACTATCTTTTCTGCTTCAGAATCAATCTCACCATCTGTACCTAAGTTAACAATTGCATCCATATTTTCATTAACCCATCGTACTCTATCGTCTAATGTCATTTTATCTACGGATATATCATCTAGTCCTTCTTCTTTTAGGTATGATTCATAATCAGATTCACACCATTCTGGTATTTTATCTATACTAAAGCTTGCATTATAACTTGTTGCTGTATGTACTGCTAACCAATACAGACCTTCTTGTGTCATAGGTTTAGCTCTTGCGAACTTTAACATACCACGAGATATATCTGATCCTTGATAGTTTAGGAATGGTTCTTTGTAGTACAATCGTCCTCTGTAGTCAGCGTCTAGATATTGATAGAATATATCTTCATCTTTTAATATATTAGCTTTAGCTATAATGAAACTCCATTCTAATGCCTGACTTCTACGTTTTAATTCTTTAGCATCGTTGTCTTTAAATGGTATAGAGCTAGAAAATACTTCTTTGTATTTCTCTATAACATCTAGTACTCTTCTGTTTATTCTCCATCCAGAGTTTTGCAGTTTATTTATTGACCGTATATATGGTTTGTCTAACTCTAGAAAATCTTTTGCAGTTTTACCTTTTATTACAGGGAAAAACACTGCTCCTGACTTCTGCATCATACCATTAATGTTTCTTGGTGGTGTGATTGAAGTGTGCAGTAGGTTTATTCTAGAGAACATACCGGGTATGTCTGCCAGCTCTACCCATCTAGCTGTTGCAGATATAATATAACTAGTGTTTCTAGTTTTTGGATAATATATATCTGCAAAACCACATTGATAGAATGCTTCTACGAACAGATCACCTAGTCTAATTTGATTAAGCCAAGTTAATTCTCTTCCTAGTTCTTTACTAATTTCTCTTCCTATTTTGAATGATACATTAGTTAAGCTGGCTGTTCCTACAGGATTAGAACTACTACTGGTTGTGAACAATATTTGTATAGTTTGGAGAGCATTCTTTACAAAGCCTTCCATATTTGTTTCGTAGTCCTTGTTGTATTGCAGTATTACTGCGCCTGTATTTGCTTTTGGATTCTTACTATTGACAGTCCTCACTTTCTCAATGAGGTAGTCTCTAACCTCATAAATAGGCTGCATGTTAATCTCCTGTAGCTACAAAGTCAAAGCCCCCTGTAGCAGTTAATCGGCTGGTTTTGTGGTTATACATTGCTGACCCTGCGCTACCAGTTAGTCCAGTGAATCTAGATTTTAATACTCTGAACTTTATTATGTTACGTTCTGAATCAGATTCAGCTAACAGGTTTCTAGCAAAGCTAATGATATCAAATGATATTTGTTTAATAGAACCTGAACCTTTGATGTCATCAATGGAGGCAAGCTTTCCTTCTTCAAAACTTTTAGTACCACCTTGTGACTTACGTAGGTGGGAGATAAGACCTAACCATATGTTGTGTTTCTTAACAATCTTTAACAGGTCAGACATAATTTTATCTACTGCTTCATTACCTGAGAGTCCCTCAGATCCTTCAGATACAGCTATAGTTATGTGGTCTAGCACTAAGTATTTACAACCCATTAATGCCATGTACTCTATCTTTTCGATTAGAGTTGAGTCACCTACAGATCCTTGATGATCTAGTAGTATTAGGTTTTCATTACCAAACACAGAATTAAATGCGGATCTAGTTGCATCATCTGTTGGATCTACTGTTTCAATTATATTTTTACGTAGTTCCATAGATATAAACTTTTCTGCAGTATCTCCAATGCTTTCTTCTAGGGATATTAACCCTACTTTATAGTCTGTTTTATGTAGTAGATCTAATACAATTTCTTTAATTACAGTACTTTTACCACTACCAGTACCACTAGTGAACAGTGTTATCTCACCATGTCTGATACCTTTAAGCTTTCTATTAAGACCTTCTAGGCAATCAGGGTATGGTACAGACTCTATGTTTTGTCTATCAGTAAACTGTTTCCATATTTGTTCTCCTACTACAATTCCAGCAGGTGACCAAGGTTGTGCATCCCATACACATCTTTCTAAAGTTTGTGATCCAAGCTCTGATAGTACAGCACATGGATCTTTCTTAGGTAGTTTAGCAATCTTTACTTTACCTGCAGGTATCATTTTAGCTACTGCTGCTGTGCACTTTTCTCCTGCTTCATCTTGATCAAACATTAGGACAACAGTATCAAATTTATTTATCCAATCTCTTTGTTCAAGTACAATTTTAATTGCTGATGCAGAAGGTATAGACACGCATGGGTAAAACTTCTTAGATTTTCTATAGAAGGATTCACATACTGCCATTGCATCTAGTTCACCTTCAGTTATTACTAGCATTCTATTACCAATAGATGTATTTTGACCAAACAACTCTACATTTGTAAAGTTACCATGTATTCTGAAATCTTTTGGTAATATTCTTTCTTTATATGCTACTATCTCATTCTTTTTAGTATATGGATAGTAGTGTGACCCCGGTTTTCCATCGGGAGTTGTTGACATTTTAACACCATAGTGATCTACTACTTCCTTAGATATGTTACGACTAGATATACCGTAACTAGAATAAGCAGAGATGTTGGTGATGTTATCATTACTTGTATAGGTGATTGGCTCATCCCTTTCCTCAGTTAATTTCTTAGATTTATTACAACTAAAACATGTACCTACTCCGTCTTCGTAAGACGCAAATGCATCAGACGAACCACAGAATTCACATGGACCCATCGTATATCTG
>TARA_R110002074_G_scaffold84374_2_pt1 | contig 18176 bp, 11 predicted proteins | sample TARA_R110002074 | Tara Oceans TARA_R110002074 (sample SAMEA4397215) | marine metagenome | biome: Polar Biome; feature: [MIX] marine epipelagic wind mixed layer (ENVO:01000061); material: water (ENVO:00002006), including particulate matter (ENVO:01000060) such as... | depth 10-100 m | reverse complement strand
CCGGTGTTGGTACTGTTACGGCTGAAGATGTCGCCGAGGTTAGCGAACAGGATAGCTCAACTTACGCTGCGGGCCAATCCGTCCTGAACGTCGCAGCCCCCGCTTTGGACAGCCCTGACTTTGATGCGGCAATTACAGGAAGCAGAACTGCGGCATCATTAAACCCAGGCATGAATGCTGCAATTCATGCGATCGGAAGTCTTATGCCGGGGAACATCGGCCTCATATCCACCATTTCACAGGCGAGAAGTGATGAGCCAGGACTAATCGATGTTGCGGCTGATGCTCTTGGTCTTGAAACGCCGTCATTTTTAGATCCTGTTGTAGAAATGTTTGATCCCGTGACGACCGCTCTGGATGACATTTCAAGTATTGTAGAAACAGCTTTGGACGAATCCTTTGATTTTGCTACCGATCTTGCCACGGGGGCGCTTGGGGGACTTATGGATGTCGCGGATTCAATTATAGGTCCAGAATCACCTCTGGGCGAAGGATTGGCAGCTATCGATGCATCTATAGGCCCTGGAGTTAGCGAAGGCGGCGATACTTCAGGAGATTTTGGTGCTGATGGTGGAGCGCCTGACTTGCCCGCACCGGAAATACCGGAGATTCCTGACGCTGCTGAAGCCACGACGGTCGCTGCTGCCGCAAGTGTAGACTCAATAGATTCTTTTATATCGGCTAATTCCGGTACAAATTTAATTTCCATACCAAATATAGAAACAGAGACACTTGGTATCGATGAGGATCTTGGTGTTGCTCCTATGATGTCCCCTGTATCCACTATGGGTAGCTTCAGGAGATCTAGAAAAACGTCTATAAGGGACCGTGCATTTGGTGCCGCAAATTTGTTCCGCCCAACCCTTTCCGCAGGAATTAGATTCTAATGGCGTATACTTATACAGCAAGCGAACTCATTGAACGTGCGGAAACCCTGGAGAGTGAACGGCATAACTGGGAACAGGACTGGCAGCGTATTGCCGACTTTGTTCTTCCCAGGAAAAATGACATCATTACCAAAAGAAGTCGGGGCGAGAACCGCAATCAAAAGCGGTATGCTTCCGTTGGTATGCAGTCGCTTAGTATGCTGGCCGCTTCTTTGCACGGAACGCTTACATCTAAAGCTGTTCAGTGGTTTGATCTGGAGACAGGGAATCCTGATATGGATTCAAATCCAGAGATAAAGCAATACTTTCAAGACGTTGCCCGTTTTATGTGGATGGAACTAAACTCTTCTAATTTCCACGCTCAGGTCCATGAGCTTTATCTTGATTTAGCCGCATTTGGAACAGGTTGCATGATACAGGAGGAGGCGGCTTCTCCGGGTGATGATTATGATGGCATAATATTTATGTCTCATCCAATACAGTCCTACTTAATAGAGGAGAATCATCACGGTCAGGTTGATTCTGTTTGCGTAAAGCACATGATGACCGCCCGTCAGATTAGAGATAAATTTGGCGAGTCTGCGATGACGAGGGATCATGTCGCCGCGATGAATAAAAGCCCGCTCGATCAGTTCGAGATTTTGCATTGGGTCATGCCCCGTGATGGCGGCGACGATGACTACACAGAAGATGCTAGTAAAATGCCATTCAATTCTTGTTGGGTTGATCGGGGTCAGGAAGAAATTATAAAAGAAGGGGGCTATCAGGAATTCCCATTTACCGTGCCTCGTTGGTCCAAATCAACGGGCGATATGTACGGAAGGGGTCCGGGGGATACGGCCCTCGCGGATATTGAAGTATTGAATGAGGCGACCCGTCTTGAATTGAATGCTTGGGCGAAGACAATCGATCCTCCAATACTTGTCGAGGACGACGGTGTAATCGGAAAGGTCAATATGCGCCCTGGCAAGCCTACCGTTGTCAGGGATGTGGAGCGTTCGATTAGGCCATTTCAAAGCAACGCCAACATGAACTTCAATCAGATTAAGCTGGGAGAATACAGGAACACGATACGACAAGCCTTTTTTGCGGATCAATTAGAACTTCCAAATCGTGGCTCTGCTGAAATGACTGCAACTGAAATACAGGTTCGCTATGATTTGATGCAGCGAGTTCTCGGACCCACTCTTGGCCGTTTGGAAAGGGAGCTTTTAGAGCCTGTTATTTTGCGGGCCTTCAGAACCATGGTTAGGCGAGGTGTTGTTCCTGAGCCACCAGATTCTTTAGGCGATGTTCTACAGATAAATGTACGTTACGTCGGTCCGCTTTCACGCGCTCAGAAGCAGTCTGAAATCAATGCCTTTATGACATTCCTACAAGAAATTGGAATGGTTGCCCAGATGAAACCGGAAGTTCTTGATCTTATTGACGGCGATGCGACGGTAAGATGGTTGCATGATCATCATGATTTGCCTTCAGTCGTTCTTGTGCAGGAGCGCATTGTTGAACAAAGGCGTGAGGCTAAAGCAAAACAAGAACAGGCCTTGGCTCAACAGCAGTTCCAGTCAGCGGGGGCGCAGGACGCCAAGACAATGGCTCAGGCTGAAGGTGCTATGCAAGAAGCGGGAGCCACGGCTCAGGAGATGCAGCAGAATGAAGAGGAAGCATGATATCAAAAAAAGTTACGGAAAAGGAGCTGACAAGTGCTTACTCGCGCTTATTTACAGGTGAAACGGGGCTTACGGTCCTTGAAAATCTGGTTTCTAAATATCATAGACGAAGTAGTTTTGTTCGTTCGGACCCCCATGAGACGGCTTTTAAGGAGGGTGCGCGGTCAGTAATTCTTCATATACGAGCTATGGTTAGAAAGCATGGGTCACATAATGATTTGGAGAACTTAATTGATGAGTGATCAGTCTGTAGAAACACCCCCCATAGAATCTCAATCTTCAGTTTCTTCCGATACACCTCTTTCTGCGCCAGAGTCTAGCTGGAGAGATGGCATTTCTTCTGAGAACAGAGATCATGGTTCGATAAAAGATTTCAAGTCTGTCGATGAATTGGCGCAGAGCCACATTCATGCTCAGAAAAGACTTGGCTCATCCGTTCAGGTGCCTGGGGAACTGGCGACTCAGGATGATTGGAATAAATTTTACACGAAAGCCGGTAGGCCTGATCAAGCCGAAGGCTATGATTTCTCTACCGTAAAGGCTCCAAAAGATTTCACGATCCCTGATGAGATGATTTCTGGTTTTAGAGCAGCCGCCCATACAAGTGGGCTTAATCAGAAACAGGCCTCCGGGTTAATGGATTGGTACGCAAGAACTTCGGAGTCCCAGATTCTAGCCGCACAGAAGCAAAATGCTGATGCAAAGCAAACTGCGACGCAGAAGCTCAGAGAGGACTGGGGTAACGACTATGATCGAAATACTCAGTCTGTTAGTGTTGCATTAAATAGATTTTTTCCTGAACATCTACGTGATCAAGTTATGGAGGTCGCTTTGACAAATGCCGATTTTGCAAAAGCAATTGCTGACATTGGTTCTCGCATGGGCGAGGACAGTACTACTGGAGTCCGCTCTGTATCGGGAGGAAAGAGTAGGCGCTCTGAAATTGAATCTGAATTAAAGTCCATGACTCACGATCCAAAGAGTCCGTATCTAAACGGCAGAGATCCGAATCACAACGATGAAGTTGATCGTGTTGCTGCAATGCTACAGGAACTTGAGGACTTGCCGGAATGAGTTGCGATGACTGCGCCGACAATCGTTTAGGTATGCGGGTCCAGGCTCTCAAGTTAGCTGTAGAAGGTGCTTCGATTAGCCATAAAATTGACTTTGAAGAAACTGCTGACCGCTATTATGTTTGGTTGATGTCCCCCGATAAAGATTCGTACCCGATGCATACGCAAGATCAAATCGAGAGACGAACACGAAAAAAGAGTTGACCTGATTTACGAAGAGTGCCATTTTTGCCACATCGGATAACCTTCCTGGCCCGATAGATGACGGTAATCCGTCCGGTGGCGCACGTAGCGCAAGTCTGAGGTCCAGCATGAGTTGGGTAACCTTTGGCAAGAACCTTTTAATTCTTGTTGGAGGATACTATGTCCACTCAAGTTGGAGTTGCTCATGTACAGCAATTCAAAAACAATGTGATCATGCTATCACAGCAGCGGGACTCCCGACTGCGTGGTGCTGTTCGCGTAGATCCTGATTTCCTTAAAGGTAAGTCCGGGTTTTATGAGCGAATTGGCGCAACTGCCGTTGTCAAACGGACCAGCCGTCATTCGGATACCCCATTAGTTTCGACACCTCATTCGAGGCGTCGGGTCACAATGGATGATTACGAATGGGCTGATTTGATTGATCGGCAGGACGTAATCCGCATGATGATTGACCCTGAATCTCGCTATGCGAAAAACGCATCTCAAGCTATGGGTCGTCAAATGGATGACGTTATTATCACTGCCATGGGCGGTTCTTCTTACGCTATTGATGAGGATGACTCGGCTAGTGCCGTTACATTCCCATCTGGTCAGAAGGTTGCTCATGGTTCTGGAGGATTGACTGTAGCGAAAATTCTTTCCGCTAAAGAGATCCTATGGGCTAACGAGGTTGACGATAGTGAACAGATGTTCATTGTCTGCGCTGGTAAACAAATCAGTGATTTGCTGAATACAACTGAAGTCAAATCTTCTGATTACAATACCGTAAAGGCCTTGGCCCAAGGTGAGATTTCGGACTTCGCCGGATTCACCTTCATTCGTTCGGAACGCTTGGCCACAGACGCGACACCAAGTCGTCTAGCCTATGCTTTTACACCATCTTCCATTGGTCTTGCCATTGGTGATGATGTGACAAGCCGCGTATCGGAACGTGATGACAAGAGCTATGCAACTCAGGTCTATCTTTCTATGTCCATTGGCGCGACTCGCGTTGAGGAAGAGAAGATTGTCCAGATTGCATGTAACGAGTAGAAGGAGATAAATCATGGCTACTGTCTACTCCGTACAAAAGACGGTCTGGGATCAGACTCAACCGTCTAAGAAGAACAAGCCAAATGAGCTTGCGGGACGGGTTCGTATCGCTTACGCGCTATACGAAGCCTCTTCTCTTGCCTCTGGTGATGTCATTGAGATGTTCAATCTTCCCAATGGGGCGCGAGTCCTTGAGGGCACATTGACTCACGATGCAATGGCTAGTTCGACAACCCTATCGGTTGGTCATGCTGCCTACAACAATGCCGCTGGCACTGCTGTAGCTTTGGATGCGGACGAGTTTTTCGCCGCAGCGGCATCAACCGCGATCACAACTGTTGCTGTTGCAGCCACATCGGCTCTTGGCAGGAACACCGTGATCGATGCTGATTACTCCGGCTATCCAGTTACTGTCACCATGGGTGGTGCCGCAGGAACCGGAACCGTAGAATTGCAGATGCTCTACGTTGTTGACTAGGTAATCGCTATCGAGAGATGGTGACTCAGGCACTGTTAATTCAGTGTGGTCGGAGAGTGGGGGCGGGCCAGCAGTCCCGTCCTCACGCCTTCTGTTAAAGGAGAGTCTGAATGGCGTCTTCAGAGGTGGCTATTTGCAATCTTGCGCTGACATATATTGGCGACAGTTCAATAACTGCTCTTACTGATAACAGTGATAGAGCGAGAGCATGTAATGCTCATTACGAAGATTGTCGTGATCAAGTTCTTCGTATGCACCCATGGAATTCATCTATAATTAGAAAAAGTTTAGCGGCTTTGACAGACTCCCCCGCCTGGGAATGGTCTTATCAATTTACATTGCCTACAGATCCGTATTGCTTGCGGATTCTTGAGGTGGAAAATCTGGATGATAGGGAATGGGCGGTGGAGGGCCGTGTCATAATGTCGGATCAGAGTACCTTAAATATTAAGTACATCAGCCGCATATCGAATGTTAGTGAGATGGACCCTCTTCTTATTGATGTTGTTGCGCTTAAATTAGCGCACACGATAGCCTATCGGATTACCGGATCTGTTCAGAAGCAGAATGAACTTTTGCAAACATTCCGCTTAACATTGAGGGAGGCTAGAATGATGGATGGCCAAGAAGGTGCGCCCCCCGATGTCTATTCAGACCATTTTGCAGCAGTCAGGTTTGGTACTGATTTTAGCTCTGACTGGAGGAAGTGGACGAGTAGCTGATGGCCCGTGTAAATGCCATACAGACTAACTTCACTGGAGGCCAAATAAGTCCTCGACTTTTTGGCAGGGTGGACATTGAGAGCTATAGGAATTCAGTAAAGACTTTGGAGAATATGGTCGTCTATCCGCAAGGCGGGGCAGGACGCCGATTTGGCACAATGTACGTTGGAGAAGGCAAGGACTCTGCGGCTGGAACGGATAGGAAGTTCAGGCTTGTTCCATTCGAGTATTCAGATACGAACGCCTACTGCCTTGAGTTTGGCCACAATTACATTAGATTTTATGCCCAATCTTCACAGGTTGTTTCTGGAGGTTCCGCTGTAGAGGTAAGTACAACCTATACAGACGCTCAACTGGACGACTTGCAATTCGCACAGTCTGCCGATGTTCTTTATATCGCTCACAGATCTCATCCCACCAGACAGTTGGTCAGGAATTCCGCGACATCGTTCACTCTTTCGGATGTTGTATTTGTAGATGGCCCATATCTTGATGACAATACGACAGCGACCACAATAGCTGCATCAGCAACAACTGGCAGTGTCACGCTTACAGCGTCTGTTGCCATATTCACCTCTAGCCATGTAGGTGCGTTTTTTCGCATAACCAACAGCACAACTGGTTATGCCAAGGTAACTGGCTTTACAGACACGACTCATGTCACGGCCACTGTGATATCCACTCTGGGCGGGACATCTGCCGTTACAACTTGGCGAGAAGGTGCTTTTTCGGCAGAGCGAGGATACCCTGGTTGTGTAACCTTCTATGAGCAGCGCCTGTGCTTGGCTGGATCTCCTTACAGACCTCAAACTGTTTGGGTGTCTAAGGTCGATGACTATGAGAACTTTACTCCCGGTGCAAATGATGATGATCCGATACCATTCACCATAGCTGCGAATAAGGTTAATGTTATTCAGTGGCTCAGTCAGGCTAGAAATTCTCTATTTATTGGTACGGTGGGAGCGGAATGGCAAGTTAAAGGATCTAATGGAGCCGCAATTACCCCAGGTAATATTATTGTGCGTCAGCAGACATCTGAGGGGTCTGCTCGTATACAGCCTGTTCCGATTAAGAATGCGCTTCTTTTCGTGCAGCGTGGGGCCGAGAAGCTGCACGAAGTTACCTTCGACTTTCTGACGGATAGCTTTCAGGCCCCTGATCTGACCCTTCTTTCTGAAGACATGACATCTGGCGGCATTACTCATTTTGATGCTCAAAGGACACCAGATCCAATCATATGGGCTGTTCTTTCTGGCGGAACATTAGCGGCGATGACCTATCAGCCAGATCAGAAGATACAGGCATGGCACGCACATACGATTGGCGGTGTTGCAGGGGCAGCTACAATAACTGTTACAGATTATGCTAATATAGCTGTTGGCACTGATATCGTTGTGACAAAGTCTGATGGCGATACCGTTACCTTTACCTCGGAGGCCGTTAGTGGCGCCGCCCCTTCAACTACAAACGGCTGGCGTCCGAATGAATCAAATAACACAACGGCAGATAATATTTATACAGCCATAAATGCACATGCTGATTTCACGGTTGCCAATCCTTCGGCGAATGTTGTCACTATAGAAGAGACTCAGAGATTTGGTACCGGACCAACAACATTAAGTATATCCGACATCGTTCGACTGGTGACAACGAATCAAACATCGGCAGTTGTAGAAAGCGTGTCTGTAATCCCAAAGGACATCACAGCAGGAATTTACATTGATCAGGTGTGGTTAGGCGTGAAGAGAACGATAAATGGGGCTACGAAAAGATATGTGGAGTATATCGACTCTACATTGAATACTGATTCAACGCTGATATATTCAGGCTCTTCTGCTAGTAGCCTTTCTGGCTTGGGGCACCTTGAGGGCGAGACTGTCGCCGTTAAGGTTGTAGACGCCCCCCAGCCTGACAAGATAGTCTCCAGCGCAGCCATAACCCTGTCTCCGGCAGGGGCCTCTGCACAGGTCGGCTTGCCTTATACACATACCCTCACAACCCTCCCTCCTGAGTTTGGCGCACAGGCCGGGGCTTCTCTTTCAAGACTGAGGAGAATACATGAGGTTGTCCTCTATTTGAGATCTTCAAGTGGAGGTCTTATTAATGATGATAGCATCATATACAGATCATCTGCGGACGATATGGGGAATGCTTTGCCTCTCTTCACCGGGACGATTCGATATACACCCAATGATAGCTGGGATAGAGACGGCAGCATGACTATTTCAGGAACACAGCCTCTCCCCTTTAATCTCACAGCCCTAATTATGGGCACGAATGTAAGCGAGGGCTAACGTATGTCGGGTTGGGGCGATCTTTTTGCTATAGGTGGAGTTGCCTTTAGCGCATATAACTCTTGGCAAGCTGGTCGAGCGCAGGAGGATGCCGCTGGTCGCCAGATAGAGAACGCCTATTTACAGATTGAATATGTAAAACAAGCGGCTAAGATTGAATCTATTGCAGATGTTGATGCTGCAACCTCTTTAATGGAAAAGACTGAGTTGCAGCGCAAAAGTATCGACACTAGGGAGTCTCAGATTATCTCCGCAATGGAGTCGAATGAGCAGACGCATATTAAAAATACTGACCTGTTGACCAGACAGGCCAATGTAATTCTTTCGCAGAAGCGTAGAGAGGCGTCCAAGTCTGTCTCTACAGCAAGATCTCGCGCAGCCGGTGCCGGTATTTACGCTGGCGGTGGTGCAGCGGCAGAGGTAGCAAAGGACGCGAGTATAGAGGGTTCTCTTGAAAGGGCGCGTGTACGACTTCAGTTAAATCAGGCTCAAGCACAATTAGACGAGCAGATTAGCGATTCTCGCTTTGATGCCTTAAATGCACTTCAAACCATGTCCTCTGATAGAGAGACTCTTGACTTTAACTATGCAGTAGCTTCTCGCCAGCAGGAACTCTCGATAAATTTACGTGATATTGAACGAGATGCAAAGATATCGGCTCTTGAGACAGGAGCGCAAGTTATCAGAGTTGGTGTGCAAAGCCCTGAGCTTGGTGCTTTTGAAACTGCCTTAGAGGGTTTAGCGAGGGTAGCCGGATGAAACGCTTTAATAGAGGTACTGTTGTTGGAGGCCCAGGCCCTACAGTTACGGGTCAGAGAGTTAATCTTGGTGCATTCAACATAGGGCCACAAGCGCGAGCTACAGATCAGTACGATAAGGCGAGAGATATCGGTCTTACAATAGCCGGTCTTGCTGGAAAACAGATGCGGGCGGATCAGGCCTTACAGCATGACATAGTAAATTCCAAAGTTGAGCTTGCCTATAGAACATCAATGGCAAAGCAGATGACGGAAAATCCTGATAATCATGAGCAGTGGGATACCAATGCAAGAAAGGTTGCCAAAGATATAGCCGAGGAAGGACTTGGATCAGGCACCACTCTTACTAATATTCTCCTAGATCCATTTGGCAATGCTGATGAGGAAAGGACTAAGCGCACAGAAACTCTTCTAAATGGGTTATCTGGAAGTATGCAGTCTAAAATTCAGGAAGGAAGAATTAGATCAAGTTTCCGTAGGTACGGCAATACGGCTAAGTCTAACGAAGTTGCTTTAATAAAAGAACTGGCTGAACTTCCTAATTATGACAATATTGCTCCGGGGCCTGATAGGGAGATTGCTCGAAATAGCCATGAGAAAGCGGTTTCTGCTATTGCCGATCACCACATCAAGGAAATGCAGGAAAGATTTTCGACGCTGGATAAGACTTTTATAAGTGGAGAAAATAAAAGAAAACTAAAAAACGATGACGCTCTCAAGGTGTTTGGCGCTATTTCAGATCATCTTATCGATAGATTTCCGGCTCAGGTTCAGCGCACTGCGAGTTATATTGATGATCTCTATAGAGACAATCCTGAATTTACGAATAATCTTAATAAAGCTGCTAGGGAGCAAGCGATTGATGCGGCACAGTCGCGCCGGGAACGGATTGACCGTTTTAGGCTAGAGAATAATAAAGATTCTCAGAGCGAGATGACTATACAATTAAAAAATCTAGGGGATGCGCTTGATCAGGCGCAAGGCTTTGAGGCTAAAAAGAAAGCCCTATCTTCTATTAGAAGTCATATTTCAGTTATGAGAGATGCGAAAGTCACATCGGCAACGGGCCAGCAGAGTCTTCTTTTTCGGAATACTGAGGGTCTTGATTTCGCGCTACGAAAATCCGTTTTGCAAGTATTTGGTCCTATGGCTAACGAGTTCACTGCAAAACTTAGAGATCTTGCCGTTGATCAGGGTGCCGATCCACTAGATCTCTCAAAAAGAGATAACGCAGGAAAACTTCTTGAAGAATTTATGCTGACCGAAGATGTTTCATCGATGATTGCTGTTTTAACAGAGTTGGCCCCAAGGGTCATGTCGGATATGTTTCTTGGATGGAATAGAATTGTATCCAGTGAAAAAAGCGATTCTGCCTCTATAAAATTTAAGAATAGGCAATCTTCTGATATATCTGAGGTAATCAATTCTGTAAGATCTTTGGGTGAAAATTTCTCTCTAAAAGCCGGAGAATGGAGTAAAGAATTTAAACAAGATGGAGACCGTGAAGCAGTAACACGAAAAATGGAAGAATGGCATGGGACCATCTATGCTGCTAATGTGCGGGCATCTATAGAAAAACTTAGTCGCACGCATACCAAAGCTGACGCTTTTCGTATCGCAATGAGTGAGCATGATAAGCTCAAAGTCGAATCGAAAAACATATTGGTTACACTTGGCCTCACACAGCCGACTCTTGCTTTAGATAGAGGAAGAATCAGGAATCGATTGCAGGAGGCCAATGAAGATAAATTCAATAAATTGGGCTTTGACTTAGCTCAAAATCCTTTTGCTGACGTTGGTCATGCGGCTGCCGTCCTGTCAGAAGGATCTCGTTCGACGCCACTGGATTTCGGATCGATTAATGGAGATGCTGCTCCGGTCCAGAACACTATGGGCGGAATTATTATGCAGGCGTTGAGCTTGGCTCAACAGGCGGGGGCTAAAGAAGCGGAAAGGATAAGAGCGGATAGGCTGGCAAAAGCAAAAGCCGAGGATGGTAAGAACTTAAAAGCCCATATGGATCATGCCTCTTCCATGATCGAGAATGGGGAGAGCCCAGGCGATATTCACAAAAATATAATATTAGCCAATCTAGAAAGGCAGTATAGAAATGGCTCAATCTCTAGTGAAGATCACGCTATCGGCTCAGAGTTTGTGTCTACGGCCTTTAGTGCTTCAGAAAGTTTAACCTTAGTTAGAGACGCGACTCGGAACTTTGTTATTAATGGCCAGCCCGTAGACCTGGATTCCATTTTAGCTGCACGTTTATCTGCTACTGCCTTATCGGAAAGTCTGACAACCGATCCCAAAGACTTGCCGGAATCTTTTTGGTTTACCTATGTGGGTGCTTTTACTCAAGATAATGTAAATGATATAGAAACACTTAATAATTCACTGGCTGAAAGCATGGTTAAGTCTCAGGCTAGAATCAGGAAGATTGGTGGAGGCGATAAATTTCTGAATGCCTTTAAGGCAAGGCTAGAGTCCGATATTGAAACAATGGGCTTTATGATAAATGGATCTAGAGGCGTGGGGGACTTTACGTCAGATCAAGTAGATAAGATATATGATTTTTCTGGCTGGGATCAGATAGAGGAAGGACAGAAAAATACAAATTTTGAACGCGCCCTTGTTGAACCAGATTCAAATTTGAGGAAAAGTCTAAACCATTTTACTAACAACATATCACCCGCCTTTACAAAATTAAGCGGGGAGTTAAAGAAAATTGTTACCCATAAAAATCTAAGGGGAGGCGGAGCCAAAGCTGTAGAAGATATTATAGAATCAATGAAATTTGCGGTTCAGGTGGGGGAGGATTTTTTATCCCAGAATGTTCCGAATGATTTTCTAATAATAGCACGCGCATCTTGGATGCATTCGACAAATCAAGACGCCACTGGTAAGGATAGACATGGCTTTGCAAGAAGATTAGTTGAGGGAATGCAAAACCAAGAGCTTCATCAAAAATTTAAGAACGCGGATTTAAATCAATCTCTTGATAATTCACTTTATGCGGCAGCGGTTAATCCAGACGGAATGACCGATTCCCAGTTGAGGGAAAAAGTCCATGCTCGCCTTAATATGGTTGGCGGTCTTTTTGGTAGCAAGAAGCCAGCCATGACGGCGAGTTGGGCCGGTGGTATCAAGTTTGAAATGGAGACAATTTCGGGGCAATCCCTTGTTGTGGATCAGGTAATGAATCGTCTTCGCTACTTTGATAGACCGCCTCGAAAAGATGGAGTCGAAGAAGATTTAGATGATGTTTTGGATAAAGGAATTGATTTAATTTCCGCAAGTTTAGACAGTAGGGGTTTTTTAGGTCTATCGATTGTAGGGACTCCTGTTGGAAAGCCATTTAGTCTGAAAACACCGCTTACTCCCGATCTTGATGCCGTGTTTACAAGCAAATTCCATTGGAGGCGCTTTGCTCCCGAAGATCAACTATCGCAAAGTTCAAAAGGTCTTTGTAAGTTCATTTCCGAAGAACTGAAGAATGGCAGCGCGAACGCCCAACAGGAGTGTTTGGGTAACATAGCCAATGGCATTGTTGCGCTAAATTTTATGGATCAGGCGGGCCAGAGATTTAAAAGTGGTGCTGATGGCACTAGGCATATGTCTGTAGAGTGGCTTAAAACGCAGTTACCCGCATCAACAATTAACCAGATCTTTAACACAGTCGGTATGAATGGCAATGAAGCATTTCTTCATGAGGCCAATCAAATTATTGAAAAATATTGGACGGATGAGGATGGCAATACCCCCGCTTTTTGGAACCTTAAAGAAACCCTCGATCTCCCAAGAGGATTTGGCAAAGGAAAAGGGTCTTCGATTCTTGATGTAATTCCAAAAGAATCCGAACGCAGCATAATGAATCCATTTCTTGGCGCTGACGTTGGAGGCCCTGCTCTTCGCCCTCATCTTAATGATTATGGATGGAAAGCGACTTCGGGTCAGATGCCGGTGAAGGACATATATGGCTCTATTATGTATCACGCTACTTTTAGTACGATTAGGACGGATGTGCCATTCGGCTCGGACCTTGTCGGCAGATCCAAAGAGATAGCTAGTGATGTATTAGAAAGAGGTGTTGCGGAAGGCCTGAATCTTAGAACCAGGGTAGAGTCTATTCCTTTTGAAATGAACTTGCGTATGCCGACTGGTAAGGATGCAGCAGTTGTCGGCACTAACTTTTCCCATCGTTTGAAGGACTCATTTGACAAGGGGTCGAATAACAATAAAAACATACGTGCTTCTCGCGCACTTGCCTATTCAACCCCCGATCCCTTTGGTGCCCCGGAATAATGTCCCGATTTTCTCGATACGGTGGCGTTCCAAACATTGGTGGGGGTGCATTAAGCTATACACCACCGCCTAACCTTGGCCTAACACCGGACGAGACTCAGCCATTTGCAACGACTCTTGGCGCAATGTTTAATCTTGAAAACCCTCTTATAAGTTATTCGATAAACAGCGCATTTGGGCTAAACGAAGATATTGAATCCGATCCATCCTTTAAGCCTCTTAATCGCATGGTTCTGGATAATGATCTGCATTATTACAATATTCTAAAAAATGCCAAGACTGAGGATCATTATGATCGTCTGAAGATGAAAGCTCAGTGGGAGGGCGAACAGAGGGCGGTTTTAGGCAATGCCGGGATAACCGAAAATCTACTTGCTGGTCTTGCGGTTGGCATGGTTGATCCATTGAATCTTGCTGTTGGAATCTTCACGGGTGGAGCATCATCAGTAGGTGGTGCTATTTTTAGATCCGTTGCATCATCTATTGCGGTTACTGGGACGAACGAATATTTCTTACAGCATTCTCAGGTGAGCAGAACATTTGAAGAATCCATTATAAATGTTGCTGCCGACATGGTTTTTAGCACGGCTTTAGGAATGGGTGCTTATGGAATTGCCCGTTCTCTTGGTGTGAATCCCTATAAAATTAGGAATGGGCTACATCAGGAAGGAGAAGAACACATTTCTTTTGGCGGCAAGGGTCTGAGCAACGCTAAAAAGCCAGGAGAAGATGGATACGCCAATGATTTAGCCTCCCGTGCTGTAAATCATACAGGTGCTACGGTATCGGAAGTAGCTAGGCCAGATGCTGTATTCAAAGATCCCCGAACGCTTCCGGGTGGAACTCATTATGATCCAGATTTTCCAGAGGGTCAGAGTGCGGGAGCTTCGTACAATCCTCACGATCATACAATTTATTATGATGAGGTCCGTCTCCGTCAAATGTACGATCAGGAAGCCTGGAAGAATCCGATGGAGGAGGGCGCAACTCCCCTACATAGTTCTAGTTTCCCTACCTATGACGACTGGTTTCGTTTTGTTCTTGAACATGAGTATCAGCATAGCGTCCATAAGCGTGTGGATGGTGAGCCTACCGGCAAGTATGAGGACAGAATTAATACACACGCCCTTAATAGTATTGGTAACAAGTCTCGCATGGGGATCGAAGAGACGCCCATAACTCTAGCTCAACATGAGATGAATTTTAATAGGATTGCGTCCGAACACGGTATTGAAATAGCGAATAAGATGAAGGAAAACGGAGCGTTTGGTCGAGCATTTAACGAGATTTCTACCAATCATGTCCCAGGCGAACCAGATCTTGCTCCAAATCGCATGCCTCTTGATGACATTAAGAAACGATATGAAGATGAGTTCGAGGCCGAAAGATTAGACCAGGGATTTCCTCCTGACTCTGTTGTTTCCATGGAGAGTTCACGTAAACTTTTTGATGCCGGTGAAAAGGCCAAGGGTCTTGTCGGCCAGTCGGCTAATCTAAAAAAGAAAAAAGACGCACTGATCAGGGAGGCGGATGATTATGAAGCCAATCCAGATCCTCTTATAGATATAGATCGGATTTCCGATGAGATTAATTCGATTCAAAAACAAATGGATGACCTGGACGTTAGAATAGAAGAAGCCTACAGACTGGAGAGTGAAGCAAACGCACAGACTGGGCTCAGTCCGACTCAGGATGTCGGGAGAGTTACAGGAAGAACTGAGCATGGCGTTAGGCATATACAACTCTTAAACGGAATGTCTTGGACTACAAAACTTGTTCGGGCCATGGGCGGTGTTGAAAACCTAAAATTTAATCCAATGCTCTGGGCTGCGAATTCAAAGAATGCGGCGACAAGACTCTATGGAATGTTGCTTGTTCCCACGCCGGTAAACGTCGGTAATACGCTGGGACATGCCACGCCAAAAAACGCTGAGACGATCCGAAATAACAAGAGGATTGAAATTGTTGAGCCACTGGCTGCTGTTGAGAAGGAGTTTATGGGTCTTAGGTTTGGCATAGAACTTGAGGATATGCCTAGCGCCTGGGAAGTTATAAAACAATTCTCAGCCGCACAAAAGGAAAGGCTATTAAGGCAAAGTGAAGACAATCCTCTTCGTTATATCCATGTATTTAACCAAGAAGTTTCTATAGCCCTTAGATCAAGCGATGTTCATGAGAATCCTTATGTAGCCAGGGCAGCTAAGGCTGTCAGAGAGGCAATTGATGGGGTAACTAAAGATGCTGAAGATCTATACCTCTTTCGAGGCGATACGATTAGAGCCGCCAGCGGTGAACTGGATCTTATGGGTGCCAAGAGCTATCTCCCAAGAATACTTTTGCAGGACGTCCTTGATAATCATATAGAGGAGTTCATTCGTGTCGTTGTTGCTTGGCAAAAATTAAATAAGCATCGGATTCCTGATAATGTAGACGATAAACTGGCCTCTCACATAATGTCAGATAATCACGCAGAGCATGAAAAATTTGTACGCAAGCAAGCTCTTATGCTTTCTCGAAAGCTGGACGGTGTTGAAGATTATGATGTTGAGGCCGCTGATATCGCTGGTTCTCTCAAGGGTCGGAGTATCTGGGTGGATGATAATGTTATTGCCGGAAAGAACAAAGAGTTTGGAGGCACGGGTAGATCCTTCATAGAGAACGATGTGAACGTCATCCTGAAGAGATGGATGCCCAAGATACATACCGATATAGTATTAACCGAGCAGTTTGGCTCCGTTGATATGGCCACACAGTTTGCAAATGTTCGCTCTCTTGCGGTCAGGGATGCGAAGCAAAATGGCGAAGATGTAATTACCAAGACTATCGATAAACCAGAAACTGGTCGAAGGGGTGACAAGAAACCCGCTCTCGTTGTGGAAACAACAAAGAGTGCTGAAGAAGATATTGTAAAGCTATCCGCAATGCGAGACGCTCTGCGTGGCGTTTACAATTTAGGTTCTGATCCGACAGCAGTGTCGGCTCGTAGCGCCAGAATACTACGAGACTTTACCAACTGGGCGCTTATGGGGAATGTTGTTGTGTCCTCGGTGCCAGATGCCGGTCGTATTTTAATGGTGAATAAGATGCACGGGATAAAGGCTCTTGGTCTAGCATTCACTGATTTTCAAAAACTTCGATCCTCTATGAGGGAGATCAGGAATGTCATGGGTGTAGGTATGGAGATGGCGCTCTCCTCTCGCGCTCAGTCGATGGTTCATCAAGGCGATATCCCTAGATACAGTGGGTTCGAGCGCGGTATGGCCAGGGGCACGGAACTTAATTTCATAATTAATGGTCTAAACCCCTGGAACGCTGTCATCAAGCAAGCCGCTGGCATAGCTACGGTATCAAGAATGATTGATGATTTTAAGCGTTATGCGGCTTCCAGGGGTGATACACGCTACAGCAATATGCAACCTCTAACCAATGCTGAAATTACCAAGTTAAATGCTGCTGGAATTGATCAGGATTTCGTTAAGCAGATCTTGGCGCTGCACGATAAATATGGTGAGCAGCATCGCGGTGTAGAAATGCCCAATATGTCTGAGTGGGATTTCGACGATTTGGATTTTAATTTTGATATCGGCGAAACCGCATTAATGTTTCGACATATAATTCAGGAAGAGGTTGATCGTCAAATTGTTACCCCCGGTGCCGGAGACATACCTCTCTGGATAAGGAAGTCTCCGATGTCGGATGCTATTGAGAAGAGCCTTCTTGGCGAGAGGATGACTCCTGACGAGATAGAGGCATTTAATGCCGATCCAGCTAATCAAAATACTGCGAAGGCGGGTGATAGGGTTGGACAATTTGGCAGATACGGTAGAGCCCGCAGGGAAATGGCTGCACTCTACCCTGCCCTTGGCGGTGTTTTTGGCATTTATAAATCATTCATTGCTGGCTCTTGGTCCAGAGTAATGATCCCTTCTCTACAGAATAAAGATTCTGGTGAGATAATGGGTATAGCTACGATGATTCTTCTTGGCGGCATGGCAAAAACCTTCAAGGACTGGAGCTACGAGCGCCCCGGACCCAGAAACGTAAAGGAATTTCTAGTCGAAGGCTTTGACCAATCCGGTCTTGGTTCTTGGTTTATGTTTGCTAATAGTCAGGGAGAGGCTTTGTTAGATGCCGGTATCAGACCAATGCTAGGGATTCCCAGGTTTGAGCCTAGTTTAAGATGGCAAACATCTACTGTATTTGGTGCAAATGTTGGCCAGCTTCTGCGCGCTGGTCGAGCAATTGGAGATGTTTCAGACTTCGCAACGGGAGGAGATTTCTCCTCGTCAGATGCAACTAATATGTATAGACTCGCCCCGTTCAATAGTCTTTTTTATCTCCGACTGCACAATTTGTTTCAGACCAGAAAAACCGCTGACGAGGTCTTCGGTTCGGATACTGTTCAACTAGCGCAAAATGTTGGGGCAAATTAATGACCATATCGTCCGCCACAAATAAAGTTAGCACTCCTGGGAATGGGGGCACTACTGTCTTTCCGTATGCTTTCCCCATTACTGCTGATACCGATTTAAAGGTTATCATCAGAACTACCTCCACTGGAGCGGAGACTCCTCCGAAGACGCTCACTACGCACTACACCGTTAGCGGCGCTGGGAGCGCCTCTGGTGGGAATGTAACCTTCACCTCAGGTAATATCCCCATTTCTGGAGAGACTGTTGTTATTATCCGAGACGTTCCTGCTACTCAAGGTTTGGATCTGGTAGAGAACGATAGTTTCAGCGCGGAAAGTCTGGAA
>TARA_R110002074_G_scaffold83968_3_pt1 | contig 18196 bp, 20 predicted proteins | sample TARA_R110002074 | Tara Oceans TARA_R110002074 (sample SAMEA4397215) | marine metagenome | biome: Polar Biome; feature: [MIX] marine epipelagic wind mixed layer (ENVO:01000061); material: water (ENVO:00002006), including particulate matter (ENVO:01000060) such as... | depth 10-100 m | reverse complement strand
TGCAACTCACGATTATTGAGTCGCTCTACGGATACATAAAATGTATCTAAATCTATGTGAAGTATGGTTTTGCTCATAACTATCCCTCTAAAAAATCGGGATAGCTAAATTATGGATTATTTCCAATAATTAGGATTTATTCCAATATTTAACATCTTAATATTTGATTCAATTTTCTTGAGGTATATACCAAACATCATTATTTAAATCTACACCACCACCAAGTTCTTCTTGCACCACCCTATCAATGACATAGATTCCTTTTGTAGCCATATGGTTAAAATCATCAATACCGTCGTTGGGAAACCCGATTCTAGTGCGGTGAATATTAAATTTTTCAGCAAATTTTCTATCAAAAGCCTTTTCAACACCATCTTTACCCAACATAAAACCCAATAACCCACCCCATGTTGCGGTAGGATTATCAGAATCCCACCCACATAAGGCTCCAATTTTTATAGTTTCCTTTATATCTCCTTCACCATATAATAAGCTAACAATACTTGCTCCAAAATTAATGCCTGCAGCAAAACAACCATTACAAGTTTTATCTTTAGTAGCCCATAAATACCCGTCTTCTTGACGAATTTGATATTTCTCATGTAAAGCATCTCTAGCTTCTTCCCATGTTACGCCAGATTTATACTGCTCTTTTACAAAATCGAATATTTTAGCTGAGTATGAATCATTGGGCAATTGTTTACGAGCTTCTGCAGCCATCCAATTTAAATTATCTTTAAAAGATATATCATCGTCTGCCAAAGGGGCCAAAGCATACATAACTACATTAAAATTAGAAATCCACTCTGCGTTTTCTCTAGCAACGGTTTGTATGGGTAAATGTGCCATTTTCAGTGCTACATCTGAGCGCGTGGGTGCGAAAAAACCAAATATTTCGGTAGTCAGTTGAGCATCAATCATTTCATAATACTGGTTATTTTCAGGTAATCCTGTTTCTGGCGGCAGCATACCTTCCTGCATTAGATTAAGTGCCTGTTGATTAGAAACCCACAAATAGTTCTCTTCTTCCTTTTTAATATGCTTTAACCATCCGGTCCTGATCATGTCACCTGTTAAAATTGAGCTCTTATTCTTATATAGCAACTCTTGGTAGATATACTCAATATCGGTATCATCATCAGCACCCCAAATACTGTCTTGATCAGCGAATACAAAATCAATTGTTTTAGAATAGTTATTTGAACCCCATAAATTGGGTTCATCGGGTTTACCCCAGTTATCACGAGTGTAAAAACCTTCTCCTTTACCTTCACTATTGGGAATTCCAATTTTATCCATTTCGGTAATCAAACCTGTCCAATTGGCAATACATTGACCCAACCAAAAACCATATAGTTTATTTTTGTATGCTGATCTCGAGATTATAATATCAGTACTTTTTGGTTGATAGGATTTATAATTCAACAAAGAATCTTGTATTATACCATGTGATATTTTTGCAGTAGAACCCACTTTATTCTTACAGGAAATTGCAGAAATTACTATTAATAATCCTAAGAAGTAATGGGTGGTTTTTCTTGAAAATCTATTTAAAAATAATATCATATTGAACAGTTTCATACAGAATAAAGCTAAGTAAATAATATATCTGATTATAATTTCTGTACATAAATGGCATATCAATTGCAATCTAATAAAGCACGATAGGATGTTAAGGTTAAATACTATCTTTGAAACAAGACTAAAATTATGCACCAAATTCAATTGTTAATTATATCGCTTTTATGCTTTTTTACAGCAACGTCTTTTGGACAAGGTAATTCAGACAATACGATGTCTGTTATAAACCTTACCAAACCCGATGGAGGTACAAATTGGAATATTCCTGATAAAATCACTTTAGAATGGAATACCATAAATATTGACACAAGTAAAACTATCCGTTTTTTTCTAGTACGAAATGAAATGGTTGTTCAAGAATTAGGGACTTTTAAGAATGATGGTTTTGAAGAAGGTATTGAGCTTGCTAAGAATATTGGCTCAGGCAGTCGATATCAAGTTGTTGCTATAGAATTATTTCCAGACGATAAATTTAAGATAGCCAAAAGAGTAACGTCTTTCTTTACCATAACCAATGCGGCATCTGATGAGCGAAAGAAAAAACAACAATTAGCAAACACCAGCTCAGTTTCAAATCAGAAAAAAACAAAAGCTAAAAAAGCAATTGCTCCGAAAAACACCGAAGTAACCCAAACTGAAAAGAAACCGGTATTCAGAGAAACTTTTGAGGGTAGAAAAATATCGTACACTAAGGAATTACAATTCGATTCTGAAAATATAACTATTAAGATTTGGGATCATGGTAGACAAGATGGTGATATTGTTTCAATATACCTCAATGGCGTTTCAGTTGTTTCCAAATATTATTTAACCTATTGGAAAAAAGAATTTAACGTGAAATTAGACCCTAAAAAATCTAATGACCTATTTCTTTACGCGCACAATTTAGGAGACTCACCACCCAACACCGTATCAGTTGAAATTTCAGATGGTAAGAAATCTGAGAATATTGTTCTTAACTCAGACCTTCAAAGCTGTGAAGCTGTATTGATTAGTGTTAAGTGATAAAATCTCATAACTCATGAGCATGATAAGTTCCTTTGTTAAGGAACTTATCAGCTATATTTACAACTACACACTTGTAGCCTACCCTTTTAGAAACTCTATTAAATAGGCTATCAAAATACTTACAAATAGCCCGATATTTACTTTAGCAAAGTCTTTAACAATGATGCGGTATGTTTTATTTAGCTCATCTTTTTTAAGCCGATAGCTAATTGCTATTTCCCTTCCTGCCAAAATACCGATAAACGCCCAAGTAGTACTCATAGGTATTGTATTTAACGTAGTAAAAAACAATAACAACAGACCATAACACGTATCAATTATTGTCGCTGAGCGTATATGTTGAGTATTCGACTTTTGATTTACGATGCCTTGTATTTTGCCTCCTTTTACATTAAAAATATAAGCCATAATCAACAAAATCAAACCTAAAGAAACAATTAGCTCGTAGGTCGAAAGGCTTCTAGGTAAAAAGACATAAATATTAGCAAAATCTTGTATAAGCCATTGTGACCATAAAAACCCTGTAGAAAACCATTGAGCAACCAACCAATATGGCTTTTGCTTCTTTTTATCCATCAATCGTATTGAGGCAGGAGATTCAAATTTTTTGGTTATTAATAAATATAGTACAAAGGCAGAAACGAAGGCCAAGGAATACCCCAAGACAGACTTTAAAATCATTTTTTCTATCAACTGACTAGAAGAAAAAACACTCAAAATCATAAATGTGGTACTTGCCGGAATTCCAAAACGTGTAATTACCAATAATGAAATAGGCGCAAGTAGGTACCACCATGGCATAGCATCAGGTAATGGAATACCTGACAACCTCCCATACGATACATCACCTACATTTACATACCACCCGTATACTAAAGTTACTGTCAATATTGACCCTGCAAACGCCCAAAGCAACCACCATTTTACACCAGAGTTCGAAGCGATAAATGTGCCCAATGTTTGAATTACATCATTAGCAATAACGGCATAGGCCGCTATAAAAAACCCTAAATAAATAATATACTGATCCATATTATATTCAATTTACCACTTTTACATTGTTTTTTTGGCAGTAAAAAGTGTGCGAAAGTATATTAAATTTTGACACGGAAATTAAAATTTAAAAAATGTTTTAACACACCTATTTTCAATGCGTTACTCTTAAAATTCTACCATAAAATTACCCCAATATTTAAGACCATTGAATATAATAAAGTGTAAAATGTCATTAAAAATTTTAATGTTATTTTAAATGAAACAACCCTTCAATACTGAAGGGTTGTTTTGTTGTAATCGAGGTATAATTCACAAAATTAAATTCACTTAACGTTTTACGAATCCATCGAAAGCATCAAAATCAAAATCTCCACTAAACATTGCAGAAGACTTATTGATCACCTTTCTAGCATTACTTTTGCTAAACCCTATTTGAAGTGTATAACGATAAGCAAATAGGCGTTCTTTTCGGTTCATCTTGTTATTTGCATATATAATTTTAAACATGGAAAAAATACGTTTCATTCTATTTGAGGTTGTCCTAGATGGCATTATTTGTGGTCTCATAGGATGATTCAAAATATGCTGATATTCATCTGGACTAATTCCTAATTGAATTGCAAAATCTTCTAATAAAAACAACTCTTGTTTCTTAAACTTGCCATCAACCTGAGCCATATAAACCATTGCGGTAAAATGAGAAAGATTATTTTGATGTTCTAAACTTAATTTACCGTTCTCCATAAACTAATTATTTACTTAAGAATTTGGCTCTTAATACTATATACCCAAATAAATAAAAAGGTCACATTTTTTTTGGTGTAAAAATTTTTAGTGATAAGTAGTTATAAAACATCAAAAAGCCAGAATGTCAATTCTGGCTTTTTGATTATCAATTTTGAAAAATCTACATTGTTACTCAGCATTTCTTTCAACATATTTAATAATATGATTTGCAATATTTTTACCAGTTGCATTTTCAATGCCTTCTAACCCTGGTGAAGAATTCACTTCTAATATTAGCGGACCACGTGCTGACTGTAGCATATCTACCCCTGCGATTCCTAATCCCATAGCCCTTGCCGCCTTAAGTGCTGCATTTTCTTCTTCATCAGTTAATTCTATGATACTCGCACTACCTCCTCTATGAAGATTTGACCTAAACTCACCTTCTTTTCCTTGTCTCTTCATAGCACCTACAACTACGCCGTCAACAATAAAAACTCGTATATCTGCCCCTTTCGCTTCTTTTATAAACTCTTGTACAATTACACGAGCTTGTAGTCCATTAAATGCTTCTAAAATAGACTCGGCTGAATTTTGATTATCTGCCAACACCACTCCTAATCCTTGAGTTCCTTCCAACAATTTAATAACTAACGGGGCCCCTCCTACACGTTCTACAATTTGACTTACATCTTTAGAGTAATTACTAAAAACTGTTTTAGGTAGCCCTAAGCCCGCTCTAGACAAAATCTGTAAGCTTCTAAGTTTATCTCTAGATCTAACCAATGCTTGAGATTCAGTTGCGGTAAAAACCTTCATCATTTCAAACTGCCTTACAACGGCTGTACCGAAAAAAGTTACAGACGCTCCTATTCTAGGTATAACTCCATCTACATCAGTAATTTCCTTTCCCTTATAAATAATACTTGGTTTCTTCTTTTCAATTACCAAATTACATTTGGTATGGTCTATAACAACCATTTCGTGACCCTTTTTCTCTCCGGCTTCGACTAATCTTTTGGTAGAATATAAGTTTGGATTTTGTGAAAGAACTACAATCTTCATATTATTTTTTTGCTTTATTTAGGTTATTAATTTGAATTAAAAGTTAAAATCTCGACACTTGAAATTTGAAAAAATGATTTAATCAAAATACTTCAGAACAAGCCTTAAGGTCGAAAATCAGGTTAACTATGGTATAGTTTAAATCTTGGGACAAGTAATCGCCAAGTTAATCTTTATTATGAGCTTTTTTATTTATTCACCTATTAATTTAAAAGTCACTTCATGAAGGTACCTATTAAATGTCATAGATAATAAAAGGGCCATTCTAATTAAACAGAATTGACCCTTATGCCGGGGGAAGTTATTATTTATACACCACAATCATTGAAAGTCACATATCAGATTTTAAGTGAGTAGTTCTTCTCGACAACCATGACAGTATTTTGCACCAACAGGGTGATCAGTAGCGCCGCACTTATGGCAAACATAAGGTTTAAAAGTATTTTCTTGTGACTTATTTTTAGTCATCTCTGAAGTTACTATTCCTGTAGGGATAGCAATTATACCATAACCTAAAATCATAATGAAACTTGCAATTGCCTGGCCTAAGTTTGTGGATGGGGCAATATCTCCATAACCAACTGTGGTAATGGTTACAATAGTCCAATATATACTCTTAGGGATACTAGAAAATCCTGAATTGGCACCTTCTTCAACTATATACATAACAGAGCCCATAATTACACACATGATAAGCACGATATATATGAAAATACCTATTTTAAGACGTGAAGCTATTAACGCTTTCGAGAGAACATTCGCCTCACCCATATATTTAACCAGCTTCAAGATTCTAAATACCCTTAGTAATCTTAACGCTCGTAGTGCAAGAAATGCAGATCCACCAGAAAAGAAATAAGATAGGTAAAGTGGCAACGTAGACAACAAGTCTATGATTCCATAAAAACTTAAAACATACTTTTTTGGCCTTTTTAAACTTATTGTTTTTAAAACGTATTCAATAGTAAAAAGAATGGTTATAATCCATTCAGCAGCAACCATGTATGGATGGTAGGTTTCATCAATATCATCTACGCTTTCTAATAAAACATAGATAACACTAATAATAATCAAGCCAAATAGGGCGAGGTTAAATACTTTTCCTTTTTTTGTACTTGTATCATGTACCACATCATAAATACGTCTGCGCCATGGTTTTAAATCATCAACTTCTTTCATTCACTAAACCTTTTACTCGCTAATAGTTGGTGCTTTCCATTTTGCAGTCCCCACTTTTTTACTATTTGCAGCATTGATTGCTGTACCTGCTCTACGCTTGTCATAAATCATGGCGAAGGTCATTATTAAACTAGTACCAATAATTACAAAAAGAAGAATACCCTGATCAAAAGTTGCCACTTGTGCCTCTACAGGTATCGCATAAAATAATAACACTGTAATCAATCCCCTTGGAGCTATAAACAGTTGCGGTAAAATATCCTTTCCAACAAAAATGAACAATAGCACAAATCGAATAGCATATATAGAAAGAATAATAAGCGAGCTTATAAGTGCCACATTCAAATTAAATATAGACGTAATGGCAATGCTTAGCCCGAATATTACAAAGAAAAAAGTACGAACAACAAAAGCTGTTTCACCAGTTATCGTATGAAGCTCGTGATAAATATGATGTGCTTGTTTATACTTGAGATATTTTGATAATTTGCCTTTGAAGAACAGTTTCATATTTGCTATGACCAAGCCGAATATCAAAATAATGATTAATGAAGATAGGTGCATTTTTTTTCCAAGACCATACAATAATAATAACACGGCTATCAACAAGAATAGCTTAATATGGCTTTTAATATTCTGAAAAATAAGGATTATAGCATAACTGGCTACCAGGGCTATTACAACGGTTAGTATCAAATTACCAAAAAAACCAACTACGCCTGCATCTTCCTCTGGGTTTAAACCACCGGTTAGAAAATAGAACATCATAATTCCTAAAATATCTGAAAATGTACTTTCATATACATGAAATTCTTTTTTATGCTCTTTCAACCCAGTTACACTCGGTATTATAATTGCGCTTGATAAAATCGATAAAGGTGTGGCGTACAACCATGCAGATTGCATCGTCATTTCTGGTATAAATTGATATAAAACCAATGCTGCAATCCATGCAGACGCAACTAACCCAACTAAACCAATAACCAATGATTTTAAAATGGGCACTAGCTTTTCTTTCTTCAGTTCTAACTCTAATGCAGCTTCAAGCACAATCATAATTAGACCAACAATACCTAATACTTCTAGAACAGGAAAAAAGTCTATATCACCAACATTTGCATATTTTAAACCATATTGAATTGCAACACCTAGAATAATTAGCATTAGTACTGCTGGTATATTGGTCTTACTAGAGATTCTATTGAATAAAAACGATAAGATAATAATGATAGATACCTCGATAATAAGATTATAAGAAGATAATATGTCCATTATGATTTGTTATTTTGAGTTAAGGTTGTGTTTATTTTATTTTCGGCTAAGAATGCCATAAAGTCCTCATCTTTTGCGCCTTCTTCTAAGGTGTACTGCAATTTTAGAACGTTTTGTGTCTCACTCTCTCGTACCGATGGTGGTTCTTGAAAATTCAATATCGGATTGGCAAAAAGAAAATCTAATAGTTGTACTTTGGTTAATTCTGTATTGAGATATAGTGTATGTCTATATAAACCTGTGTCTTTAGAGGTTATGGAAAAACCAGATTTGTCTATCGCCACATATTCTAAAAAGCTTTGTCCAGACTCGGTACTTATTACCATACCTTGGGGTAGCAATTGTTTAATCTCTCCTTTAAAATTATCAATAGTTATCATTGATCCCTGTGCAACCAAAGGGTTCATGTTTAATAAAAGTCCGCTGATATAATTACGTATTGGCATATAAGCCAAAGCCCCTATAATGACTAAAAAAAGACCATGAACCACATAATTGATAGCTATAAAGTCTAATATAATTAGCAGAAATGCAACAGGTTTATAAACTGATAGAATATTTTGCAAAAGCTTTATTCCTCTTTTTATGAACAGATTTTTTCGCGAAAATTCTTGTGCCACAACTTGAAGCGTTTTTATTATCCAATAGAGTATAAATAGCCCTGTTGTTAAATAAAACAGCCCTTCCCATGTATTGAAAGATTCTATTGTTTCCATTTATTTTAATATTCCTCTATAAATTAAACTTTTTCGAACTTCGTGTGAGACTACAGTATTAAGAGATAAATACCCTTTTTCATTACGCACTAAAACCTTCGTATTAGCCAAACGCTTTAATCCTGATTCATAACCATCGTCATATCGTTTGCCAAGAAATGCCTTTATAGTACGCTCATCTATTATGAAATAGAGTAAAACATACTTGAGCAGTATGGCTTCTTCTTTCGTGAAAAAATCTGGCAAATAATGTGAACTCTCAATGTAAACCACTTTATTATCTAAAGTAAGATGAGTACCATAAGTCCATGCTTGTAAAACTTCACCTAAATTGTTATCGTATTTCTTACAGAGTCTATAAACCAGCCTTTCGAATTGACGAGGTGAAATAAGCTCATCATTATCATCTACTAACTTTCGATGTGAAGCACCATGCCTTAGTCTTACTGCATTAAATATCTCAGTATTTGAACTTATTGAGACATCTATATATGTAGAAAAAGAATTGGAAAAAGATATACGATGGTCTAAATGCAACTGCATTAGTTTAGAGACCGAAATTATCAACAAAATATCATCTGATTCAGATTCAATAAACTTTAGAGCTGCCCTTACGTTATCTAAAAAACCATGTGATTTATCTTGCCAAAATTCTAAGTCATCTAATATTACAATAGGTTTTGAATTGAATCTTGACTTTTTAATTTCTTGTAAAGCCTCTTTGAGATTTTTTGTGGTATTGAATTTTCTGCCTTGGTAAGAAATAGTACTATCAGGAGCAAGCACAATAATCTCTTTACGCAATCTATTTTTAACCGCTTTATTTATGAAAGTTGATTTACCACTATGTTCATCCCCTACCACTAAAATAGACTTATGAAAGCCTTGATCCCAATGAGCAAGACACTTATCAAAAACCATTTCCTCATTCGTTCTTGCTGTCAAGAAATGGTCGCCCAAAAAACTTTTGTTCAAAAAAAGCATATCATATTGTGCATTTTCTTCTTTGAACATTCGGTGCGCAATACATTCCGTAGCTACATCAAGCATATCGTAAGATTTAACAGAAACTGCCTTATCATAGGCGGTATTGACATTGCCGAAAAATCCTTTTAAACGCCCCATCCAATTAGTGAAACGATCGTTAGTTTCAGAGGTATATTGAGTAAGAGAACTCTGTAACGAAACTTCTAAAAACTCCTCTTGATTATAAATTGTTGTTGCTAAAAACTCCGTTTTTAACTTTTTAGAAATAGTTTCAGAGAGTTTCTTCTGCTCCTTTAAATTTGCATCAAAAGTCTCTTCTATACTTTTAAATGACTGTGTATCTATACTTAACTCAGAAATATTTTCTTGATTTTTCGCAACAACTAGACTCCCTTTTAGATTAAGAATACTGTGTTTTGCAAATGCTATTAAATCTCCTTTATAATCCCAAAGTGCTATTACTTCTGGCAGAATATTGAAATCCAACCATTTTTTAGCCGATTTTCCAAAATCCACTCTTTTTTCTAGAAGCAAACCACCTTCTATAGCTACAGGAATATTAGTTCTTGATAGGTTATTAGATGTAACGGCAATAGATTGGGTGAAGTTTTCTTGATAGTTTTTTGGAGTATCAAGACTAGCTTCTATTTTTTCAAGTGCGTGAATTATTTGGTTGATATCTTCCTTACTTACTATTTTTTCGATATTAGAAATACTTAATTTAAGTTCTTTTACAATAGTTTCAGACTCAGCAACAGACACGGCTGTTATTTCGTTTGTACTATTTGAAAGCTCTTTAAAAACACATATTGACTGGTCGACAATTGAATCATTGTTATTGATATTGTCGAATTGCCCCAATAATATCTCAAATTGTTTTGCATAAGTGTTCCAAGGGTTTTGATGATGTCTTACCCTTGAATCAATTCCATTTTTTCTTTTACTTAGCCTCTCTGTTAATATTTCTTCTTCTTTAAATTTTTGAATGAAAAACTCAACAGCCTCAAAAAGCATTTTTTGTGATTCGCCACTATGAATATGGAGTGACTCTTTAGAAACAGCACCCTCCATATATTTGTGTTTACCAATTTGTAATTGTAAAAGCACATCTCGATGAATGAGCATAATATCTTTAAAAAAATCAGGTAATCGATAATGCATTAAATATGCTACCTCGCCTATTTCACATGATTCTCTCTCAAGCAATTCAAGTTCATTCTGCCCAATAGATAGGTAGTACTTACAAATTTTAATGAATTTGTAATTTATAATCTCTTTTAGTTCACTTTCAGACCTATTTTCAAGCAAAACACCATTATAATGGGTTAATTCGTTCATTAAATTATGAACCGCCTGTTTTAAAATAGAATTAGGTGATGCTACTTCATTTTCGGTCATTGAGTTTGTAATTTACTTGTATTGAAATTGATGAACATTTCTTTATACACATGGTATGAAAAAATCATTTTAAAAATTATATTTTTATTAAAAATAGTTGAAAAAATGCTACAATGGCATTCTCATTTAATTTGACTATTCGAAAGTTAGAACGTTCTTGGTGATACTTAAAATAAAGATTATAGCTTATCAAAATAGAAATAAGATTTTAAACTAATAACTGACGTTGGTAGTAAAAGGCTCAGAATATTTAGAAGCTCTTGCAATTACTGGCGCAATTGTTGCAAATACCTCTAGTTTTCTTGTCGTTGGAGACATTTCTCTATTAAATTTACCAAGTTTCAATGCCATTGGCGTATTAATAATAATTTCTGATTGGTCGGCATTTACCATAATAACTTCTTTACCAAGTAAGACGTCTTTTCTATCTAATGAAACGGGCATAAGAATGCTTTCATCCCAATTTGGCAAAATCAAGGGTGCATCTACATCGCCATGTATATCATACACAAAAATGTGAAGACAATAAGGCATTTCTAGTTTAACATCAAAATCATGGAATTTAATTTTTGTAACTACAGTAATATCATTAATATCATCTCCAACATTTATATTTTTTGGTATTTTCTGAAGTTCAACATTGAGTATTTTTGCCATGCTCTAGTATCTTTTTGTGTTGATTAATCTACGTTTTGCCGATATTAAAAACCCTACAAGTACACCCACTCCAAAACTGCCCAAAATTATTAAAATACGAGATGCGGACACTTTCCAAAGAAAAAACTTCACATCGGTGACCTCAGCATTTTGAAGAGAAAATACAATGATTAGGATTACAAATAGGATAGCTAAAATAGTCTTGAATTTCATGTCCGTTATTTTTGAAATAGACTCACTTGTTATGAATCTTTTAATTTATACACCAAAAACGCAGAAAGTCACATTAACCATTTCTTTTTTTTAAAATCCTAATCTATAATAGACAACTAAAAAATGCCTTCTAAAAAGAAGGCATTAAAAAAACTAGTTAAGTTGAGTTAGCTTAATTTGTATTCTTATTTCTTGATGATTTTTGATTTATCGTTTAAACCATCTATTTTAATTTCAGGATTGCCATATACATACACATAGCTTTTACCTTTTGTGTAAACCTTAAGCTCTTTTGTCGCGTTCACATAAATGTCTGCTGAATTTGAAGCATTAAGGTCTGCATATGTAGCTCGCAGCTTTTTAGCCTTAATATCTGAAGAACCAGTTGCGGTTAACTTAAGATTTGTTGCATCACCTTTGATATCTAAATCAGCTCTTTTGTTAACAGTTAAATCTAAATCATCTGTTACAAAATCGCCCTTTAAGAAAGCATTGTCGTTCAATATCATTGTGGTTTTATTACCCTTTAAGATTATGTCTCCCTTAGAGCTTTGACCAAGATTGAAAGTAGCATTACCCACTTGCATATCTAATTCATATTTAGAATCGTCATTAGCAGTGAACATAAGATTTTCAAAGGTTAGCCTATTTTTTGAATTCAGTTCAGCTTCTCCGATCAACGTAATAGCGTCTACATTAACAAAAGTTAGGTCAATAATGAGTTCTTTACTATTCTTGATATTATGGGTGCTATAAATTTTAAGTACACCATTCAAAATATCGAACTTAATAACATCAACTAAATTTTCATCTGTCTTTAAATGATACCCATTGTCTGAGGTTTGAGTTAAATTAACCTCTAAATTATCGCCTATTTCAATAGAATGAAACTCTTCTAAAGTCTTGAAAACATCGGTAACTACTTTATTACCATCGATTTTCGCTTTCTTTTGAGCTGACACAGATAGAGACATTAAGAATATGACAACTAATAATATTTTCTTGTTCATAATTATAATTTATTAATTCATCTTTAAACTTATTACACCAAATATTCAAAGGGTCACATTTTATATTTTAATTTCTATTCTGAATCTTTGGTAACCAAAACTTCTTCTTCTATAAACTTATGAATAGGCACTACCAAAAGACCTTCTTCTGTACGAATATCCATAGTTAGATTTTCAATGGTTTCAATTATACCTATTTGGTTCTTATACTTCACCTCTTGCCCAACATTGAATTTTTTTCTAGCATAAGATGTTCGCAATATATCTTTAACTATTTCACGTGAGCCAAGCCCAAAAGAAATTGCAATTGCAGCAAGAAAAGCACCTAAAATAAGTGTGGCATTATTTCTAATTATTACAGTTTCTACACCTGCTTGATTTAGAGCAGTAACGGTAATAATAAAGGCTATCACATAAAACACCAGTGTGCTTACAAATTTCTCTCCTTTAAGATCAAAGGATTCAAAAACACCTTTTATAGCTTTTTTTATAAAATCAGCTATATAAAGACCTACCATAAATAAGGCAATGGCACTAAATAGTTTTGGTAAATATCGAAGTAGATTACCCACTTCTTGAGAAACAATCTGCCATTGCATCACATCAGCTGCTGCAATTAGGAAAATCAAAAACATAATCCATTTCACAAAAACCAACACCACTTTTGAAACATCGAATTTTAAAGATGTTTTACCTGAAAGCAATTTGGTATTAATAGCCTCGGTCCATTTGTCTGCCTTTATGAACTTTAATATTCGCTTAAGCACTATAATTATAAGACTTGTAATAATCCAACCTATCAATAATATTAATAGTGCTCCTACAATATTCGGCACTGCGCTCATAATATTGTGTCCCATTTCATTTAATGTATTGGTAGTAAGTTCTCTCCATGAAGTAATTGTTTCCATTATATTTGGTCTTATAGTTATTATTTGGTTTTATTTTTTTTAAAAAGTTGGTGTACTACTGAGGAATATTGTGAAGTAAAAAGATTTGCCAATTCTTTAAAAACTTTTGCGCTTTCAATATCTGAAATTACTTTACTTTTTACCTCTGTAGGAACTTCTAGATTGGGAAGGTCAATTTTTTTAAAAATATTTACTTTGCCCATATGTGATTTTCGAATAATACACTACAACTTATTTGTTATAGCTTATTACCCAAGAAAAAGAAAAGGTCACATAAAAATTTTTTAAGAGTACAAAGAATGAGCTATTTATGAAATAACAATCTAACTTTTGGACTTGAAAAAATCTGTTAGGACAGATATATATTCTTTGCTAAAAAGCTCTGTAAAACCCTTTAACAACTTGGCTGATTCAATATTTGACACCATCTCGCCCTTCGCTTCTTTTGGAAGCTCTTTATCGGTCTCAATACGTTTGAATATATTTTTATCCATATTTATAAAGTATTGTATATACTAACCACCTTGGCTTTCGCTCTATTTAATCTCATTTTTATGGCGCTTTTTCCAGCGTCAAATGTGATTTGAAGTTCTTTAATTGAAACGTCGTCTTGATATTTCAATAACAAAAGGGCTTTTTCTTCAGGAAGTAATAATTGAAGTGCCTCATTAAGCTTATCAGGATCAAGAGTATTTATCTCTTTGATACCAACTACTTGGTCACTTAAATGGTATTCGTGATCCTCTAAATGTTCAGTTCTATTCTTTTTCTTCTCTCTATTGACAAAGTTTGTACAAAAATTATAGGTGATTACATATAGCCAAGTTGAGAAAGAAGCTTTTTCGGATTTATATTGATCTAACTTTAAAAATACCCTAAGAAAAATATCTTGTGTAAGGTCCTTAGCTTCTGTATCATTTCTTGCAAAACTATAGCACTTATTATAGACTTTGTTACTGTAGCGATCGTATAGAATCCCAAATAATTGACTATCCTGAGTTTTTTTAATTTTTTCAACCAGCTCATTATCACTAAGCTTTTTAGCAGACCCTAAATAAGATTCTAAGTGAGATCCAACTAAAACCAATATAAGCATTCGTAAAGTGGACATGATAAAATTTAGTTTTTTTTAAATTATTTGTGACCTCACAATTAAACAGGTGTATAAAGAAAAAGATAATATACCATGTTACCAATTTTTAAGCTATCAGAAACTACTGAACTTCATAAAAACCTTTCCTATTTCTCAACTATTGTAAGCTCCGCTAAAGTTGAGGGACCCATTTCAGAACCAGAAATGAAACTACTGTATAGTTTAGCTGGCAAGCTTAATATATCTATGGAGAATTCAATAAAAATTATTCAAATCACTTCAAAGCTTACTACAGAGCCCTTAGATTCTAATAATGATAGATTTGTATTTTTATATGATTTCTTAAAATTGATTTATCCAAACGAAATAAATGACGATGAAGTTCATTTAATTAACTTTTTCACGGAGGGTATTGGCTTTTCACCAACAATTTCTGCTAAAGTAGTATCGAAGTCCATCGAAATTTTCAAAACAGAAAATGGATCAGAAAATTATATTAACGAAATTAATACCTACTTATCTTCAGAAGCTGCATTAAATTAAAAATACATTTAATTCCATTAGACCTTCCTAAGCCTTCTACTATATATAGGTTAAAACAATTATCTCGGAATTAAGCACAAACAAAAAATCGCAACAATCTTATAGTCAGATTATTGCGATTTTATTTTGTACTCGAGGCGGGAATCGAACCCGCACTCCGAAGAACTGGATTTTGAATCCAGCGATTTTGACATCAAAATTCATTAACTACTCTTATAATCAATTGATTAACAATATTTTAATTTTAATTGATTTCATTTAATATCATTTAAAATCAATATTTGTTGTACCTATGTTGTACCAAAAATGATTACCTTTATAATCTAAATTATAAGGGTATGGCATCGAACGCAAAAATTGTAGTAAGAAAAAAGGTAAATAAAGAAGGGCTGTACCCATTGGCTATAAGAATTACTAAAAATCGTAAATCTACATACCATTATATAGGTCATTATATCGATTTGCAAGATTGGGATGAAAATAAATCGCGAGTTAGAAAGTCCAATACCAATTCAGTAAGATTGAATAATTTATTAGCAACAAAATTATTAGAGGTCAATAAAGCACTTGTGGATTTACAGTCTGAGAAAAAGGATTATTCAGCAAATCAGATTAAAGAGTCTCTTTATTCCGAATCCAAATCAAGTACTTTTTATGATGTAGCAAATGATTTTCTTTTTGAACTTGAAGAAAATAATAAGCTTGCCCAACTATCCGCAGACAAAGTTCGTGTGAATCACGTCATAAACTTTAATAAAAGTAAACAACTAACTTTTCCCGAAATTGACGAGCAGTTCTTAAGAAAATTCAAAATCTATTTAAAGAAAGAGTTTAAGCTCTCTGACAGGTCAATAGTAAACAACCTAGTGGTTATAAGAACTATCTACAACAGGGCGATTAAAATGAACTTAGTGGACAGAAAGCTTTATCCGTTCGGTTCGGATAAGATTAGGATTAAGTTTCCAGAAACTGAAAAAATCGGACTCAATAAAAAAGATGTAGTGGCTTTTGAAACTGTAAAAAACTTAACAGATAATGAAACCCACGCTCGCAATATTTGGTTATTCAGCTTTTATTTTGCCGGTATTAGAGCCGCAGACGTTCTTGAAATAAGATGGTCCGATATTTATGACGAAAGATTGCACTATAGAATGAATAAGAATTCAAAATTGCTTTCTCTTAAGATTCCTGAAAAGGCGTTATCCATCTTAGAATATTATAAGAGTACAAAATGTAGCGACAACGATTTTGTCTTTCCGGAATTGAAAAAGGCTGACCTGGACGATGCCAAGGATGTTTATGCCAAGACAAAAACAGCTACAAAAAAATTCAATAAATACTTAGTTGAAGTTGCTAACAAAGCAAAAGTTAAAAAGAAAGTAACGATGCACATTGCACGTCACAGCTTTGGAAATCTATCCGAAGACAAAATTCCAATTAAAATGCTGCAAAAACTCTACCGACACAGCGACCTGAAAACAACAATAAGCTACCAAGCCAACTTTATCCACAAAGATGCCGATGATGCTTTAGATAGTGTCGTTAACTTCTAATCTATTTTAAACTCTGCTATAAGCACCCATATAGATGTGAGCTATATTTGAATTGGATTCGCTATTTTTTGATTGAAGCATTTAACCAACATTTTATATAACTCTGGATGTTTCTTTTTGAGTAAGTCTGGACGCTCGAAGAAATATTCTGAAGCTACTGCAAAAAATTCAGCCTGATTTGTACCTCCATATTTTCGAATATCAGAATGATTGTCGTTTATGGCTTCCATTTCCTTATGAATTAAATTCAGCCAAGGTATTGCATATTGATGCTCTAATAACCGTTCTGGCACACCGTCTGTACTATCATCCAGCTTATCAATAAGGTGCACAAATTCGTGTATGCCAGTATTACTTTTATCGGTTGTGTTATTGAAACCGTGATACAATGCTTTTTTTGATAAAATCATTTGCTTCTCAAAACGTCCGTTCCCGACTATTCCACCAATATTTCTTGAGTCATCCTTACTACTAAATTGCATATCCTCATTAAAATAATCTGGATATAAAAGGATGCCGCTTAAGTTGGTGTAATGCCATTCTTTAAAGCCAAAAACAGGGATTACCGCGCTTGCTGCAATTAAAATCTTGTCCAATTCTTCTAATTCAAACTGAACACCATCAATATACACTTCACTTAAAAATTGCATCATTTTTTGTTGAAAAACAAGCTGCCTATCTTTTGAAAGGTTTTTATAAAATAGAACATTCTTCATCAATAATTTATTCCAATGCTCTGGAAATGGCTTTACACTATGCCGTTTCGCTTTTCTATAAAAATGAATGCCAAATAGAAGAACCACTACCAAAATTAAAATATAAACCATATTATACCGAGGTATTAATCTATAGGTTCAGCTTTGAAGCCTACCTTTTGCAAAGTAGCCTTTACATCTTCTTCTGAAGCGCCATCGCTTTCAATGGTTAAAATTTTATCTGGATTAGCGGTATCCACTTCCCAGCTTTCGACACCTTTTTGCTTGTTTAAAAAAGGGGTCACTTTTGATACACAACCACCACAATTGATATTTGTTTTAAATTTTAAAGTTTTCATTGTATTTGAATTTATAATTAATATTAAAGTTTTACTCGTTTAAGCCTTAAGCTATTTAGAACTACTGATACGCTACTGAAAGCCATTGCCATTCCCGCAATCATTGGGTCCAATAAAAATCCATTTACGGGATACAAAATGCCTGCTGCAATTGGTATTCCAATGAGATTATAAATGAATGCCCAAAATAGATTCTGACGTATACCCAACACGGTTCTTTTTGACAGTTCCAAC
>TARA_R110002074_G_scaffold91830_2_pt1 | contig 18201 bp, 18 predicted proteins | sample TARA_R110002074 | Tara Oceans TARA_R110002074 (sample SAMEA4397215) | marine metagenome | biome: Polar Biome; feature: [MIX] marine epipelagic wind mixed layer (ENVO:01000061); material: water (ENVO:00002006), including particulate matter (ENVO:01000060) such as... | depth 10-100 m | reverse complement strand
TTCCTTTGTGATGAGAACCCGAACTGGCTACTTCAAACAGGCGCATTATTTTTCTTCCGGAGTAAAGTCAAAAGACTTTTGTCTAGGATCTGCTTGTCTTCTTGTATTCCAGCCTGCTTTGGCACTCTGAGCACGTTTAGTTCTTAAATCTAATTCTTGTTGATATTTTAATATTTGCGGATCGTTAACATCTGGTTTTACTATTGATAAGCCTTTTTTCTTAGATGTTAAATCAAGTGCGTCGCCGCCCGGGCCAAACAGTTTAACAAGTTCGTGTATAGATTTATTAACAAACACCACAGGAATTCGTGTAACATTTTGTGCTTTTTGTTTATCAGTGACGTTTCTTATTGCCCAATATCTATGGTGGCCGTTTACTATAAACCCTCGCTCATCAACAATGAACGGTTTCCCTGCTAAGTAGTCTTTAATTTTAGCATTTGGATTTTTGCGTAAGTACTGTATAATTTCTTTAGATATACTAGCAATATAATCTTGTCGTCCGTCTATTTGCGACGGCTTCAGTTTATTAATACCAATAATGCCTTGCCTTGACTCTATGCCATGCGTATTCATTAATTCTCTGTCGTTTAAATGTTTTACTTTTAACTGTGGCATTTGTTGTCGTTTATACAAGCCACCTGCCATTGTACTGAGATCTTTTACTGTTCCTTGATCATTATTTTCGTTCATATTTTTTAATCGGATTACTCCGCATCCTGCTCGTTCTCCGGCGTTACCTGTTTTAAGGCTTTCGTCATCTCCGCCTTTGCCGAGATCATCTTTGTCTTTGTGTACAACTATTGCTCTACCTACCACACTTCTATCGCCAGTTAATTCTACCTGTTCTGCTACTAAATTAAATTGTGCTACGCCATTCTCGTTTGCTGTGATGTTTCCTAAATCGCCGACATGACCACCGTCTAAATCTCCGTGATCAACACCGTCTGGATTATAATGTCCACCGGCACTATCGCACCCGTTACTTAGATCGCCAAACTCATGAATATGAAATCCATGTTCTCCTGGTTCTAGTCCTTCGACTGTTCCAGATATCTTTGTTGCTTGTCCTGATGCTTGTTCTAAATTCACACTACCTGTTATTTCACCGTGTTCAAATTCGCAATATGCGTTAACTGTTTCTTCTGCTTCAGTAAGTTTATTAACATTCTCGCAATAACATAATGGTGCTTTTGTGCGTGGACATGGCTTATTTTTTTTACCTTCGGTAACGTTTCTTGTTGTTGGTACTATAGATGTATTAGCAAATGGATTCTCATTTGTGGTTACTAGATAATTTGTTTTAGCATGTAATCGTAAACCCGAACCTTCTAAGTCCTTGACATCTTCAATAAAGTTAAATGTTTGTTTCTTGAGATCAATAAACAATATACCTGCTAAATTACCACTTTGTCTTTTCTTAGCAAGATAGTTGTTTACATTAGCCTGTGCTATAAGTTGCATAGCACCATTTATGTCTCCTGATTTTAGCATTGTAGCAATATTACTGCCTACTGCCGATATGTTAGTAAAAATATTACTAATAATATTTGCTATTTCGTCGTGTGCTTCAGGTACTGCTTTTAAGAAAGCGGCAACATGTGCCTGTTGCATGCCGGAGCCTACTTTAACTTTAACACCAGTGCTTTCTAGTTCGTTGATTTTATCTGCGTACTTGGTAAAAAATTGTGTTACTAATGTTTTATAATCATTTGATGTAGTGACTTCTCTGTCATTAAATCTAGCGGCATTTTTTCTAGTAGTTTTAAGTTCAACTGGTTTATTGTCGACAACTAAATCTCCTTTGCCACCGTCTTCCCCTGTCGATGCTCCCATACCTGATATGCGTTGTGACAGAACAGCAAGAGCAAATTCTCCTGGTCCTATACCATACTGTACTACTTCTTGTAAGTCGTCAACTAATTCTTTTATGTGCGGTTGGTTATAACCTATATAAATGTCTCTCATTGTTACTGTAGTAGGCGATAATAACGCATCTACATTAACTAGGTTATCTGCTTTCCAATCTACAAATAGTTTGGCTCTTTGCTCAGGTGTCATATCGACACTGGCAACAATTTTTGCTATTTGCCTAATTGATTTTTTAACATCTTCGTCTGGTATATCTTCTAAACTTTTGCTCAGACTTTGTATTCTGCCGCCTACACCTAAATCAGCAATCAACTGTTCTACATAGTTAACCAATTTCCGTGTAGTTTCGTCATCTGGTAATGCTTCTATTTTTGCGACTAGATCATCCTTGTTCTCATTAAGTCTTAATTTTTTAATATCTTGGTCAGACATTCTACTCTTAGCATAATGTCTTAGTATGTCTCTGCCGTCTGCTGACGGACCTTGTGCTGAATGTAGTCGACTAAAGTCTGTCATCATTCTTGGTATAGGTAAAGCCGTAAATGCTTTAAATTGAATATCTATGTCGCCTGCTGGAAACTCTTTACTTAATATATCATTGATTAAATGTATCTTATTATTATTAGGCATGTTTTCAGACAGTTTTCGTGCTTTAATAAGTAACTCTGTTGCTTGTAAAGATTCGACTCTTGTTTTTCTAACAGGGTTTGCTATAGCATTGTATTTGTCTTTGGTTATTTTCCAACCTTTGCTAAATCTTTTAAAACCCGCGTCTGCTAGTCTTTTGTTATCCCAACTGCCCGGTAGTGGCCATGGCTGGCTATCCCAGATAGTAATCATTTCTTGCTTGTAATCTTGTTGTTGTGCTTTCTGCCTCATCAATCTTGCGGCAGTTATATCTGCTAGATTCTCGGATATTTTTTCATTGCGAATAATTTCTAGTTGTTTTTCTAGAGATAACTCTTCAAAGTTTTCAAAAATATTAGCCATAGTAGTATTTATCATACTTTCTGATATACCGGCAATTGATTTTGCGGAGTCTAGATCGATAGGTAAATTTCCATCCTCGCCGTTTTTTTCTAAAGCATTTAATACAGCAGTTTTTACCTGTAAAGTTTTTGGACTGTTTAAAAAAGCAACAACGTCGTTTACATCGCCACTTCTTATATAGTTACCTATACCTCTACGCATTAAATTATCAAATGCTGGATAGTTGTTTCTGGCTGTCTCGTAATCTGTTTCTGATACTTCATCTGGGGTGCTGTATACAGCACTTACATCGGAGTTATCTTCGTTTCTAAAATAGTTGCCGCCGGCTTCTGTATAATTCTTTTGCATATACTGTACAGATTTTCTAACAGCATCTACCCATCTTTCTATACTTGAACCTTCAGCGGCATAATTCCCTTGGCTGTTACCGTCAAACATTTTATATGTTTGCCTTAATAATTCTATGCCTTGGTCGTTAACGCCAGGCTCTATGCCTAAATGTTTTGCTAAGTTACTCCAATCTGTTTCTTTTGCTATGCTATTAGACGATTCTCTGGTATTAGACTCTACACCAGCCGCTTTTATAAGAGATAATCCTCTCTTTTCGCTGTCTTTATCATCTTCTGCTCTTGCTTTTTTACTTAATTCTGGATTATTCACATGCCATGCCGCGGCACTTGTTATTGACATTGGTGTACCTATGTTTGGTTGTTCAGTTTCACTGTTTGGAACTAACGGTTCAACGTGTGGCTCACGCGAATCACCATCATGTGTTATTGCTATTCCGTTTTTCTTTAAAGATTGTAATTCTTCAGCACCTAGGTGAGTGAATTCACTTGCGCCGTTGATATCGCTGTAACTCTTGCCATACGTTTTATAAAAACTTTTCATTACTTTTTGGGCGGCACCTTGTCTCCATTTTGGGTGCGAGGAGTCTGATCTCTGTATTTCAAGAGCGTCATGTGCCTGGCTCCAATGTGCCGCTGGCAATACAAAAACTTGTTCTGAATTTATTTTTGTTGTAAAATATTTTCTATTTTGAATCTGAGCATTCTTTCTAGACTCTTTACTGTAGTCCGAGTCTGTTAATTTGTTATATAAATCTGTTCGCATATATGTTGATGAATGGCTAGGTATGTTTAAAGTCAGTACATCTTTTTGAGCATTTTTATTAAACTGTTTTTCTCTTTTATCAACTACTTGCTTATCAGCAATTTCGCCTGCTTGGGTTTCAAACCCCATCTTTTGCGATAATGCGTCAAACTCTTTTGCCCAATCTTTAATAACACTAAAACGTTCGCTTATTAGATCTTTTAATTCTGGGATATGTGTGAATAATGTTGGCGTTGATTCTTTCTTTTTATAGTAAGAACCCAGCATGTCTCTTATAGAGTCTGTAACTCTTTCGCCTATAACATAATCTGGTGTGCCACCAAATGGGTCGCTGTAATCTTTTTTAACAATACTGTCTATTGCCCCATTTAATTTTTCAGTCGCATATTCACCTATGGCTAAGAATTTATTACCATCGTTTTCGTTATATAACATCCTATATGCGTCTTTTACTTTTGGATCATTGTGAAAATCCTCTAGATCATCTGAATTTATACCTGTTATTTCTTCCCAATTTTTACCAATTTCCTGTGTGCCTTTTATAAAATCTTGGGTCATTTTTGCTAACTTTGGCAGTGAGTCGTAATACAGTTGTGGGTTATCATTTCTTAAATCATTAAAATGTTGGAAACGTTTACGCAATCTCATTACATAACTGTTTAAGAAATTTTCAATATAAGAATCGTCACCGCTGATATTTGCGTTATGGTCTTTTGCTACTGGTTCATCATAGTTTTTAAAACTTTTTAAGAATTTTGATAACTCTTTCCATTGATCGTCATAATAAGGTTCGCCTGTTTTAGCAGGAGGGTTAGTAATATTATAACTGGATCTAACCATTCCTGAGTAAAATGAGTTAAACTCTTTTTTGTCTAATATTTGTAATATGCTAACTCGCATATTATGTACTCTATCATCGTCCTTATTTGCGCCTTTGCCAAAATTCAGACTTACTAGTAGATTGATTAATTTTTCTTGATCTTGCTTACTCCAGTTATCGCTGTGTATCGCGTTCCATGAGCCTTTGGCAATAAATTCTGCTTTTGGTATGTTAAGGAATGATGGTTCTTCTAATATTTCTTTTTTAAATAATACCTCGATACCTTTTTTAATTACTCCTACTTTTTGCTTTGTTTGATCATTTTGTGTAGGAATATTGATATCATTTAGCGAACGCATAATTTTATCACTAAATTCGCTTTCAGTGAGTTTAAATTCTTTTAAACTTTTACGAATCACACCAATGTTTTGAGCACTTACGCGGTTTCTGTGTTTACCAGTTGCGACGTCTGTGGCTAAAAATGCCATTGCTTTAATGTAATATTTTTGTGCTAATTCTAAACCTTCTGGTTGTACTACTCCAATTCTTTCCGCTTCTTTTACTTTCTCTAATTCTCTAAGATTTTTATAAGCATTTGCTATTTGTCCTACTCCGTCAAAGTAGTTTTCCTTACTAAGTACAGTTTTAAAAAGTTCTACTAATGGTTCTTTGATGTGATCTAAATCAAAACGCTCTTTGGCACGTTCAAGATCTTTGCTGTCTATTTTACCTGCGTTATTAACTATTTTGTACATAGCATTAACATAGTCTTTGTTGTATTTGTTAGTGTAGCCTGCTTCCATTATAGTAGCATAACGTACAACTGCTTTTACAATTTTAGGCAAGTTTAAATGATAGTCATTGCCACCGCCTATTCTAAATTCTATAAGTTTAGTACCAGTATCTCTGTCTCTTATATCTTTGAAATTAATACTGGTAAACTTGTCGCCACTTATACCAGCACCTAAAATTTCTTCTACATCTTTAATTCCGTCAGTGCCTTTTGTAGAAGCCTTTACCGCATCTGCGGCCTTTTTCTTTACATTCTTACTTTGTTGTTTTGTATAACTATTGTTTTCTCTGCCAAATGTGCTTAATAAATAAGTATCACCTAATAGTGTTGCCATTTTTAATTTGTTTGCTTCAGCATGATTGGGGCCTTCGTAGCCTCCTGCTTCGCCATTCCAACTCATTGTAACATGTAGTCCAGTTGAACTGTTTGTACTAGCATCACTTTTAATGTGGTCAAAGAATTTACGCATGTCTTCGAGCATCTCTCTGGGTGTGCTGTACACTGGTGAAATAATTTCTGCGCCGGTACCAGAACCAGAATCAATACTGCTATCTGTTTCTACTGCCCATTCATCTGTGTCCCCGGATGTTTCGCCATATTCGCCTGTTTGGATATGATTATTAAATTGTGTGTTCTTAGTATACTCGTATACACTATTTGCTACTTCTTCAAGATCGCCACTTCCAAGTTCGGAATAGTCAATACCATAGTCATCGCAAAATGAACTCATACTGTAAAATGCTTCACTTATCCACTCGTCAATTGACGTTTCATTGTAAGCCTCGTCAAATGCTTCCTGAAAAACTTCGCCATCTTCGTCTAAATATTCGCGTACAAAGTCTAGATAGTCATCTTGGTATTCCTCGTCAATGTATTCTCTACACCAATTGATAAATTCCCATCCGTCTTCTTCGCGATTTTCGTATTCGTTAGGATCCTCGTCCTTTAAATTATCCTTGTATTCTTTAACAGCATCAGCAGTAGGGCCGTCGCCGTCATCCATAAAACGTTCGTATGACTCATCATTGTCACGTTCGTTTTCTAGGTACCTGTCCATTACATCATTGTAATAGTCGTCTACTTTATTTTCTCTTATCCACTCATGGAAACCTTCGTTTATATATTCCTCGTCTCTGTTGCTGATGTAAAGATCATTTTCTACTTCATGCCATGCCATGTCGTCAATGTCTTGACCACTACCACCACCTGAAACTGAGTCCCAAACTGTTTCTGCTTCAAACCCACATCTAATTGGCAGGTCTAATACTTCTTTGGCTAAGCCTTTCTTGTTAAAGTTAATTTCAAATAGGTTTTCGTCTATTTCTTGTAATAGTCTTGATTTTTTTCTGATGCTTTTGCCAGGCTTTTTACTTGTGAGTTTCTTTAATATTTTTTTAGCAAGTGTACTTTCGTCTACACCTTCTTTGCCTGCTTGTTTTAATAATGCGCCAAGTCTGTTAGCAAACTTTGGATCGCTCATTGCGTTTGTAACGTCACCTATTATTGGTGCTAGTTGTTTTAATTCTGTTTTGTTAGGCATCTTGCCTTGTGCTACTTTGTCTGCTCCTGCGGCAAATTGATCACCTTGAATTTTTTTGCCTGCTATGGCTCCGACTTTACGTGACCCTTGTGATAATTTTTTTTCAACGTCGTTGTCTTGTGCTTTGGGATCCGGTATTTCTTCACCTGGAACGTCTATCTCCGGGTCGTCGACTTTACTTTTGGCATTGGCATCTTTACCTTGTATGCCCATATTATATTCATATAAGTCGCTTATCTTCATCGCCTTCTATTTAACCTTGCTACTCTTTTGCTAACTGGATTACGCCTTTTTGTTCTTGCGGCTTTCCTTGCCATCCTCTTACCCATTTTTGCTTTAGTGCGTTTTAGCACCATGCGTTTTTTCATGTCGATTGCTTTAGAGCATTGGCCAGCATTAGAAACTAATCTACCCTTTCTAGGTCCACTGGTACATCTAACCTTACGAACAATTTTACTTCCTCGCTTGGCCCATACCATTTTGGCCTCCATTACTTCTTCTACTTCGACTATTCTCATGTTAAAATAACTTAAATATTAGTGCTATGATTAAACTAGACATTGTGGCAAATACTCCTGCCATAATTCCTACTAACCAATTTTCTATTTTTGAAAAATGTTGCTTTACTTCTGTTTTGAATTCTTTTATTTCAGATGTTACCTGCTCAATTCTCAGCATGTCAGCAATTACTTGCGTCTTTAGTTCTGGATCATTAGCATATAAATTCTCTGCTGGTTTTTTGTCTAAATCTTTGTCTGCCATTATAATACGTCCTGTTTAGAAAATTCAGTATTTACTGAACTTTTAGTATTAATAGTACCGCCATTTAATACGATGCCATTTAATTCATCTTTCAGTGTGTCTAATGTATGTGACCCTTGATGTTCAAAGGCAAATTTAAATACCCAACCTGCTCCTGTTAATGTAGGTGCCCCGTAGGCATCAATTCCTACACCCTCGCTTACAGTGATTGGTGTATTCATCAGCATAGGTTGTGCTCTTAAACTAATAACCTGTACTACACTTTCAAAGTCTTTTTGTGTGCTGTCTGTAAAATCGTCTGTGGCAGTGATATCTAATGACGTAAATAGTGTAAAAAATTCTACATCACCGGTGAGCGTTTCACTTGATGTAACTAATCCACCTGCTTTTGTTTGTGCCATATTATCTCCGTGTGTCTCTCTATAAGCATATTTATCATTTTCTCTGTATATTATGAAATATTTCCAAAAGTCAAAAAAAAGCACACCGTAGTGTGCTTTTTAAATGTTTTGTTAAAAACTAAAAACTAATAAAATTAGTCCTTAAAGATTGATTCAACAGTTGTAACTGCTCCGGTAACACCGTGTGCGTTTGTTCCTTCTGCTGTGTAGTCTGCGCCTGCGCCTTGTAATGCTACAAATACTACGTCTGTAGTTCCGCTTACAAATGCTGTTCCGTCTGCTGTTCCTACGCCGCCTACTGCGAAACCGTCTACTTGCATGTCCTCAAGAATTGTTTTCAATTCTGCTGTGGTTGTGTTTGTTTTTGCAATCTTAACGATGTCTGTTTTTGAACCTAATCCGTTACCAATGCCTTGACCGGCTTGGCTTGTTTCAAATGATACTAATGCCATGATATGACTCCTACTATTCTGCGTTATAGAAAGTCTTTTTAACTTTAATCTATAACTTGGTTACTTTTATTTATCATATATCCATAAAAAAAGGAAGCCTAGGCTTCCTTTTTTATTAAGTTAATTGTCTTACAATACAAATGTTTTTGCTGTAACAGTCGCCGCTGTTAGGTCAATTGTATCAACTGTGCCTAATGCGATAATAACGTCTTCCAAATGAGCCGCTAAGGATTCACTGTTTGTTCCGTCATACTTATCTGAACCGTATTCGCCTTCAACCATTATGCTCATATTTTGGTTTGTGCTATGTAACGCACCGTGACCTAAAATTGCGAATTGTGATTGAATTGCTTCGAATACTGACTCTACCGCACCTGCTGGTCCCATTGAACCGTTAACAGCCGCACCAAAATCGATGTCCATTAATGCTACTTCTTTGCCAATAAAGAATTTTTCTTCATCGACTCTATTTGGATTTGCTTGACTTAGTCCTACTAATGCCATTTTAATCTCCTAATTTATTGTCTGTATCTCTACAGTCGTTATGTTTATTTATCAGTTTGATTTAGTGTTAGTACCAGATCTGGTACTAGATGCGTTGATTTAGGAAGTCTTTTACTTGATTGACCTTGTCGTTGTAGTAACTACTTACAGCATAAGCCGGGTCTGTTCTTAGTCTATCAAGGCCTTTGCCTATCGCACCTCTTGGTTTGCCTCGTGAATCATTCTTGTTATACCATTTAGCATGTTGAAGTATTCTACCATCAGCACCTCTTCTTAATCCTCTACTATCTGCTGAAGTTTGTTTAACTTGCCCATCAAAGTTGCGGCCTTTTTTCTCGGCATCATCCTTTGCCTTTGCTTTTCTTTTTTCCCTTTCTCTTGCCTTATCTGACCTTGCTTGGTCAATGGCATTTTGCCTATCTTCCTTGTCTTTTTCTTCTTTGTCTCTCTTCGCTTGGTCTTTAAATCTATCATCAATATCCTTTTTACGTCTATCATCAGCCTTCCGGCCTTTGAAACTGATCTGGTCGACAGCATCTGTACCACTGAAGTTTTGGTTGGCAGTTTTATTAAAGGTAGTATTATCTACATCCATGCCTGCTCGTTTCATTGCCTGAGCAGTTTTGGCGCCATCGCCTCGTTCTGATTCTTGTAGTTTTTCTGTGACTTCGAATATCTTCATAATAGTATTTATAACTTTTTCTTACTTGCCCAGTAGGCACCAATGCCTGCCAAGCCTGCTGATGCTTTTGGTCCTACCCTGCCTCTTGTGATTTTAGGACCTAATTCGTGTGCCGCATAGGCTGTTGCGCCTGCTACTGCTAAACGTTTAAGTGTGCTTTGATTTGTTGCTACATCTAATTCTTTATTTGTTACACCTGGCAGTACATACTTTCTTTCTCTTGCTAAGTCATTTAATGGCTTGTACAATTCGCTTCTAACTGCTTTTGCTCTCATGGTGTGTAGCAAACGAGTAACTGCTAATTGCTTTTGTCTGTACTTTAGTCTGTTCCAGTCACTGATTAATCTTCTAACTGCCAATAGTGCTGTGTTAGTTATACCCAATTGGTATTGTAATCTCAAAAGATATGTTACATTAGGCTTTTTACCTTTGCTGATATGCTGTAAGTATTGCCATAACCTTCTTTCGTCAAACTTGATTGTTTTCTTTTTTGCGCCTTTAGGCAAATCGTTATACTTTTTATTAACAAAGTACGCCATTTGATACAAGTCTGTAGATGTTACTCTGTTGGCAATAAACTTACCATACGTTGTGCTTTTGCTGGCATATTTTTTACCAAACTTTACAGTAGATGCGTCTTGTACAAACATAGTGTTTATCAATACAAACACAAAAAGTAATTCTGTTATGTCATCTTGATTGTATGCTTTAAAGCCATTAGTTGCTCTGTACAACCTGCTTTCAGTTAATTCTGGTAATAGTTGTAAGTCCATTATGCTCCTGGCCTCCCTGAGCCAAAGTTTTTAACACTAAAGTCTAATCTGTCTACTAACTTAATTGCGTTGCCTATGTGATCAACGGCAACAAAGCCTTCTTCGCCAGTTACATCGTAATCGCCTTCGGCATTTTGTACAAATGTATCCATTTGACTGATGTTTGCTAGTTTTTTCACAATCATTTCTTTTGCTCTAATGAGATCCAAGTATACCACATACGCACTTACTATTTGTTGCGTGTTATCTTCTAAAAATTTAATACCATTAAGCATAAGTTGTGTTTTGGCAACTTTGGTTTTATCTGTTTTTACTTGCTCTATGGCTTTCTTCATAACAGTTTTATAATCGCTTATAAATGCTGTGGCAAATGCTGTTGGATCTTTTTCAAACTGTCCTTGATCTCTTATAATTTTGTTAACACTGGTCTTGATTCTTTCTCTAAGATTTTGACCAAACTCATTGTTCTTTAAAAATTCCAGGTTACCCATTTTAGATAAATTTTTGTTAGCATCTTCGATTGCTGATTTAAGTAAATTAGATTCGTCTGCTGTCATTGTTACTTGACCCGAATAGTCTTTTATAATAGCATCTCGGTACCACACACCAGCATTACTTCCGTCACCTAACGCACTAGCATCGTAGCCAAACTTAGCATTCATGTCTGCTAGTGTTGGACCGCCTACATACTCTGTGTGAAATACTATGCCCATGTTTGAAGATAAAAGTTCTTTTGCTAAGTCGCTGTTCTTAGGCACAGCATATATAATAGTGTTTGGTTTGAATACTATGAATTCTTCACCTTTGATGTTTGCTGTTTGTATGTCTCCTTTAGAGAATAACATGTCGCCTTGTACCACGCCAGTGAAGTTTAACTTTTGTAAATTTGTAAATGCTGTTACTAGTTTTTTTCTAAGTCCTTCGGCACTTTTAGTTTCACCTTTTACAACTTTATCTGGGTGATTTGCTTTTATATCTGCTAGACTTTTGTTAAGTTTAGGGTTTCTATTGAATACCCCTTTTGTACCAACAAAAAATTTACCATCTGCTGGATCTATACCAGCAAATATTGCCGGTGCTCCGTCCCATTTGGTTGTGAGATTGAAACTTGTCTTGGCACTACCTTTAAGCATTTCGTAAAATCCCACAAGATGCTGTATAGCGGCTTTACCGCCTGGTAAGCCATCGTTAAATATTAAATCTTCTAAGTGTTCGAGATGTGTATTCTTTGCTTCATCGAGTCTGTGATGAAACACACATTCGGTAATATATCTTTTAGTTAAGTCTACTGCTCTCATTGTGCTTTTACCAAGTCTTTTAAAGGCTTCTGAAATATCAAGCCTCCTTGGCTTGCCGTTTTAAATAAAGCATTACCATCTTTTACAACTTGCTCATTGCCTGCCTTGTCTGTGTATACTTGGCCTTCTAGACCGTATATTGTGCTTGTAACTTTTTGTCCTTGCTTAATTCCTTTATTATTTTCTTTTGCTTCCCACGAAACTTTGTCACCAACTTTAAAATTAGTCGACTGATTTTGAGGATCGGCCCGCCAGTTGCCGTATTTCTGAAAGTCTGACGGAACACCAGTTTTGCCCTTGCCCATTATTTTATTACCTAAATAATTTAGGCCTTTATCTAGTTTTGCTCCGGCTCTGGTTAATCCTACACTTAATTTATCTTGTGCGGCATTCTTTCGTTGTAATGCCAAGTATCCGTCTCTGTCAATAGCATTGGGATCAAAAAAGTCTGCGGCCTTATCTTTTGCTTTCTGTACAACTGTCCGGTTATCCTGACTGGATACCTTTAGTGCTTTCATTACTTGCTGTGAAATTGGTTTGTCGTTAAGCCTTACTATAGACCCACTACCATCAGCAAAGTAAAATGCTGATATATCTTTTCGTTCTATACCTTTTAATATGTCTTTGACATTATTATATAAGCCTAGAGCAAATAATTTGCCTTTTAAATTTATGCCGTTGTATTCTAATTCTGAAGCGTCTGTGTTTGCTAATGGTAAAGCCGTAACTGGAACAACTCCGGCATCATAATCTTTTTGGGACGGTTGTGTTTTGTACTGGCCTTTTAAATATACTGGTGCGCCGACTTCGTTAATGGGTTTTGTAACTTCAAATATCTTCATTTTTTGACTCTTTGACTATTTGAACGCCTTTGGCAAAACGTTCAGGCTTTCTGCCTTTGATTGAATTTACTAATCTACGTTGTAAATCCAGTGCTTGGGAGTCATCAAAATTTTCTTCAATAAGTTGAATAAGGTTAATAGCACTCTTTATGATGTGATTACCACGAGTTGCTACAACATCTAGTTTGTTTCTTTCAGATACAACTGAATTAAGTTCTTCTAGTATTGATTTTGTTGTTTTCGACATAGTCCCTTTCCTGCTTTAAGCATATTTATCAAATAATCACTTTTTCTTGAGTAAGTCTCTAAGTGCCAAACCTTGTAGTTTAGTATCGTCAATACTTTGTGTGTCTTCTTCAGTGTTTTCTGTTCTAATTGCGGATGATCGTTGGAGTCCTGCTACTAGTGTTTGTGTTTGCATTGTGTCGTAAGTTTCTTCATCATCGTCGAGGTCTTCAATACGCAATGTCTCAGGATTAAATTTTAAGTCAACTTTACTACCAACACCACTGCTAGAACGTGTTTTCATAAATTGTATTTGATATCTACCGCGTTCTCGCATGGCATTACTTGTAAATATACCTATAACATTATCTGCTGTTTGGATTTTACTAATACCACCAGCAATGTGACTGTGGTCAAATTCAATTTCTTCTACTGCGCCTCTATTTAACTGCGATGCTGTAACTAACAGTATGTTTAATTCTACTGCCAAGTTACGCAATTCTTCAGATACATACTTGTCTTTAATAAACAAGTCACTTGGTGATACTTTTCCGCTAATCGGCATCATAAGATCTAAGTAGTCAACTAGTAGACAGTCTACTTTAATACCTGTTTGTATCTCATATTCTCTTATAAATGATCTAATATCATTAGAATTAATACCGTTGCTCATTTGTTTAATACGGAATTTACCTGCGCCTTTGCCCTTCATCATTACTTTTAAATGGACATCATCCATGTTTTTCATAACATCTCTGGTGGCATATTCACTGACCATAGCATCAATACGCATACTTGACAGTTGTTCACTTAACTCTAAACTCAAATAAACTGTGTTGAGACCTGCTTGACTCCAATTAACGCCTAAATTCTGTAAGAACAAACTTTTACCAGCACCTGAACCTCCAGCAAATACTGTTAATTCTCCTCTGTTTAATCCACCAAATAGTTTTTGATCAAACTTTTTCCAGCCTGTGCTTATACCGCCTGCTTGTTCTTTAATCCATTGAAGTCTTTCTTTGGGATTTTCATAATATTCTAGACCAAAATCACTAACTAAACCAACACTACTTGCTTCTTTGATAAGTGCTTCTACACTACCGTAGTCGTGTTGCTCTAATAAGTCTGTGCTATCAAGTATTGCTTTTTCTAATGCCTTATGCCTACAAAAAGTTTCAAACTCATCCATAAACCAATTCATATGACTGTCGTGTACATCTTCTACTGGTTTAAGTTTAATACCATTTACTGCTTCTAATTGCTCGAGTGTAGGAATACTAGCATATTTGCCAGCATGGTCTTTAAGAAACTCTACTGCTTCTCTGTATTTTCTATTAAACATGTACGGTTCTACAATACTGTTTACTCTTACAAACACGTCAGGGTCTGTAACCAAGAATCTTAGAAATAATTCTTGTATATCTTCGCCGTATTCTTTAATATCACTCATAGCATTTTGCTCTGTACTTTAATTTTAATTTCATTTGATACTGTATGTTTAATTATGCTAGATAATGTTAAAAGTCTGCCATACTTGGTAACCGCATCACCGACATCTTTACAATCAGTGTGCCAAGGCGGGAAACTTACTTCCCACCCTAGTTCAGCGGCCTGCCTTATCAAGTCTTTGCCCGGAGCATCTCTATCAGGACAAAGTATTACACGTTTATTTAACGAATTTATCTGTTGTATCTGTCGTTCATTCATACTATTTCCTAATACACTTATTCCGTCGATTAGTATAGCATCAATAACACCTTCTGTAACAACAACAATATCTCTGTCTGAGTATATATACTTGTCTATGTTAAAAACATAACCACTTTGACTGTTGTTTACATACTTTGGTGTTTCTTTTGTTGGTGGGTTTATGTGTCTTCCAACATGTCCAACCATTTCTTGATTATAATAAAATGGTATAATTAACCTGTTTTTCATCATTAAGTCGTCGCACACAAAAAAATTATATTGTGTTTTTAACAAACCTCTATTATAGGCGTACTCTAGTATATCACTATGTGTTTTGTTGTATGGTAAATTAGGTACATCATTTAAACTAATGGCATTAGGTAGTTCAACTGGCTTAAACTTTTCGTAGGTTACAACAATGTCGTCTATCTCACTGTCAAATTCTTCTATTTTCATTAGTTCCAGCACAAGTTTCTTTACACTTTCGTTAGTTGCGCCTAACTTTACTGCTAGGTCTTTGTACTTTTTACCAATCTTTTTGCTAGGACTCCAGCCTGTAGAAAATCCACAATTAAAACAATTAAATGCTATTTTAGGACCAGTAGCAATTACGCCTGCTCTGTTTCTTCTATCGTTACACATCGGGCAACTGAATGTTACCCAACCAGCGGGGGTTTTCTTATGCTTATGCGGTATGTGAGATGTTAGTAACTCGTGTACCTGTTGTATTGCTTCAGAGTGCTCCATTGCTGTTATTATACTGTATTAGATGTACTTTGTCAAGTCAAATTGTATATGTTTTATATCTTCTTGGTATTTAAAAAGAATTTTTTCTACTATTTGCTTGTTCTTGAATATTTCATCGTCGTTGCGATGATCGTCTGCTAAGTGATAAAAATTGTCATACTCTGGCAAGTCGATATTAAATGTATCTTTAAAGAACTCAGTCAAATTAACAATATCTATGTGTTGTACATGGTCGTTTAAGTCGCCGTATCTAGTATACCAACTTGGTTCCATGTCAAACCATTTGCTATTAACATATTCTTCAAATGTAAACTCAGTAATATCTTTTTGTTTTGTTTCTGATAACCACCTATGTAGACTTCTTTCTCTTTCAAACGGATTTCTAACAAACATAAATATTTTTACGTCAGTAGTATGTAGATTAAATTCGTGGTTTGGACCTTTGGTAGGTAGTAGTCCGCGGTCATATAGTTCTGCGGCTATCCATCTAGTACCGCATCTAGGCGGGAATACAAAGGCATGTTTGCCATCGTTTAAAATGTGCATACATGTATTTAATTTCTTAAGAGGATTTTATCGAACGATCCTGAATTTGCCGCACTAGGAGAATACTTAAATCTCAAGTAATTAAAATTACCTGTAAAGTTATAGTATGTAGGTCCTGAAATATTAGCAAAAGGTATTCTATCTAATGTGTTTATTATAGATATAGGTGCCCAGTTAGAATCATCACTGGATGGTGCTTCTAATCCTAAACTGCCTTCCACATACACATTACCGGTAAATCCAGTTGTGTAAATGCCTATTGTGTGATTGGCATTATTAAAATTATATGTTTTATTACCAACAAAAGAACCACTAGTGAAAACATTAGAGGCATCGCCAAAGTTTATATTTTTAGTTTGATTCCACACATTAGCAATCTGAGTTGCTACTGGTGTAGGATTGGCATCTTCTTTTACTATTAGAGTACATATTACACCACCATTGTAATCTGAAAATACCGGAGCCGACGTTCCGTCTTCTTCTAAGAACTTAAATGATATTTTATATTGACCCGGACTGAGATTATTTAGATCTGCTTCTGCTAATAGTAATTCTGCTTGTCCTTTTTCTAACATAGGTTTAGCATACTTAGTTAACACTCTTTCATTGGTCGCATATTTAATAATATCCGCTTTAATTTCGGTATTGTAAACGTTTTGAAGTTTTCTATCTTGGTCTCGTAGACTAATAAAAAACTTATTGTCCATCCCTTTGTGTGCTACAAATTCTTTTTTGTTCATAGTTTTATTATCCAGAAAAAGGTTTTCTTGCTTTTTTACAAGGTCTATTTCGTTTATTCTGTAAGAATATAGTGTTATACTGCTCATACATGCTCATTCCTTCCATAATATTTATCATTTTCTTTATAAATAAAACTTATGCAGGACCAAAAAGAGATAGAAGAAAATTTTCCATTCTTCACCATGCTAACATCTGGTGGAAAGGACTATTTTGGCATAGTACAAAACCAAGATAATACTGTCACTTCTTTTTACGATTATAATAAACTAGGCTCACCAGAAGAGAAAAAAGAATTTGTTTCTCTAGCAGAAACATGGTGGTGGGAATCTAACAGACAAATACCCATAGACATATTTTTATTCCAGGAGATGCAATTGTTTAGACGTTGCTTACGAACGTTTAATAATAAGGATGTTGAAGTACAGTTTGGACCAATTACTAGTATTCAGAAAATAGTTAAGAAGAGAATTAAAAGACGGACTATTCAGTTAGTCAAGAAAGATCAGTAACAATTTTATTTAATTGTACAATTATTGCCATTGCGTAACTAAACGCATGTGATTTTTTAAAGAAGTATGAATCGTTATCAGGCTTTAACCAGACCTGCGATTCTATCTCTTCCCAACTTTTACCAACTAGATGCCTTTTACCTGGTCTAATCATTGCTAGAATCATTGCTAACTGTTCTATGCTTGTAGGCATGTGTTTGTTAACAATGTCGTAATGATTGTTTATATGAAATAGTTGTTCTACAATTTCTTTATGACCAAAGAGGTTCCACATTGGTTCCATGGCACAAAGGTCATCAAGTTCACCTTCAGTACTAATACCTTTGTACACACTATTATTTAAAACATCTAATTTGAAGTAGCCTATTTCTTCTGCTTCTTTGTGGTCTATGTTGCTCAAGCCAGTAAGCGGATTATGGGGTATAGGCTGTATATAAACGCCTGTGTTATGTTTTTCCATGCCACCTGGACGTTTGATACTACCCGTGACATGTTTAAGCACAGACAACAGATTATCTCTGTTCTCCATATCGATGTCTACATCAAAATCAATCTTCACTGAACAATAAACTCCACTTCATCAGTTTTTCTTTCTTAACTTTTATTCTGTCTGCTATTTGTTTATCACTTACAAGGCCGCCATCACGCAAAATTTCGATCATACACATAACATCGCCAATCTCATCTTGTAATTGAGTATAGTCTTGTTCTTCATTAAACCTTAGCATCTTGCTACATGCTTGTATTAGTTCGCCACACTCTTCCATTGTGATTACTAACATTTCTTCGCGTTTGTTCATTATTCAAAAATACCGTAAATATCGCCTTCACTTAATATTAAAAATGTTTCGCCATCTATCTTTACTTCGTTACCGCCAAACTTACCAAATATTACTGTATCG
>TARA_R110002074_G_scaffold367649_1_pt1 | contig 18222 bp, 17 predicted proteins | sample TARA_R110002074 | Tara Oceans TARA_R110002074 (sample SAMEA4397215) | marine metagenome | biome: Polar Biome; feature: [MIX] marine epipelagic wind mixed layer (ENVO:01000061); material: water (ENVO:00002006), including particulate matter (ENVO:01000060) such as... | depth 10-100 m | reverse complement strand
TATAAAGGTTTTGTTCTTTTTAACGGGAACTACATCAAGGCCATCCGCTGAAACTAATAGTGGATCTTCACCTCCAAAAGTCATCCAAAAAGAAGTAGATGCACCTCCATCTATGATGCGTAATCGAACTTTTTCGCCAGGTTTAAACTCTGGGTACTCAATGCTTTCTTCACCATTAATTAAAAATGCTGGGTAATATAAATCTGCTATATCTGCTCCTTGCATTCGTTGCCTCCAGAAATTAAGCTGTGCGCCAAATGCACCACGAGAAATTACTTTATTTAGTGGTGTCGCTGTACCTTTTTTAATACCGTACCATTCGTTACCTCGTTTTAAATTACGAAGCACACTCATTGGTTTTTCATTCGTCCAATCTGATAACATCAAGACCAACTCCTTGTCATAGTCCAACACTTTTTCTTTAGGCTGAATAACAATGGAACCAAATACGCCGCTCTGCTCTTGTAACATGGTATGCGAGTGATACCAGTAGGTTCCAGATTGTTTGATTGGAAATTCGTATTTCTGAGTATGTCCTGGTTCTATGGGTGGTGTATTTAAGTAAGGGACACCATCATAAAAATTTGGCAATAAAAGTCCGTGCCAATGCACAGAGGTTTCTACACTCATTTCATTTTTAACATAAATAACTGCATATTCTCCTTCGGTAAATTCCAAGGTAGGACCAGGAATTGTTCCGTTAACGGTCATTCCCATAACCTCTTTCCCTGCTTTATTTACAATAGCCTCACGTAAGGTTAGCGTATGTTCTCTTATCGGAAGGTTATTTACATTTCCTTCTGTTACTTGCACTTCCTGAGCAAAAACGCCAGTAGTTAATACAAGTAAGAATACTACTATTAGTTTTGTTTTCATTTCAATTTCCATTTTCTAACTATTCAAAATTACTCTTGATATTCAACAGTTTGTGTCATAATCTTGGATGAAATCTATACAATTTGGTCTAAAGGATTTCGAGAATTTATTTGCTGTGATTTATATTCGGTCAAACTTATTCCTGTCTCCGTTTTAAACTGCCTACTTAAATGATTTATTTGACTATAATCAAGTAGTTGACTTATTTCTGTAAAATTTTTTTCTTGTGCTTGAATTAGTTCTTTAACCTTTTCGATTTTTAGTTTAATAAAATATTTTTCAATAGTGACACCTTCTGTAACTGAGAATACCTTACTTATTTTAGAATAATCTTGATGCATATTTTTTGTGAGGTATGTCGACAGTTTTTCTTTTAAATCTAGAGGTAGCTGGTCGACTATTTTAATTATTTGAATCTTAACTTGTTCTACCAGTTTATCTTCAGAAGAATCAATGAGTCTAAAACCATTACTCTCAACTATAGTCTTAAAATTGAGTAGTTCGATGTCTTCCTTAATATTGAGTTGAATACGACCAAGTTCAATTTCTTTAAGTTCAATTTCTTGCGCTTCAATTTCAGCTTTAAGCACTTTAATGCAGCGATCACATACCATGTTTTTTATATAGAAATCTTTAACCATTTTTATTGTATTAAATAGTTAATTACAGATTGCTGCGTATAATAGGTTTTTACCGATTCAATTTGATTTAATTGAAATTTCAATTGTAACTCTTGAATATCTAAAACATCATTAAAATCTATTGTACCTGTCTCATAGTTTTTGATTAATATTTCTTCTGCATCTTTAGCTTGATTCAAATTTTTTTGTTGTGTATTGAATTTAATGCGTGCTTGGTTACGTTGAGCTATTGCCGCCGAAAAAGCGGTTTTCAACACATTAAAGCGTTGGTTTTTTTGAGTTTCAATTTCATTTTGTCGCAATTCATTCTGCCTGGAAATTGAGCTGTATTTGCTGTTGAAAATAGGAATGGATACGGTAACCATTGGCATCAGAACGTCTTTTCCATTTTCTATCACCTGCATATCAGTTCGTTCGCTTACAGGTAAGTAATCTATACCGAAACCAATCATTGGTAAACCCTCACGTTTATTAAGTACTTCTGATTGAATTACAGATTCGTATAGTTTATCATACTTCAGTAATTCAGCATTTAATGATAGTGCTTCTGTGTTATATGATTCATTTTCTGTTGGTATTTCTAATACAGCCACCGGTTCAACAAATTCATTTTCATTGCGATTAAGTAAATTGTTAAACGCTGATTGCTCTGCCTTAAATTTTTCTTCAAGTACTTCTTTTTGTTGTTGAAGTTCATTTTGACGAATTTGTAACCGTAAGACATCTACAGCAGAAGCTTTACCTGTTTCTACAGATGTCAATGCCAATCTTTCATACGTTTTCAAAAGTTGTATATTTTCGAATAGTATGTTTTGCTGTGCCTTTATTTCATACAAATTGTAATAGGATTGAGAAACAGACAGTGCCAATTTTCTTTTAGCAATTGTGACTTCTACATACTCTGTCTCTGCCATTGAGATTGCATAATTCTCTCGAGCGGTTATAGTGCCAAACCAAGGAAGCATTTGTTTTATACCAAATCTAGCACGTTGCGCTCCCACACGAGTTTCAGGTTCGCTTATAAAGTAGCCAGCGGTTATTTCTGTATTAGGCAACCAATTTGCTTCTTGCACTTTCTCTTCTGCAATAGTATATCGAATATCGAAGGCTTGAATCTCTGGACTGTTTATTACGGCTTCGTTTATATACGTTTGTAAATCCTGACCTCGAACGCCTATTGAAAACAATCCAAGCATTAAGACTACTGTTGCATTTATGGAAGTCTTTGTAATACGACTCAGTTTCATAAAGACTTCAATATTACCAAACAAAGGACTCATTTTATTTATGTTATTTTTCATTTGTTTGCTCTTTTAAGTTGGTATTCTTTCTTCCAGCTAAATAATACGGGTACTAAAAAGTACGATGTAATATCAATGATCATACCTCCGAAAATTGGTATCGCCATTGGTATCATGATATCACTTCCTTTTCCTGTAGATGTTAACACTGGTAAAAGTGCCAATATGGTCGTTACTGTGGTCATTAGACATGGGCGTATTCTTTTGCCAGCAGCTTCTAATGTTGCATGTCTAATTCCCATCATATTATTAGGGTTCTCTCTATCAAAAGTTTGGGTTAAATACGTTGCCATTACTACACCATCATCTGTTGCAATACCAAACAGGGCTATAAAACCTACCCAGACGGCTACACTTAAATTAATGGTCTTCATATTAAAAAGTGTTCGAAGGTTCTCGCCAAATAAATTAAAATTGAAGAACCAGTCTTGCCCATATAACCATATCATAATGAATCCGCCCGCGAAAGCAACAGCTATACCTGTAAATACCATCAGCGAAGTAGAAACAGATTTAAACTGAAAGTATAGAATCAAAAAGATGACTATCAATGCCATGGGTACCACAATAGCCAGGGTTTTTTCTGCACGTAGTTGATTCTCATATGTTCCAGTAAAGCGATAACTAATTCCTTCGGGAACGAGTAAATCACCACTATCTATTTTTTGCTCAATTAATGATTGCGCATTTTCCACAACATTTACTTCTGCAAAACCATCGAGCTTGTCAAATAAAACATAGCCAATTAAAAAAGTATCCTCACTTTTTATGACTTGTGGCCCTTGTTCGTATCGTATAGTAACCAAATCTCCAAGCGGTACTTGGCTTCCATTCTGCACAGGCACATAGATATTGCGTAAATCTTCAGGATTTGCTCTTAATTCTCTTGGGTAACGCACTCGAACTCCATATCGTTCTCGACCTTCTACGGTTTGTGTAAGAGGCATGCCACCAACTGCAACTTGAAGCACTTCTTGTACTTCCATAATTGAAATTCCATATCGTGCCAATTGGTCTCTCTTAATATCTATAAGTAAATAGGGCTTACCTACAATACGATCCGCAAATACTGCTTGTTTTTTAACACCTTCAACCTCTTTTAAAATAGTTTCTAGTTGTAGGCCAAAAGCTTCTATACTTTTCAAATCAGGGCCTTTCACCTTTATTCCCATAGGGGCTCGCATACCTGTCTGTAGCATTACAAGCCTTGTTTCAATAGGTTGTAATTTTGGTGCCGAAGTTATGCCTGGGAACTTGGTTACTTTAACTATTTCATTCCAAATATCATCTGGACTATTTATTTCTGGTCTCCAATTTCTATAATATTCCCCGTCATTATCGGCAATTAACTCATTTCGAGTTGCTGTTGTTAGCAGCTGTGCAGCGTCATAGTTCGCACCTTCATTAATCTTGTTATTCGGATTAATGATGAATTTTCCATTTTTCAGTACGAATAGGCCATCATCATTTACGCGATAGCGTTGACGCTCACCATCGCTATTACGCATATATTCAGATTTATACTGAATCATATTTTCATACATGGATAGTGGGGCAGGGTCTAGGGCAGATTCTGTTCTGCCTGATTTACCTACAACGGTCTCGATTTCAGGAATAGTAGCAACTGCCATATCTAGCTGTTGAAGCACACGTTTATTTTCCTCAACACCTGCATGGGGTAAAGATGTAGGCATTAAAAGAAAGGAACCTTCATTTAACGCAGGCATAAATTCTTTTCCTGTATTGCGCATAATAAGTACACCTAGTATTAAAACAGTAGACGGAATTATTAGAAACAATAGTCTGTTATGAAGCGCCCAACGAAGAATGCGATCATAATACCTTTGGAAAACAGTAAACACACCGAGTAATCCAAAACAAATAAGCGAAACAAAAATTAGGTTCATTATAATGCTACGGTCGAACCCGAGCGGACGCCAATATTCTGCTAGAAGAAATACTATTGCAATAGTTGAGATTAATATATTGATAAGATTAGCTCGTTTGGCAGTAATAACATCCCTAATATTTAGAAGTGACACGATACCAAAAGCAATCAAAATTAAACCCAACCAAGAACCATAAAATATAGCTATTGTACCAAGAATAATAAGAAGGCCATTTATTACATATTTTGAACTGCCTTTAAGGTTACTTTTTCTAAAAAGGAATGCAGCAAAGGGAGGAATTAGGAAAAGCGCAATGACTAATGATGCCGAAAGTGCCATTGTTTTGGTAAATGCAAGAGGCCGGAATAATTTACCCTCAGCACCTACCATAGTGAATACAGGAATGAAACTGATGATAGTTGTTAATACAGCAGTGAGTATTGCACCCGATACTTCTGCAGTTGCGTTGTAAATTATTTCATTAGTAGTGTATTCAATTCCACTTTCTCGAAAACGTAATTTTTCATCTTCTAAATGTCGAATCATATTTTCGGCAAGTATGACACCGACATCGACCATGGTGCCTATTGCAATGGCTATACCTGAAAGTGCCACAATATTAGCATCAACATTAAAGAGTTTCATTGTAATGAACACCATAAGGATGGCCACAGGTAACAATCCTGAAATTAGAATGGAAGCGCGAAGGTTAAATACCATTACAATTATAACCAGTATGGTGATTAGGATTTCAAGTGTAAGTGCTTCTTTTAATGTAAATAATGTTTCTTGAATTAGTTCAGTACGGTCATAAAAAGGAACGATAGTCACTTGTGATATACGACCATCTGATAAAACTTTTGAAGGAAGACCAGATGAAATTTCTGCAATTTGATTCTTTACATTATTAATCACTTCTAATGGGTTAGCACCATATCGAGCAACGACAACACCACCAACAACTTCAGCCCCTTCCTTATCTAAAATACCTCGTCTTGTTTGAGGACCTAAATGAACATTTGCGATGTCTTTAATTCGTATAGAAGTGAAATTTTCTGAAGTAACCACCGCATCTTCTAGGTCTGCAATTGATTTTATGTAACCCAATCCTCGAACTAAGTATTCGGCTTGGTTCATCTCTAGTGTTTGTACACCAATGTCTTGATTACTTTCTTTTACTGCTTTTACAACAGCACTCAAACCAATATTATATTGACGCATCTTTTCAGGGTCAACATCTATTTGATATTCTTGTACATAACCGCCTATAGAAGCCACTTCTGAAACTCCACTTGCAGAGGCCAATCCATATTTTACATAGTAATCTTGTATGCTTCGAAGTTCTTGTAAATCCCAACCACCCGTAACATTTCCATGTTTGTCACGACCTTCTAACGTATACCAATAAATTTGACCTAATCCTGTAGCATCGGGGCCTAAAGCAGGGTTTACATCGTTAGGTAATAAACCACTAGGTAAAGAATTTAATTTTTCTAATATTCGACTACGAGTCCAGTAGAATTCGACATCTTCTTCAAAAATGATATAAATACTTGAGAAGCCAAACATTGATGAACTACGTATGGTCTTTACACCAGGTATACCTAAAAGTGCCGTTGTAAGGGGATAGGTAATCTGATCTTCAATATCTTGTGGAGAACGACCTTGCCATTTGGTGAAAACAATTTGTTGGTTTTCTCCAATATCAGGAATAGCATCAACAGCTACAGGGTCTGAAGGTAGAATACCGGTATCCCAATTAAAAGGTGCGTTTACAATTCCCCAACCCACAAAGAGGGCAAGTAAAAGAACAGCAACCAATTTATTCTCTATAAGAAATTTGATGCTTTTATTTAGCATATGAATTGAATATTAGGCAGTTATATTAATATGGCTTTGATGGTTTAAAAAAATAAAACAACAAAACATGCCCAAAACAAAATTGCGTAGGGCTTATATGTCCGATGCTTATCGGAAGTGTCTAATAAATCAAATTAAAAATGTCTGGTGCAGTACTTGCACATCCTGTTTGAGAAAGGGTGGTGCGTAATCTATAAAAGGAATTTTGTTAGATTCTGTTCCTTCAAAAAGACTGATGTAAGAAAAAGTAAATGATGCAACAAATACTTGTTGCTCTAGTGTTAAATAGTCAAATGAAACTTTCAAATCTTCTTGACCTTCAATAATTAATAGCTTATCGGTACAACAAGATTTTTCTGAAATAGTAGAAGTTTCACAATTTGTAATACCCTGGGCTTTTTCCATGCCACAAGATTCTACTTGATGAAACAATGAAAAATCGACCAATATCTCTCCACAATAGTGCATATCTACAGTAAACGACATCGTAGTCATCAGAACTACGGCCGCCATGAAAACTGCCATTGATTTGTGGATGAATTGTTTCATACATTGCAAAATTAGCAATTAATTTTACAAACTAGTGCTTTTTTGATTTAACAATTGCCTCATAAGGCTCTATAATCATAAACAAATTAAATATTTAATGACGTTTTTCACTAGAAAGGTGTAAAAAAAAGTGCCTATTTTGGGGTCACTATTTTATAAGACGCAGACTAGTTTCTATAAGTACTAGTGTATAAAATAGGGACTCTTATTCTGCTTGAAAAAAGCTCAAAACCTAAAATTATTACGTTTTTTAATCATTTATTACTTTTCGGAAGTAAAGATTTTGGATTTCGTAGGAAACTAAAAACACCTGAATTATAGGCTAGTAATATGATTTGTTTTTAGCGTAATGATTATGCTGTTGCCGTGTCATATTAAGTTATTTAAAGATAAACGACACTGCTTAAAGTCTAATTTTTGTTTTTTATTAGAATTACATTTTGTCTTGGTAGAGAAGCAAGCTAGTGAACTCTAAATTTTCTGATTAACCATTTCTACTCATAATAACTTATATTTATAAAGACAAGGCTAATTGTCGCCTTATATTTGTTTTTTTTATTTGATTTTTTACAAAGATCTACCCCCCTATAAAGACTATGATAAAAGCCAAAATTCATGATAAGGAAATAGAAAGACTTGCTATTCTTAAATCGTATTCTATTTTAGACACATTAGCTGAAAAGGATTATGATAACCTTGCCAAACTTGCTGCTGAAATCTGCCAAACACCTATCTCATTAATCACGCTACTTGACGATAAGAGGCAATGGTTTAAATCTCACCATGGCTTAGATATTTCTGAGACCCCTATAGAGCAAGCGTTTTGTGCTCATGCGATTACTGGTGATGAAGAAATTTTTACTTTAAAAGATGCTCGTGATGATACGCGATTTCATGATAATCCTTTAGTGACAGGTGATCCGAGCATTGTATTTTACGCAGGTATTCCTTTAAAAAATTCAACGGGACTACCCTTAGGTACTTTATGTGTTATAGATAGAGAGCCACGTACCTTAACAGATGAACAAAAGGAATCACTCAAAATTTTATCTGAACAAGTTATAAATTTATTAGAGCTTAGAAGAAATAAGTTAGAGCTTGAAAGAACTCATAAAAAGCTTAAAAAGTTTTCTAAAAAGTTAGAGAAAAAGGTTTTTCAAAGAACCAATCAGCTTGAAGTTAAAACTATCAAATTAGAGTTGATGATTAATGACCTTGCTTCTTTTAATCATATTTGTAGTCATGATTTACAAGAGCCATTAAGAAAAATTCAAATGTTCATTTCTCAAGTAAGTGACACTGAATTCGATAATTTATCTGCGAATGGAAAACACAAATTAGAACGTATTGACCTTTCTGCAGCTCGTATGCGAAATTTAATTCAGGATCTGTTGACCTACGGGTCTGCCGAAAATGTGGAGAACAGCTTAATGAATGTTTCTTTGAAAAAGTTAGTTAATGAAGTGAAAGTTGTGTTAAGTGAAGAATTAAAAGAGAATAATACGGTGCTTAAACTTCTAAGTGACTGCGAGATTTCGGTTAGACCAATTCAGTTTAAACAGTTATTATTTAACTTATTTACCAATGCTATTAAGTTCACCAAGAAGAAAAATTTTCCATCTATAGAAGTAAGCGGTGAAATTATTGTAGGAGCAGCATACCCTAATCTTATTTTAGCTCAAGAGGCTAAATATGCACGAATTGTTGTTGCTGATAATGGAATTGGGTTTGAGCAGAAATATGCCGCCAAGGTGTTTGAAATATTTCAACGGTTACATAACGATGATGAATATCAAGGAACAGGTATAGGACTTGCCATAGTTAAAAGAATTATTAACACCCATCACGGACAAATAATAGTAGAAAGTTCTCCTGATAATGGAGCTAAATTTGAAATTTTTATTCCATTAACTGAAAAGTGAACTTAAGTTTTATCATTTTTTAACGAATTAAAATAATCTCCCACTTCCTTAATTCGTTGTTGTTTAACACCAGCATTCAACCAACTAGCTTCAAAGGCATTGATGGCTAATTGCTGTATTTGATTTAAAGTTAAATTCAAAGCTTTTGCTGTCTCAAAATAATTTTCGTTCATATAGCCGCCGAAATATGCGGGATCATCTGAATGAATAGTTGCTATAATTCCTTTTTCAAGCATTTTAGCAACTGGGTGTTCTTCCATCTTTTGAATAACCTTTAGCGCTACATTACTTGTAGGGCAAAGGGTTAACGGTATTTTCTCTTCAGCTAATCTTTGAACCAAAGCTTCATCATCTAAACACCGATTGCCATGGTCTATTCGAATTACTTTTAATACATCTAGCGCTTCCCATATATATTCTACAGGACCTTCTTCACCCGCATGAGCAACTAATTTATACCCGTGTTCGGCAGATACTTTAAAAACATTCTTGAATTTACTAGGAGGATTACCCATTTCGGAGGAGTCTAAACCAACGCCGTCAATTAAATGCTTAAATGGGAGGGAAGCTTCTAGTGTTTCAAATGCGGCTTCTTCACTTAAATGCCGTAAGTAAGACATGATAAGTTTATAGGTAATGTTCAATTCCTTGTTGGCTTTTTCTAAGGCCTTGTGAATTCCTTGAAAGACGACTTCAAATGAAATGCCTCTATCGGTATGTGTTTGTGGGTCAAAAAATACTTCTACATGAACTACATTCTGACTATGTACTTTGGTAAGATATGCCCATGTTAAGTCGAAAAAATCTTCTTCGCAAATCAATACTTGTGCGCCTGCATAGTAGATATCTAAAAACTCTTGAAGGTTATTGAATTTGTAGGCTTTCTTTAACAATTCAATTGAATCATATGCTAATGCAATATTGTTTCTTTCTGCTATTTTGAACATGAGTTCTGGCTCAAAACTACCTTCAATATGTAAGTGAAGTTCAGCTTTAGGAATGCCTTGAATAATTTTATGTAGTTCAGATGATTCCATTTTATAATGTTTAGAAAAATGTTGCTTCTGCAAAGTACCTTGAATATCCAAATATACTAGTGTACTATGACTGGATTTAAAATTTATATATCAGTAGAAGATTTAATAAATTCTTACAAAACATAGGTATTAAATATATCTTCCAATTCTTTTTTAGGTTCAAAGCTAAGCCCAGAACGTGTTGTAGAACTTTGTATAATTGTACTTCTACAGGCTGTTAGCCAACCAAAGCGGTCAGATAAATCTAACTGTCCTATTGGTCCGCCATTTGCATTACCATCGCAAATTAATTTCCAAGCCTTCAAATAATCCTTGATGAAATCTTCCTCAATTTCTGGCGCTAAGGCTTTTAATTTGTTTGGGTCAAGATGAAACTTTATGTCTAGAAATTTAATCCGTTTACAAAATAGAATAACGCCTACATTAAAGAATTCTTCACGCTCTACCTTTGGTACCAGTCTAATTATGGCATACTTGAATGTGTATCTATCTTGCATCTTCAGCTTCTTTAACTAATATATCTATCATAGATAATTTAGTAGTTATAAATTGAATATACGCTGCTCTTTTTTCGTCTGCATTTAAAACATCCGATTCACTTATAAGCCAGTCTTCCGGTATTTTTGAGATAATCTCATTAATCTTTTCGGGCGAAATTAAATTTTTAATATCTATTGCTGCATCGGTTAGGGCAGTTGCTTGTTGCAATAACACATGGTCTTTTGTAAATGGGAATGTTCTTGAAAGGTGACTCTCCCAAGTTTCCCAGTTATGGTGAAAATAGAAACTAGCTCCGTTATCAATTACCCACAGTTCATTATGCCAATATAGTAAATTAGCGTTCTTGGCTGTTCGGTCAATATTACTGATAAGGCTGTCTAATACGACTATTTTTGATGCTGTTAATGCATCTATTTTTGATATCAACGGGTCGAATGTAATTGCGCCAGATAAAAAATGTAATCCTAAATTTAGACCAACACTGAATTTTAGCAAGTCTTGAATTTCTTCATCGGGTTCTGTATTGCGAAAAGAATCATCGAGATTCATAAAAACCAACTCAGGTACTTTTAAACCAATGGCACGTGCTAACTCTCCTCCAATAAATTCAGCAATAAGGGATTTTTTTCCTTGGCCAGAACCTCTAAATTTTAATACATATAAAAAGTCATCATCAGCTTTTACTATGGCAGGCATAGAACCTCCTTCTCGTAAGGGTTGTAAATATTGAACAACATCTACTGTTCTAATATCAATTGTATTCATACATGCTAAAATAGATGTTGTAAAGCTAAAGGTATTTTACCAAACTTAAATCGAACTAAATTTTCAGCTAGTTATAAGTACACTAAGACAAGAAGAAATAGCTAGTCATATTTAAACCTACTTTTTATCTTTTGGTAAAGGTGAAAGCATAATATGTGCTCTGTGTGTGCCAGCATTCATAAGCCAAGGATGATTTGGTGCCGTAGGCGCTTCGGGTATACCAATAGTTGCTGATGTGGCCCAAGGAATATAGGTTACATAACGCATTTGTGCACCATCAACCGCTGAGGTTTCTGGGTCGTACATGGTATTTGGGCCGTAATAGATATGTAATGTTGAACCGGGAGTGATTTTAAGTTTACCTGATTTCATTTCTTCTTCACGTATAGCAAAGATTTCTTCTGATGATTTCCCCTCTGCTCTTAAGGCTCTTCCTCTCGCCATAAAAGGTTCAAGATTTTTATGGTAGCAAGCAGCATTAAAGCCATCTTTGGTTGGGTCATCTGCAAGCACAATAAATTCATTATCTCCTTCGCGCAATGTCACAAATTCACCCGCCATATTATAGCCGATTACTTTAGAGGTAGACCTGCTTTTTTCGGGAGCAGCCATTAATGCGGTAGCAATTAAATCTTCATCGGTTTTAATTGCTTTTAAATTTTTATTGATGTCTATAGTTGCAGTTTCTGCTGTTGCCTCAGTTGTTGAAGTCTCTTGTGTTGTAGTTTTTGTTTTGTCTGATGAATTACAAGAAATCAGAATTGCAGTGAAAATGAATGCTATAAGAATATGTTTCATGGTGTGTGAATTTTTAAGGTGTCTCTGTTAAGATAAGAAATATTGGCGTGTAAAATGCTATTTTTAATCCGCTACGAATGAGTCAAAAGCTATTTTGTTTATTGCATCTGACTAAATCTAAACCCAAAAACTATCATGATTGTGTCTTAAGGTACAGACAGAAAACAACTTTCTATGGATAGCTACTCACTTACATTTCTATAGTATTTTTTCTTTAACCAAAAGGAAACGCGAACCAACAGTATTAATGCCGGTACTTCCACTAACGGACCAATAACCCCTGCAAAGGCCTGTCCTGAGTTTAATCCGAAAACTGCTATAGCAACTGCAATGGCCAATTCGAAATTATTACCTGCAGCTGTAAATGCTACTGAAGCAGTTTTGTCGTATGCTGCGCCAGTTGCTTTGGTAAAGAAAAATCCAATGATGAACATTAACGTAAAGTAGATAAGTAAAGGCACTGCAATTAGTAGCACATCCATAGGTATTTGGACGATTAACTCTCCTTTTAATGAGAACATCACTACAATCGTAAATAACAACGCAATCAAGGTAATTGGTGAAATAGTAGGTATGAATTTGTTTGTGTACCAATCATCACCTTTTAGCTTCACTAAAACTAGTCTACTCAATATTCCCATAAAAAACGGAATACCTAAATAAATAGCGACACTTTCTGCAATAGTACCAATAGATATGTCGACAATAGCACCTTCAAATCCAAAATAGGGTGGAAGCACTGTTATAAAAAGCCATGCGTAAAAACTATAGGCAAAGACTTGAAATATACTATTTAAGGCTACTAAACCAGCGCCATATTCGCTACTACCTTCTGCAAGGTCGTTCCATACCAAAACCATAGCAATACACCGTGCTAGGCCAATCAAAATTAGACCTACCATATATTCAGGGTAATCACGTAAAAATGTAATTGCCAAAATGAACATTAAAACCGGACCGATTATCCAATTTAGTATAAGGGAAATAGAAAGGATTTTTGTGTTTCTAAATACTTTTGGTAGCAGTGAATAATTGACTTTTGCCAAAGGTGGATACATCATTAATATTAAACCAATGGCAATAGGAATGTTTGTGGTTCCGCTGCTAAATGAATTAATGAAGTCGGGGAATGTTGGTATGAAATAGCCTAACGAAACACCAAATGCCATAGCTACAAATATCCAAATTGTTAGATTTCTGTCAAGAAAGCTTAATTTTTTTGATGCCATTTTTAAGAGTTTATTTGAGAGAAAACGTAGAATAATTCCGTTGCAATTTGAAGACTTCTTTCCTTATATTTTTCCGCTTGTTGTGGCGTGTGGTCAAAAGCTTTAGGGTCTTCAAAAGTTATCGGAATCCTTATTTCTGCACCGGGTACAAATGGGCACGCTTCGTTTGCCGAATCGCAAGTCATAATCGCAGCAAATTCAGATTTAGGATTAAAGTCATCATCTAATTTTTTAGAAAATCCAATAATTGGATGCTCGTTATCAGCATATTTTATGCTGTATACAGGATTCTCATTTTTTGAAATCTTTTTTATCTGAAAGCCTGAATTCCGTAGTGTTTCTGCTGCCATGGGAAAAAGAGCTGTTGCCTCTGTACCACCCGAATAACAAAAGACATTTTTAATATCGAAATAGTGAGCCATAGTTTGAGACCAAACTTGCGATAAATGACTTCTTCGTGAATTATGAGTACAGATAAAATTAATGCGTATTTCTTTATTTAATGAGGCTTTTGATTGTATAAAATCAATCAGGGGTTGTAAAATAGCTCTTCGTTCAGCAGTAATGCTATCAATGTTTAACGCGCTTATTGTATTTTCAATTTCTGAAAACAATGTCGTTTTGGTTGTGGCCATATATAGTATTGGTTTAGTGTGATTAATTGAATAATTTATTAGCAACAATTGTTATTCGTAGCGATATCTTGGTTAAGAAATGCTAACATGGTTTCTTTCATTTTCGTCCAATTTTCGGCGTGAATACAGTAGCAAACACTTGTGCCTTCTACATTGCCTTTAATTAAACCTAAATGTCTTAATTCTTTTAAATGTTGTGATATGGTAGGTTGGGCCAATCCTATTTCGTTGACCAAATCTCCACAGACACATGCGTTTATCTTAAATAAATGCTGTAAAATTGAAACTCTTGCGGGGTGCCCAAATACTTTTGCGAAAAGTGCAATTTCGTTTTGTTGGTCTGTAAACATTTCAGTTTTAGCTAGTCCCATGTTATTATTTATTTATTAATCGCAATGTTACGATTAATGGTTTGATAATTCAAATTAAAGTTGAGGTTTATTTAATGGTGGACTAAATAATTGTTATTTGGTAATGTAAATTTTAGGGTGAACTAACAATTACCATTATTTACTTCTTTTATCCGTTTCAAGAATCGAATATTGAAAATTGTCTGACCAGCCAGATTTTAAAGGTAGTATTTGTCTCAGGCGGCCTTCTCTTACCATTCCTGATTTTTCTAAAACCTTAATAGAACCAATATTTTCTACTGCACAACCAGCTTCAATACGGTGAAGATTAAGTGTGTCAAAACCAAAATCTAGTATGGCTTTTAAGGCTTCTGTGGCATATCCTTTTTTCCAATAATCAGAATGTATTTTATACCAAACTTCAGCTCTTTTATATTTCGCATTACCAACTTTGAATCCGAACAGACCCATGAATTTACCATTCGATTTGTTGACAATTGCAAACGTGTAATTTTTAATTTCCTCCGATTGATTCTCTTTAATCCATGGTTCAATAATAGCTTTGGTTTCTTCAATACTATTCGGAATACCTAAGGCATTGTATTTGTCGGTTTCGGGTAAAGAATGCAGCGTATGAATTGAATCTAAGTCTGATATATCAATCAATCTTAGTCGTATTCTTTCCGTTTCTATTTCGGTATCGTTCATGGTAAATTACCCTATCTATTAACTAGTGCTATTATCAATTCGCCAAGGTGGGTTTAATCTATTATCACCTCCATAGTAGAGAATTAGTTGATTACCATCAAGGTCTTTTAATCGCGCTTCTCGCCAAAGCCATCTTTGGTCTGTTGGTAGTTGTTCAAATTGTATCCCTTTTTCGATAAGCTCGTTTACTAGAACATCTAGATTGTTACATTCAAAATAGATGTAAATACCGTCTCCTTTTGGTAAGGTATCGGTTTGGTGTATTGAAAAGGTGGAGGCCCCATCTGGGCATTCAAATCTTGCGTAATTTGGTAACGATGCTACAATTAATCTTAATCCAAGTTTTTCATAAAAAGGAACTGATTTTGTCAAATCTAATGATGGAATCGTTACTTGATTTAAGTTCATAGTTTAATTTTAAAACCCATTATTCATTAAAACGATTTATAAAAGCTGTAAATGATTGAATAAAATGCTTTCTAGGGGTTTCCATAAAAGCGGCATGGTCACCACCAGAAATTACCACCCAACTTTTATCGGCTGTTTTTAATCGAGTGAATAACTTTGCTTGATTAACTGTTGGCGCTATTGGGTCAAATTCTCCCTGTATAAGTAATACTGGTGTGGTGATTAATGAGGGGTCAATGCTGTTGTAATCACTTTCATTTCTCCAGTCTACGCGTATTGGGTCGTACGCTAATGCCATCTTTACATACGTGTCTATTGCTATTTGACTAATACTACCAGGGATGATAAAATCGCTCGCTGCATTTTTAGCTGTATTTATGCTTTTCAATAATTTCTTATCATGGGTGTCTTCAGTAATTTTAGAATCTAAATCCTGCCAATACCCAAAAACCGTGAGGCTGGAAATATTTTTAGATTCTTTTTGGGTGGCAAGTAATGATAATGTTGATCCCATTGACCAACCGAATAAATGAACTTTTGTCTTATTATTTTCTTCAGAAATCCAATTTAAAACGTTTAAAATGTCATTTGAAGCTATTTCTGGCGACGACCATTCTGTGGCATCTCTAGGTGTTTTACCGTATCCTCGTAAATCAATAGCATAGGTAGAATACCCTTGTTTTACTAAACCATCCATTAAAGACAACTCTTCACCTTCTACTTGTAAATCAAAATCAGGAACACCGCTCCACGTTCTTCCATGAACAAATAGAATAATCCCTTTAGCATTTTTAGCTTTTTTCTCCCAAACTGCCATGGGGTGTCCGTTCGATAATACGGTATGTCGTAGTAAAGAATCATTAACTAGAATAGTAATTGAATTGCCTTTATTTAGGGGTTGATAGTCTGCTTTACAAGTTATAGTCGTTACTAATAAAAGAACTAGTACCCATTGTTGTTTTAAAAGAGTTGTCATGAGATTTCAATTTTAGGTAAATGATAGTCGTTATAATTTTTTTGTTTCCGACTGATGACACTGTTAATTCCATTCCTGATAGCTATTGGAATTAGCGACTTTATAAATATACACAGACCTTTCGGTTTTGCTCTAAAGTCCGCATTACGTTTAAGTTTTGTTGGCATTAGTATTTTTTTTCACGTTATAGTTTCGTCCAGTTTTGAACCCGGAATAGCCTAACAAAAGAAGTAGTCCAATTTGGAAGACAAACATAACTTTTGATAAGATACCGATTGCATGCGCAACAGGGCTTTTGTTCAGAGTATCATTTTGATTATTATATGGGTCACTAAAAAAGTCCAAAATGCCAATTAATTTTCCAGCAACTAACACAAATAATATTGTAACTATCATTAGGATTAGATTCGCGGTAATATTTTTAAAATTCCGTCTAGTTGTTCGCAAAAGGTAAACCACGAAAAAGGTAAAAACAAAGATTAAAGGGATTAAATTAAAATTTGTAATGACAAAATAGGTGTCGTGAATATTTAGGTCCAAAGTGGAGTCACTTTTGAATCCATCTAGTCCAAAAATCACTAGCGTCAAAATCACGACAATTATGATAGTTCCAACTAACCAATAAATTTCTTTTCTCCTCAAATTTAGATTTTAGTTTGATTTTTCAACATTAATCACAACGTTTCAGCTATGCTCAGTGCGGGCCTGCACGAAACTGCATTTCCCCCACACGATAGCCAAAATAATTTTTGTTTTGGTTTTATCCTGTCCCACGCAAAAGCAAAATTCAAATGATTTTTCGGTGTTCGTCGACACGCCCAGACCTCTGGTTTAGGCACTTACGCCCGCATTGAGTAGAGCCATTGTTGTGCTTTCATTATTTTTCTTTTAATTCGGTATTGATTATCTGAATCATTATTTCGATTTTATCCATGAAAATTTGCTCATCTATTACATTCTCCTTTTTCCAAGAAAATATATTGGCTGTCAAATCTTCCATTTCACGATTATTAAAGAACCATTGATAGTCTGATGAATATGTTCCTTTTGGGAATTCTTGATACCTTTCAGAAGCTGAAATGGTGTTTAAAGCACTTATTTTACCATCGGTTGAAGGCCATAAACGTTCATTTAATAGTTTTCTTACGTATCCATCTTCTTGGTTAGCATCTATAACCATCGATTCAAAAGATGAAATGTATGATTTCAGTTCAGTGTTTTGTAAGTAATCAATTTTGTTCGATGCAATAAGTGATTTAATATATCCATCTTTTGCTTCAAATGAAAATCCGCTAAAAGCATTTGAAGTCAGCGAATCCAATTTTGATTTAGATACATTCGAAACATCCGTTCCGAAAAGATGCAAAAGGTACATACCATCTTCAAATTCCGACTTATGTTGTTTATTTATCTCTTTAAGTCCTTCAAGGTTAAATTCTAATTCGGTTTTTAAATTATGAAGAATTTCTACTTCCGTATTTCTAATTTTTCGGAGTTCATTCCAATTATTTATCTGAATCGCAATTAAAATACCAATAACTACAAGCACTATTTCTCCAATAGCGTATTTTAAATACTTCCCAGTCTTGTTTTTCAAAAGCAAGTTTTGTCTAATTTTTCTAAAAAATTTTATCATTGGTTAGCAGTTTCTGATTATGAAGCACAACGCCTGAGCTAAGGGTAGTTGCGAGGATTTTTAGAAGTATGCGAGAATAAGCAATTACTTATAGCAATTGTGCCTGTTGCACAAGCCTTGCTAAAAATAGCGAATATGCTT
>TARA_R110002074_G_scaffold400419_1_pt1 | contig 18239 bp, 20 predicted proteins | sample TARA_R110002074 | Tara Oceans TARA_R110002074 (sample SAMEA4397215) | marine metagenome | biome: Polar Biome; feature: [MIX] marine epipelagic wind mixed layer (ENVO:01000061); material: water (ENVO:00002006), including particulate matter (ENVO:01000060) such as... | depth 10-100 m | reverse complement strand
GTTGACTTTATGCACGATAAGAGTATAATAAAATAGAGAAGTTTTGATAATTTGGAGGAGAGACACTAATGGCGGAGATAGATATTAGCGCAGATTTAGAAGTGGTAACAGTTCAGTTGGACAGAGGAATTGAAGAATTACAAGAATTAGATAATAAAAGACAGCAATTAGCACAGCAAATTCAGAATTTAAATGGTGTTGCTATGTACTTACGGGGCAAGGAAAAATCTGAAGAGACCCCGTTTACTCCGGGCGACGGAGATATCGACGATAAGGAGACCTAATGCCCACTACGTCTGGACAATATCTAGATTTAATTTATGCTTTCGATGGAAGTAGTACATATACTGATATAACGCAAGAAATGCGTTCCCCGGCTGGAACATCTGCAACAGTCTTAGCAGACACAAATGATGTTCTTTATTTAGGGAATGATGAAAAATTTAACTTAGTTATGTTTGATATAGATCAAACTGGTAATCTAGGTACTCTTGTATGGGAATATAGTACTAGTAGTACGTGGGTTGAATTTTATCCGGGCTATGCCGAAAAACGGTATGATGATAGTGGAAATCGTATGGGACAGGATTCCTACGGTTTTACAGAAGATGGTGGGGAATTTATAACAGAAGATGCTCTGTTTAGTTGGGCTACGAGAGCAGTAAACAGCCAAACAAAATATTGGATAAGGGTAACTTCGACATCCTCAGTCACTCAAGCCCCTTCAATTAAGAGTATTCGTATTAGACCTATTAATTCGTACTGCACTACAAAAGATATTTATGAGCTTCTCCAATTAAAAAATGTTTTAGATGGAACAGATTTTACAACAGCTACAGTCCCCAGTAAAGCGACGGTTGAAGGCTATATCCAAGCAGCAGAGGCTACGATAGACTACCGGAGTAGGAAATCATGGCGAATTAATTATGTAATAGATGAATACAAAGAATTTAATCTAAACGGTTTCAAATTAGACAGGGCTGACCCGTATAAAATTATGGACTTAGCTATTTGGACAGGGGGTAATTGGGAAACTAAAAATCCGGGTCGGGGGAATGATTATTTCCTAGTCCCCGATACTGGGATGGTACATTTTGCTAGGTTCTTTATCCTTCCAGCTAGATTCCAAACTTATACGGCTCCTCTCTGGAGATGGGGTGCAGGAGAATTCATGTATCCTGTAAAGATTAGCTACCTTTCAGGTAGGTCTATACACGGAGATGCTAGAGAGGGAGCTTTCGTGCATGAAATAGCTAAGAAAATGGCGGCATCAGACGTATTGCGTAACTCTGACTTCGGTTTCTCCACTGTAAGCGGTAGTGATAAAATTCCAATGGGGCAGAAACTACAGATGTGGCAAGTAGAGATAGATAACGCACTAGACGAGCTTAGAGGCTTCGAATTATTCTAGGAGTAGTATATGGCTAATCTACCAGTACCCGTTTCGCTCCTGAAAACTGAAGTAAGCGCACAATGGGACACCGACAATGTTGCGGCACCTAATTTTATAGAAGTAAATGTGAGTGCTCAATCATTACGATATGATTTAAATGTGAAGGATGCTTTATTGTTTAGGGCTGGAAGCCCAACGATTTCAGAAGAACCAATAGGTAACTGGCAATTTGTTAATAGAGTATATAATGTTGAGTTAGAGCTAAGTACGCAGGTTAGTCGGCAAAGACTGTATAATATGGTACAGGAAATTCGTAGGATTTGTTACGCTCGAAGGCACAGTATGTCGGATTTTCAGAGGCTACAGTTTGAAGGGTTTAATGAGATTACTCAAAATCAGGCTAACATTTGGGTTGGAACAGTGTCCATCCAGTTAGTGAACAACGCAGAACAGGCAAGTACATCATAAACTCAGTAAAAATGAGTATAATATAATAACCCACGGAACATTTTAAGGAGTGAATAAATGGCAATATATCGGTCGGATCAAGCTGTAGTAACATTTGGGGCGGAAGCTGCGCTTGGTGGATATCCAGAAGCAGCTACTTCTGCTACACAAACCGCTGATACAGCAGTATTATCCGCTGACCTAGCAGCAGGGTCGTTAGTTGTTACAGTAGACGCTTTATCTGGTTTAGCAGCAGGTAATATGATTAGAATTGGTTCACCCAATGCATCAACGGGAGCACAAACAGCTTTAGTTGAATCTGAAGTTCGTAGAATCGTTGCCATTACTGATAGTGATACTAAAATCCATTTAAATGCTCCTACCGCACATTTCCATGCAGATGATGAACGTGTGACAGAAATTACTGCGATTGCTGACGATTCTACAGATCACGATAAGTATGTGACTTATATTCCGGGGGTGTATGATACAGTCACCGTGCCAGATTTTACACCTACTATTGAACCTAGATATTTCTTAGGCACAGGATCAAAAAGAAACTTTACAGCCGCCTATAAAGGGACACAATCCTATAATGGGTCTTGGCCTAGCTTTATACTTCTAAATGGGTGGCCTCTTAGGTTCCCAATCGGTACTGTAAATAGTACCTCAGCTACTCGTGGCGGGTCTCTTACATTAAACGGTGATAGGAAAGCAGGGGATACCTTTATTACCGTAAGCGCATCCACGGGTATCAATGCTAATGTCTACTTAAATATAGGCACTAGTGGAACTTCTAAACAAGAGATAGTTCGGTGTGTCTCAACCCAAAGTGCTTCGACAGCAGTTAGACTTACCACACCTTTAAAATATGACCATGCAGGTGGTGGGGATGCTGGCACAGCAGAAGAAGTTAAAATAGCTTCCGGAGTAGCTACTCACGTTATAGAAGAATCCAATGTATTACCTAGTATTAGTATGGGTGTACATATGTTAGATAGTAGCGAAACTGCTGCCAATTCGTTCGATAGAAAATTCTTTGGTGGTAAGGTTGGAGCCGCTACCCTATCGGCAGAAGAGGGTGGACTGCTGGTAATGGGATGGGACTCCATACCATTTATGGGTATGGCCCACAACCAGAAGGATGATGACAACGTTACAGGTAATACACCTTTCTATCAGCTAAACCATGTCATGGATAGGACAATCGTGGGGTCTAAAACTGGTACTGCTGGAGCACTTACATACCCTACAACAGACCCGTACTACTTCTCAGAGGGAACTGTAACATTGTTTGGTACAGAGTTTGCTCGCATTAGAAACTTCACCCTGAATATTAATAACAACGTTGAGCCAAGATACTACATAGAACGTCGGGGAGATTCTAGAGCTAGAGGCCCGTCAGACATAGTAGAAATGCGTAGAGAGTATACAATGGATGCAACTATTGCTCTCCCAGATTCACAGGCGGCTACCTCCGCCACAACTACTTTATTCAAGGAGTTGTTGCTAGAAGGTGATTTCGGGTCAGGTATGCGAGGGTTTAACATTAAACTCGAATTCAGTAGGGGAACTAATGACACAATTACAATCCAGATACCAGATGATGGTGATGGTACTGCCCCAACGGGAAGTACGGGAGCAGCAACTGGATTAGATGAACAGGGAGCATACCTATTAGAAGCTCCGCATCCAATAGATGGTAGTAACCCATATGAAGTATCTGCATCTATGATGTTTAGGAACTTAAAAATAACAGTGGTAGATAGTCAATTGCTATATCCGTAGGAGGACAAAATGGCGACAAGTAAAGCTAAGGTTAGGACAGTAAAGACAGAGAAGAATGAGAAAAAGGTTTTCGACATCTCTAAGTACATGGTTAGTAATGATGTAACAACTCAAATTGTTACACTCCCAAATGGGGACGAGTTTGAAGTAAAAGTAAAACCTATATCATGGAGCAAGAAAAACCAGTTGATTGCAAAAGCTATGGCTTTTGGAGGAACAGATGGGATGTCCTTTAACGCAGATTACTACGTTAAAGAATGCCTAAAAGCTATGATAGTATCAGCCCCGTGGGGGGAGACTAACGATACATTCTTGATCAGTATCAATGATGAACTAGGTAAAGCGTTGGAAGCATTAGTTCCACAAGCATTTGGTCGGGACGAGGATTCGGATGGTACGGAGGAGAATGCACTAAAAAAAGAGTAGCCCTCTTCTTAAGGGGAGGCTCACTGGTAACACCAATTGAGAATATAGTGTTCGGGCACTATCTAATGAAATACAGGTTAATGCAAATGGGTTTTAGCTGGACTGAAATAGACACCCTACAGACTAAGGAAATGGATATAATGCTCCATTTGTATAATGGAATATCTAAAAAGGAGCAGGGCTTTGGATAACATAAAAAAGGTAAATATTCATGGCTAATAAATCCGTAACAGAGCATCTCTTTGAAGTCCCTCAGAGCCTTATGAAGATGATGGGGGGTGGCCCCGGTGGTAACACTGGAACCGGTAAAAAGAATGAGAAAAATCTTGCCCAACAACTAAAGCGATTAGCTGGTATAGACCTTGGTTTAGGTGCCCTCCTCAAACAATCCCAGATATTCACAGGATACATGGGTAACCTTTTCGCCATCGTAGGAGCGATCATTGATACCGTCCTAGCCCCATTAGCCCCGCTAGCCTTTAAAGCCCTAGCTGCGTTAGGTAAGAAAATACCTGCTATTTCTGCTGCTGCTGAAAAACACATACCTAGAATACTAGATCGTGCGACGAAGATAGTTCAAGGCTTCGATGGCTTTATGAAAAAGTGGTGGCCTAATTGGGCAGGTACTGTTGCTAAAATCGTAGGTGGGCTGGTAGCTATTAACCTGACTCTTAGAATGATTCGCATGAGTGGAAGCATGGCTATGAGCGTTACAGGTGCTAGAGGTATAGCTGGGGGAGTTTCTAAACTCTTGGGTAGGGGTGGGCCTGTAACACAAGCAGCCGCCGCTACGAATGTGCCCGGAGGTGGATGGGCCGCAAGTGGATTGGGCGGCGGTGGAAGGCAAATTTCTGCTAAAGCTGCAAAACAAGCTAGTTATGGGCAAGACCTATATGCTAGTGCTGCTAAGAAAGCCGCACCCGCAGGTGTAGTTGCACGATCAGGTGCACAAGCTACAGCTACAGGCAGCCGTTTTGCTACTGCTGGTAGGATGGCAAGGATGGGGGCGACTAGAGGTGTGCCTATCATAGGGGCTGCCGTTGCCGCTGGGTTTACCTACTCCGATTCCCGAAATCAAGGTATGTCTAAGGGACGATCTGCGGCAAGAACAGGTTCTACTATAGCGGGTGGAGCAATTGGGGCAGGTCTAGGTAGTTTGCTTTTGCCGGGAATAGGTACAGTCGCTGGTGGTGCACTTGGAGCTATGGCAGGGCCAATGATATTCGATGCAATTTTTGGTAAAGGCAAAGATGGAGGAGGAGGTTCTTCTAACGTAGGTGTAGGCTCAGGAATAGGGATGTCTGGGTACAGTATCCCAACTTTTGTGGCTGAGTCTGCGGAAGCCTTCTCTAAAACGGTATTAGAGAGTAAGACTATATTGGATGATTATGCAGTTACCCAAGCGGCTCTGAAATTAGCATCGGAAGAGTTAAGAGACGAGTTCAATTACGCAAAAGAGGCTGTAGGTCTATTTGACCAAGTTTTGAGAAACTACAGACCGGGTGTGGTGGATAAGCAGCTAGAAGATAGTGATGGGACTCTGGGTGACACATTTGATGGTGGAGAATTCGTACCGAAAGGTGCTCTAAAAGATAGTGGCGGTATTGGGCAAGTAGATGATGGCGGTCTTGGGGGTGGTACCGACCCCAATCAGACTTTGTTCCCTACCAACCCGCCCAACTACGATTTTGCTGCACAACGGGCAAGGAGTAGGGAATTAGAGCGTCAAGAGAATGCTAGGATTGAAAGCGAGAGGATGATGAGGGAAGAGGCTGACCACATCAGAGAGATGGAACTGGCTGCTCTAGCTGGCATGGATAAACCAAAGCCGGGGTACGATACGAATGAGCTACTAAATAACTCTGCTAGCAGTGGGGTTGGAACTCTAGGCGATTTCAGCCCTACCTTAGGTTCCCGTATTGCAGCAACAGGAGGGCTGGGACAACAGGACGATGGTTCAGGGGGTTACGCATCAACTGACCACATCGTTATTAATGTTTACAATGCTTCTGGTAATCAAGTTCATACCACTACGGCTGATAAAGTAGGGTCTGCTTGGGCAGGAACATATGGAGGAGAGCAGGAATGGATGTAGGATTAAGGTATACTAAATGGCTAGCGTAGCAGTGTTCCTAGAGAATGAGAATGATTGGTCGCATACCACTAGCGGGAATACTACAAGATACGCTCTACAAGCTGAGAGAGTAACTATAGCCATACAAAAAAACCCGATACAAATTGCTGCACCTAAAAATTCCCCCTATTTGTTTGACCTAGGCACGTATAAACCAACCATAACTGTAAATGGTGTAGTGGACGACCAAAGTTCAGGCAACAGTGTCTCTTTAGGGGCTGCGGCGTTTAAATTACCTACAGCATATCAACTTTCTAGATTGTCTACAGACTGGTGGTACGATACCACTCAAGTAATAAATTTGTATATACAAGAACCTGATTCTGGGGGCAACGCTAGCTACTTTAAATACAAAGCAGCTTTATCTACTGTAACTTTAGATTACAAAGCGTTATCAGAAGAACGCCCAGAATTTGCGATGATATTTTTTGCTTCACGACCTAAAGTTTACTATCCACATATGACGATATCATAATGCGATCATTAGTATTATTAGAGAAAATTCCAGCCGATAAAGCTGGGACTATAGACCATACGAATGCGGAAGCCTTAGACCCTCGACATACGGGAGGGTCTGGGGATAGTGAAGTAGTAGAAAACTTTATCTTCAATAGTCCAGCAGGGTCTGGTGCTACAGCCCCCACTACTAAAAAGAAAGCTTTATACGCTTTAAATGTCACAGGATTGGCTGTTAGAACGTTCAGACAGCCGTTACAGGTAGGTATACCTAAGTCCAGCCCGATATTGTTTGATGTAGGCTCCTACAGACCTGTAATAACAGTCACTGGATTAGTTCCAAGAGAAGCTGCTCCAGTGGGTAGAACAGTACCGTTTGACGGGCAAGACTACTACTCACCTACTTATTTCCAATTACAACATGCTGTAACTCAATGGAATTATGTGCAGGGGGAGGAAATACTGCTTACCTTGTTACATACAAATGTTGCTTCCGTGACATATGACCAGTATAATGTAGCAATACAGACTTCTAGTTTTGGGCTTATATCCACTATGCCTAAATTCTGGTCGTATGAATTATCATTTGTAGCTACCAGACCAACCGCAGGTAATCCTAGTAAAAATGTTTAAAGGATATTAGAATATGTCAATACATGGTCGAAGTATATTTCAATATTTCAATGAAACTGATGAAGTTTGGATACCTATTCCTGTAGGAGACCTTGTAAGTGTTGAGTATGCAGATAGAGTATATACCTCTGCTACAGCGGAAATAATTATAAGTAACAAAGATATGAATAAGACTCTTAGTGCGGATGCTAATGCATCGACAGGGACATATTCAGTTGAGGGGGCGGCGATAGACACCCCCACCTTCCACAGGTATCAACAAATCAGGTTACTACATATGCCCAGACCCCTTACACCTAAAAAAGTAGTTCACGACAATGGGTATGCTAATCGGGCTGGGGACTCGCAAGCAATATTTACGTTGAGTAGTCATGGGATGGCTGTCGGGACGTATGTTCAAATTGTGAATGAGGAATGCGGGGTTATACCAGATGATTTATATAGAGTTGATACTGTTCCAACTAGCAGTACATTCACACTAGACAAAAGGGGAACTAGTAGTGCGGCTGCTGCTCAGACGTACACTACGTCCCTACCCGGTCAGGGAGTTTCAGGGAGTAAAGCAGCCTATATTCAATATAGGAGTGATAAGGCACTATACCCATATTTCTACGGAAAAATAGATTCTTTAGATGTAAGTTACAGTGACGCTATCGGTAAAACAATACATATAGAAGCTAGCGACTATCTTCGTAGTCTACAACAGGAAACAGTCACAAAAGCCATAACTAACTCTACACCTACGACACGAGCTTTTACTGACAGTAGGATGGAGCAGGGGGATGGGGATGAAGATGCGGATGAGGGGAAGTTTAGGGATAGTATATATAAGAATACAAGATTATCAGCTACTGTCAAGGAGATTATGCAAGATTGGTCTGTAGGTAAAGATTTATTCGCTGATAATACTTATGATGGTAGTACCCTTATGGGAGTTACTAAATTTGATGATTCTAGTTACGTCTACGGTGCCAACGATAAAGATAAAAATAAATCTTACAAAAACACAAAAACAACAGCACTACAAGCCATGAAATCAGTAGCTATGACTGATCCACATTGGAGCGAAGGTACACTAAGCCATCTCGTGGGGGTATACTATGGGAGTTCAGGGAGCTTACTTACTAGCGGTACTAGAGACGTTCTACTAGTTTATGGTGGGACAGGGGGCGTAGGTGCTACCGCCCACAACTATAAAAACGGGAACCTAATTGAGATTTCTAACCACAACCCAGTAGGAAGCCCAACACCCACTACGATAGCATCCGGTACCTATATTGTCCATAGTAAAACTGCTAACGATCTAAAACTTAAATTTTTAGACGGTGGTGTAGTTCAAAGTGTTGCTAACACTGCAACATCTACTTCGGGAGGTACGCCATCAAGTATATCTGCTGGCCCTGCATCTACAGGACACCAAGGATATGATTTTTATCTAGATGCTGGTTTGTACGGGGATATCCCATTAGATTCAAATACACACCGACCCCACTTGAATTATTTTATGCGTAAAACTAGACCTATAGACCCCGGAGCTACGGGACTCTCAGCGGTATACCCGTCCGACGATAATATGGCGGATGATGACACAGCATTTGGTACTAAAGGATATGACCAAACTAAAGTATTCATATTAAATGAGTTCGATCACGGATTGTTTGAGGAAGACCTGTATTCTCAAATAGCTTTACAAGCTGTTGATACCGAGGGTATGGCGAAAACACGCAATAATTTAGGCCATAAACTGGAAATGTTAAAGGTCAATAGTATAGCTAATTCCGATTACGTAGCTAATTTATCGTCTAACTGGCAGAAATATTCTGGTGATACATATGGTAATGGTCTATTTCACTGGAATAGGGCAGATGATGCAAGAGCGTATGGTTGGTATAGCACAACCGACAGTGGTGGCGACGGACTTGCTGATGCGATAGACACAGCCACAGAAGTGAATATAATAAACGCTAAATTTTTTGCTTCTAATGCGGCTGTCGATGCGGGTACGCTGTACGCCGAAGCTAAGGAAAAGGATTATGCCTCCCAAGGTACTTTTGGAGTTCTTGAAGAGGATCATGGAGGCTTTCGGAGAGGCGAGGTTACGGGTATAGCTGGGTACTCCGCTTTACCAAGAGGGGGAAGATCACTAACACAACCCACAACAGACTCCACAGCAGGGGAGAGTGGGGGTGGGAAATTCGACGATTTTAGAGATGTGAACGATATCTCTCACGCTATAAATTTAACTAACAGCAATGGGGATAGAATCAAAGGAATTGATATGGGGGCGGAAGCAGTAGCTTCAGCTAACCTTATTAAAGATATATATTGGTGTGAGCAAGAGGGTTTGCTTGGTACCGAAGTGACCGCTTCCCACAATGGTAGTGCTTCAGCTATTATAGTAAACTTGAGTAACCATGGTCTGGAAACCGGGTGTCTGATAAAAGTTACGGATATTGGTGGCACAACCTCTGGTACTAACACAGGGGTGAAGGTGAACACTTCTCCCGAAGCCCCAACTACATCTAATACTACAACTGGATCAAGAGATAACGGTAGTTATTTTAGGGTTGATTATATAGATGCGAATACCTTTTATATTACAGTCCCCCAGAAACATAAAATCGAATACAGAGAGGCTGATGGTTCTCAAGATGGCGAAGTAAGTTTTAGTTCTACTGTAGATGTCTCTGACGCTGCTGATGCTGTGTTTAAGTACAAACGAGTGTTCAACGTTTTCAAAGAAGCTTGCCGAGTACAGTGGCAAAGTGGGTCATCATGGACAACCAAAGAAGATGAGCTTGTCTTAGATTCGGATTTAGTTAAAGGAGCGCAGCAAATATTAATATCTGACGTTGCTGCGAAAGATAGACCCTATATGGGAATGGAAGTAAATACATTGGTCGCTGGTCACGTTCTCCCCGGACAAGATTTTACAGATAATCTCAAACACCCCACACATCACTTTGATTCAGGGACAACGGAAGCTACATCGTATTTTGGTTTTTCGACAGTCCCATTTTGTTTACAAGCAGATTTCGCTGCGGGAGGGGCTTCCACGACTAGAGCTAATGTGGACAGGTACGGTACGAATTCCAATGACGATGTACGTGTAATGTTTAGATACGGAGATCATATTTCTGAGACCCGCTTTCTATATGGGGATGCAGCTTTAACGGGGGTTGTGGGACGAGATAGATCAGCTACTGGTGGGGGTGCAAATAAAACTAGTAATGATGTGTTTAAAACAGTAACCTGTAAAGTATTAGAGAGATTTGCTACCAAACGGTCTGTCTCCAGAACCTATAACTTGAATTTTAACGAGTCTGTTGAAGCTCCAGACGCAGCTAGGAATGCTGCCGCAGCTATACTAAAACGTGTAATACTTCCAGCGCAGCGAACTACCTTTAAAATCTTTGGGTACCCTACTATTAAATTAGTAGGTCAGGGGCAGAGTGGGTCATCTGGGAATAGCCTAGTACCTACCCAAAACTTTGGTTCTTATGGCGGTAGGGCAGGAATGTTGATAGAGCAGCTTGCTTCGGCAGACGGGGTTGTAGAGGATTCGACTTTGGTGCAGCATCTAAATACCTCAACCGATGTTGTCACGGCTGATGTGGCGGCAAATTGGACTACCAGCCCCGCCACATATTACAGAGCGTTTATCCACCTACGATCAGGGATGAGTATACGAGTAGAGCACCCTGCCGCAGGGGTAATAGGGAACCACATTATAACTGGTCTAAAGTATAATGAACGAGGTGGTAATACATCCACTATGATTTCCACTACTGGTTATGATGAAGCTGTAATTAATCTGAGGCATGGAAACCTTGCAAATGCTATACAGACTGTCGCTGGTACGGCTAATCAAGATGTTATAACTATTACTGATTCAGAAGGGTATGCGCTTGCGCTTGCTAATATCCAATTTGACGATAGTACAACCACATTGTTTTACCAAGGTGACCCCACATCATAGGAAGGATTGTTAATGGCTAACGAGCATAATACCATAAGTTGGGGAGCTTCAGTTATGGAGCTTACAAACGGGTCTAAGCAACCTATAAAGGCAGGAACTACTACTACTGATGTAAGTGGGAGATTAGTTGCGGATACAATATATTATCTATATTGGAAAGCCAGTGATCCAACGGTATGGCATACGCAACTAGCTTCTGTTTGGGACACCAACCCATCTAGCGGTAAGGTACGAGTCGCAACCATTACTGGTGCAGCGACGGGAGGTAAGGTACAGGTTAAGATGGTGCCAAGTTCGGCTGTAAGTGGGCAAGATAGACTAAACGCTAACCAAACTGTAAACCAAGATAGTGTATCCGGAACTGAAATAGGTACTGTAGGTAGTGTAGCAACCACAGGGGTACGGGTAAAGTTTGCAACTAGCGGTACTGGAGCCTCTGGGTCAGGTTCAGCAGGTAACTTCCTTAGGGGGTATTCAACGAACAGCGTATCTGATACAACCGGTACGTGGTTGGATATAGATGGAGATGATGAATCTATATCAATTAAAAGTGGTGTAGAAACATCTTTGCTACTGAGCAAGTTTGATGCTACGGGAATCCATTTCTATAATGGGTCGGCAAATAACTATATTCTATCTGGATTCAATGCTTCGGGGATGAAATTTTATTCTGGAACCGCTTCATCTATAAGTGATGGCACTACACGGGCGCATTACAGCGGGTCTGCCTTGACGTTCTATAATGCTAGCGGTATAGGCGATGGAAACGAACTAGTCTCGTTAGGAGTGGGGAGTGCCCAAGGATTAAATTTGTTTGGTTCGGCTGCTTCCCTAACCAACCCCTCATTAATTAGATACCAAGCTAGAGTAGGAGGAAGTTGGGCAACTCGTGGGTACCAAGGTCTGTATAATGACGGTTCGGTAGATCATCTGATAAGTTATGCACCTAACACGAAGGTTTGGCATATATCAGATAATGTGGGGAATAACACAACAGTCGGTTCAACTATACATTTTGAAACTATCTCCAGACCTAGTGCTGATGAGGCTGGGTGGAAAATGCATTCGTCAAGTGATAGTGGTGACGTATTCCGAAACTACTTCTTCCCTGTCAATGGCGGGTCAGGAAGTAATATAGCAGGTGACCTCACTCCAGACGGTACAGATGACGGACACTTTAATTACATAGGTTATTTTGATAGTGATACGAGAGATAGTGAAGGGGCAATTACATTTGGCCCACAAATATCCCAAATACAAACTTATTATATCTCTCTTGGGGATGGTACAGCAGCCGATCCAGCACTGGTCTTTGATGATGGCACAGGTATATATTCCCCGTCTGATAATGCTGTAGGGATTTCGGCAGGAGACAGCTTAATCTCTACGTTTGATAGCTCTGGTCTTACTATGTCAACTGCTGATAATGTTATCTTAGGTGACGGTGGAAATGTAAACATAAGTGCGCCACTGCTTCCAACAACAGACCATACTACTTCAGGACTTACAGCGCAAATGTTAGCTGGAGGGGCGATTGGGGCTATGGATTTAGTGTGTATCCACAGTACCACTCAAGAAATAGTGGTTGCTGATGCGAGTGCTGTTGCGACTGCAAGGACTATAGGAATTGCTCCTGCTGCTATAAGTGACGAAGCCACAGGAACTGTTCTGCTACAAGGGTTCATCAGAGATGACACTTGGGACTGGACTACAGGTTCACCCCTATATTTGTCGGAAACAGCAGGGGATATGACACATACTGCACCAACAACAGATGGTGCTTTCGTGCAAGTTGTCGGTGTAGCATTAGAACCTGATGTTGTTTACTTCAACCCAAGCATGGACATAATTGAACACGCATAAATAAAGAATAAGGAGAGAATATTATGCCAGATGTAACAGTAGAATTTACAGATGCACAATGGACGAGGGTAGTAGCCGCTTCGCCCGGTCTAAAACGTGTAGATGAGGTTGGGAATGTAGATGCAGCTTATATAGCTGCTAAATGGAAAGCTATGTTAAGTAGCTGGGTAAAGGAATACGAACGGAAGCAAGCCTCAATATCTGATTTTTAATGAAATTTAAAAATAGAGTTGTCCGTTTACGCAAAAAGTATCCCTTTATGCGAATTACGGAGATAGCTGCTGAGTTAGGAGCCACTAAACAGAGGGTATGGGCTGTCCTGAACAGAAGAGGTTTAGACACAAACCCACCTAGACTTAAACCAGTTTTATACTGTGTAGTTTGTGGTATAGCAATATTAAATAAGCAGAAGAAACGACCCCTGTGTTCTAAAGAATGTTCAGCTAAACATAGGTATATAAAACTATCCTGTGACTATTGCACTTCAACCATATATAGGTTAAAATCAGAAGTACGCCGTGCCCACGAATTGAAATATCAACATGCATTCTGTAATAACCAATGCTACAATAAGTATAGAAAGGAACAGTATATTGGAAATTGATGATGATTTAATAAAAAAGTGGGAACCGAAAATAAATAGAATGATTTCGACATATAAGATCAACGGAGTCCATAGAGATGATTTAGCACAGGAACTTAGAATATGTATTTTAAAAGCAGCTAAAAAATTTGATCCGGATAGAAAAGTGTCTTTCCACACTTATTTACACACAACTATGGTAAACGCAATTCGCACCCTAGCAACTAAGTCTAAACGTAATATTAATAATGAGGCTTCTTATCTAGGGCAAACTTTTGTTACAGATTCAGCGTCAGGGGACTCCCCGTACCAAACACTATCACAAGAAATGCTCCTAAAAGAGCCGAAAGACTGGTTAAATTTAGTAGAGATAAAAGATTTATTACAATCCTTGGAGCTTACGGAATCGGAGTTAGCTTTTTTAGCTTTACGCCAGTCCGGGCACTCCCTCAAAGAAATACATCTTAAGTTCGAAAAGGCTTTTCCTAATAACTCCCTAGCATCGGTAAGAGAGCATGTTAAACAAAAATTCCTTGAGCATAGAGTTTAAAAACGCTCCCACACTATATAAAATTTTTAGCCAATTCTATAAAGATAGATTTGATACCGATTACAAAAGCCCTACCTTTATAGGTAGAGAAACTAAAGCTTTGAAAGAAGCTATTCAAACTTTTGGTTTTTACCCATTAGTAGGGGCTTTCTACGGAGGCGTGAAACAAGGACGTAAAGACGTACATATAATGTACATTTTAGGTGGGATTAACGCCTATTTACCTGCTTGCCGACGACCAGACCTGTATGCTAGCGTTTTATTGTATGGGGACGCTGATATTAGACACATCTGGAGAATCGTGATAAACTTAGAAACTAAGTGGTTTCCAACCGCATCAGATAAACAGAGATTAGCGAAAGCTATAGAGACGTTGGAGAAATGGAATGACACCAATTGACAAAGCAAAAGAGATACCCTACACTGACCTGATGAGTCGTGCGGCACCCAAAGAAGGGTTGTTCCGTGTCATTACCCAAAACTCTGAACTGCGGAAAACGTGGATACTGGGGACATATAAAACCTATGTAGAAGCGAAGGCAAAAGCGGATAAAGCAGCTACAGAGGAATCGGTATCTGCGTTTGTTCATAACTCATACGGTAGAGTTTTATATTCAGTAAAGGATTAGTACAGAATGAACAGTGATAGTTTTAATTTCATAGAATCCGCATTAGTTTTTAACTTGTGTGATTTGGATAACTATAAAGCCTTTAGGCATCCTCAGAACGATTTTGCAGTCCATAAAGATGCTTATATGTTTCTACAGAAATATCTAGATGAATATAGGGATTTCCCTACTCACGCAGTATTACTTGAAGAGTTCTCTAAACTTAGAAAAGATGCAGCAACAGTAGAATTTAGCTATGCCCAAGATGAGTTTAAAAAGCAGGTGTTGTTTCGGAAAGTTGTATCAGCTTTCTCAGGTAATAAGGAAGAACTTACCGAAAACCCTAAAAAAGCTATGGGTAAAATATTACATGATTTGAACGATATTGAAGTTCTATACGATGAGGATGTGCAGGAATACGACACAGGTAATTTAGACAGGTTAGAGGATTGGAAAGAGCGGAGTGACCTACGGAAAATGGGCGACGGTCTTATAGGAATAAAAACACCATTCAAATCAATCAATGCTACTGGAGTGGGTTGGCAGCCCGGAGACCTTATATCCGCCTTTGCTAGACCCACCGTAGGTAAAACGTGGTTATGTGCCGATATAGCAGCAACATCTGCCCTAAAGGGGTATAAGACACTCTTCGTATCCACCGAAATGACTAAAAAATCTATTGATATGCGAATGGATGTAATCATGGCAAATAAAAGTGGGTTTAAGCTGTCCCACAGAGCCTTGAGAACAGGCAGCCCGATTGATGAAGAGAAGTACGCTAAGTTTTTATCTGAGTTAGACGACAAGAATTTATTGATATGTGATCATATAAGTGGGGAAGATAGCATATCTCTCCATAGCATAGCTAACCTAATAAGAAAACATGCTCCAGATATCACAGTTATTGACGGTGTGTATCTAGTATCTACTGCTATGAAGAACTCAGCTTCGTGGGAACAGAATCATAGCTTGTTCTATGGTTTGAAAAACTTGGCTTTAGCCCAAGACACAACTATTATGGTATCAACACAGGCTACGAGGGATGCGTCAAATATGTTTGCGCCTCCCCGTGCCGATCAAGTAGCATTTGGTGATGCTCTTATACGTGCTTCAGATATTGCACTCTCTATGTGCATGGTAGAAGATTCTGATAATCTCAGATCAATACAGTTTCAGAAGTATCGGGACGGGGATTTGCCGGTCGATATGTGCACCTTTTTATGGAATGTTGATGAAGGTGAAATAAAAGAAATAGATGACGTTTTCTAGGAGGAAAGAAATGCAATTATTCGCATGGATGAAACAAGATGAGGACAGTGTTATCGTTAAAACTGCTAATAGCAAGGGGCCGGGGAAACCGTCTGTACCAATTACGGTAGCTGATATTCGCCGGGGTCGTGTTAAAGATTCTAACGGTTACGAGAATGAAGTTGTGCTTTTTGTTCGAGCTAATAAGCTAGAGCGAAAGGGTCGCAAGTAATGATTGATTGGTCAGCAGTCCTGCTAAAAGCAGGGTTGAATACCCCAGTAGGGGCGGAACAGTTCACTATTAGGTGTCCTTTTCATACTGACCAGCATGACTCGTGTTCGATCAACACAGAAGAAGGTGTATGGATTTGCTTTCGGGGGTGTGGTCAAGGGGGACTCAAATCGTTTCTACGAAGATACCTAAACTTATCAGGTAAACAAGTAGAGACTTTCATAGGAGACCATGAGGTTATTATAGATACCTCCTTCTTCGATGATGAGCAGCCCGAACTAACCACACTTCCGGAAGTAGATTTCCCATACAATACTAAGTTTGTACCTAACTGGGTATTCGATAGGCAGTTCTCGGTCAAAACTTTGAAACGGTGGGAGTGTGGGATAACCGGACAGAATGGGTTAGCTTTTCCTGTACGGGATGAGTTAGCACGTATTGTTGGGTGGGCTGTAAGAAGAGAGAGCGGTTTCCCTAAGTACCTCTATAACTACTCCTTGAAGAAATCTAAGTTACTTTTTGGTGGGCACCTAATAAACGAAGCCCCACTTATATATGTAACAGAAGGCCCATTAGATGCTATGTGGTTAGATCAGGCAGGGTATCCTGCTGTAGCTTTACTTGGTGCGTATATGTCGAAAGCGCAAGCAGGATTACTGCAAGAGTTTTCAGTAGGAGAGGTAGTACTATGTTTTGATAATGATGAAGCCGGTCAAATCGGTTTAGATAAAGCCTTGACTGTACTAGGTGAGGGTGTTAGGGTTTCCTATGTAAGGATTCCAGAGCCGTATAAAGATGTGCAAGACATACGAAAGTCTGATATACTAGATACAGTTCTAAAAGATAGAAATTATTGGTAAATAAAGGAGAAATCCATGGTAGGTATTAGTGGAATACAGAGCAGGATAGATAGGCGTACATCGTCGGAAACATCGGCAGAACTACGGAAAGAACTGTGGTTTAAAGACGGTGATCAGGCTTTCATGTCTATAGTAGCGACAGGTGATGAAGATGATCCCAGACTTGCAGATTACTGGATGTACACATTCAATGATGAGGGTCGATGGACTAGTGTTCTTGGTGGTGCGAATGGCCCACTAGCAGCAGTTCCAGAAGGAACCCGACCTTCGCACAGGTTCGGAGTTTGGGCGTTTGTACACGATGTTCTACATACAGAACGTAGGGTGGATACGTGGGAGCCTGTAGAAGGCCCCTCTGGTCGTAAATTGTATAGGGAGAACGTAGATGATTTCAAGATTGTACCTTTGGCTTTCGGTCGTAGTAACTACATCTGGAATCAGCTTGTAGACGTTTATAACGATTGGGGTGCTCTCAATAAAGGTGTGGTACGAGTTCGACGCACAGGATCAGGAATGCAGGATACCTCATATACTGTGGTAGTAAGTCCTAGGGAATTAGATATCCCTAGCGAGAAGCTTGCAGAGGTAGATGAGTTAGTTCCAGTTTTGGACTACATGAATGAACGATATGGGGCAGCAAAAGAATCCGTTTCTAATGAAGTAACGGTACCGGATACTGCTGTGAGTATTGAGGCTGCTTCGGACGACGACCTGCCGTTCTAGTGTTAGTAACAACCGCAGAAGAATTCAATGATGCAATTACCTACCTATCAAACTATGATGAGTGGGTAATTGACTGCGAAACTAATGGGTTGTATGCCTTACAAGGTAACCAACTTTGCGGTGTCGGGGTGGGGGTAGAGGGTAGAACCTACTACTTCCCATTCCGACACCAAACTTTAGATAGCAACCTTGACAGTGAATTACTCCCTAAACTTATGGAAGTGATGAATACCTGTAAGACCGTAGTTGGTTATAACATCAAGTTCGATCTAAAGTTCTTAGAGAAGGAAGGTTTAGAGGTACAGGATAAAGCTTT
>TARA_R110002074_G_scaffold402332_1_pt1 | contig 18241 bp, 18 predicted proteins | sample TARA_R110002074 | Tara Oceans TARA_R110002074 (sample SAMEA4397215) | marine metagenome | biome: Polar Biome; feature: [MIX] marine epipelagic wind mixed layer (ENVO:01000061); material: water (ENVO:00002006), including particulate matter (ENVO:01000060) such as... | depth 10-100 m | reverse complement strand
CTTTTCAGTTGATGGAGTGGCTCAGTTTTCGGGCGTTGTTGACAATCATCCGCATTTTAAACAATTGGCTGGTGATCTTTCAGTAGAAAAACTGGCCAAAATGTTTAAAGACAACGTCGGCTCACTTGAGCGTGTACGCCCGTATGTTGGTGAATATCTTTGGGCATTATTTTCAACTTACCAAGCAGTTATTACACGTATTGCATTTCTTATTCAAATGGGCGAGAAAGATCCAAAAAAATTAAATTGGCACCAGGACAATGGTATTAGGCAGTTACTTAGTTCTTCTCTAGCAAAGTTAGAGATCGCGGAATTCGATGCTGCAAAAATAGGTAAAGTTGGTTGGCTACAAAGGAATTACGAGTCAAAAATACTGATGGCAATGCAGAGAATTATTAGTGGTAAAGAATTTGGTGAAGAAGCTTTAAAGCAAGCGCAAGATATGGAACAGAAAATCCAAGAACTTAAACAATAAAATGCCTAACAATCACATCAACTTCGCTCCCTGCTGTCGCCGGACTTCGCTAACGTTCGGCCGGTTATGTGGGCGTTATGCCTTTAAGAAAGTGTAGAGAACCTATTAGTGGAATGGAGTGATATTAAAGATATATCAATTTCGGTAGCGGCCCTTACCGGAATGATACTTGGTGTATGGAATTTATTTTCCGACAGAAGGAAACAAAAAGTTAGGCTTAAAGTAACTCCAAAGGCAGCGACGCATTTTACTCAAATGGCAGATGGTTCTGATGTTCTTAAATATTCTACTCAGGAATTCAGCCTTAAAGGTGCGCCCGACATGCTCGCCATTGAAATACTTAATATGAGTGAATTCCCTGTTACTATTTCTGAAATAGGATTGCACGCCCCAAAGAGAAAAAATCGCTTTGCTGTACCACTTCCAGAACTAGTAGATGATGGAGAATGGCCGAGAAGGTTGGAGAGTAGAGAGAATGTGCTTGCCTTTATCGATTGGAGTACTTTACTTGATGCTGAAGGTACCAATTTAATAAAATGTGCTTATGCAAAAACTGACTGTGGGACATTCGTTAAAGGCAATAACAAGGCCATGAAGTCGTTCATTAAACAAGTATGCGTGTGAGAATCACGCATAACAAAAGCAATCAACTCAAACATCACTACAAAATGCAGGTTATTACTGGCGTTAGGGGATTGCATCACTTGTAACTGTAATCGCAAGAATCAAAGGAGTTATTCAACATGTTTGAAAAAATAGTTTTAAGGCGCTCTGACAATGGGCCAAGTCTGACGGCAGGCGAACTAGCAGAAGCGCTACTATTTTATCAAAGCGTTCATCTTGTACTAGATTATGGATGTTTAAATGGACTAATTAAACAAATCGGAATGCCCACCTTAGTTTCTCTATTAACACGCCCTAATGTTTCTGCCGTGTACTGCGAAAACATGCTAGGTACACACACCGAAACAAAAAATAACGTTGCCACCCACTCTTTCGTAGCGTTCAGTTTTGCTGGTGATAAAGAAGTTGGCGCATTAAACAGCAGAAAGAAAATACTGGAGTATCAGCTCACAAAGATACATGCCTATGACAAAAAACAAGCTAAAAGGCTTGTGGAACGCTTCCGGCGTAAGGTGCCATTTAGAGATCTAACTAAAGATCACTTTATCGAAGGGGGAATCCTTAAAGCCGCCAAGCTCGATTTGCATGATCATTCGTTCATTCACGATGCTGTCAGGCTCACCCTTTTTGAACTTATTGGCCAAGAAAACACCCCGCAAAATTTTACTTTCAAAGCCCACTCCAGTAAATCAGGGTTTCAAATCGAAACAGATATCGACTTTCTGCGTATAAATGAAGAAATAAAGAAGAGGCAATCGTTTGACGGAGATATTACTCCAGCTCATTTGATTGGAAATGTTTTAAACGCTAGAGCTGACACAATATTGGCTTCCTACTATGGTGGGGAGTTTTATACGTCAAACCTAACCTCAGACATCATTCAAATAAAGTACTTCGAATTATTGCGAAGAATTGGAATAGAAAAAAAGGAATTGCAAGAGTTTACCAAAATAGTCGTTAGTACAGCTCCTTCTCTTCGAGAAGTAATTAATAGCAAGGAACGCTCATTTGATGAATTTCTTACTATGCTTGATAAGTCGCAGCGATTCAGAGAATGGGCTAAAGGAGTTAATCCGGACGAAAAACTTGTGAAGGAGTACTGGAATGAAGTTTCATCTGAAGGTTGGATAAACAAATTACCAAGCAAAGCACTGCGTTATCTCATTGGTGCTACTGTAGGAGCTGTAGAGCCAGTATATGGCCTCGTTGTCTCTGCCGCAGATTCATTTCTACTAGAAAAGATTATTGGTGGGTGGCGGCCAAGTCATTTCGTAGAGCGTACTTTAAAGCCTTTTATCGAGGATGAAAGGTAATAGGATTGTGTTCAACTTTCCACTGAATATCACGCCCTCTAACAAGGCGCTTGTCCGGATAATCACATATTTCATTCCTTAACCCATAGAAACTAAATCACTCTTAGAATTTTCGGCCATCTCAGCCCAATCATCAGCAAGATACATACCCATACCAGCAAGCTTATAGGCTTCGGAATGCTCATCACTAATTTTTCTAATTGCGCTAAATAATGCCCCTAAATCAGCTATTGAGGATTGTTGGACATCGGTTATATCGATAGCTTGATTAATTACGGCCTGAGTTGAAGTATTTGTTGTTTCTTTATTCATAATTTTATCCTTGTTTTATTAAAAAACTGCCCCGCTACCATCTAAATACTGAATCGTTGGCCACCCACCTGTAAAGTGCGAATACCCTCAACAGGTATAGATCGGTAACCGTTTGCTTCCATATCAAACACAGTAAGCAGTTGCTTTGCTTTTGTACTGTATGCCTTACCACCACCTTTAAGATGCTTTTTAACGCCTATTCTACAACGCATCTTCCTTAGCTCTCCAGTGCTACGTTTGATGAATTCAACATGAAATATCTTCCCATCAGACACCAATTTTTTTAAGTTATTCAAAGTAAAACCTTTTGCTGCTGTGGGTGGCGTGTTGCTTTTTTCTTCTGCAATCGTTGGTTTTTCACCTTTGCCATTAATAAAACCGCAATACACTACATATAAGCTTTTAAGTGCTTCTGACCCTTCGGCAATAGCAACTAAGCGCCTGCTGTTTTCACTTCCTTTTTTATAACTCCTATGGTCATCAGAATAACTGTAATACCAGTCGTGCTCATCAAGCTGTTTAAGGAATTCATTTAATGTAATGTTAGAATCGTTGTCAGCCATTATTCAATCTCCTAGATTGGGTTTTGGTTAGGGCTTATCAGGTGTTGGTAGCACTTGATAAGTCCGTCTCTTTATTTAGAGATGAATATATTATATCTATCTTTGGGTTGAAAACAAGCAATATTTGAATAAAATATTAATTTGTTTTATATTTGTATCTGTATAGAAATATAAAATATCTATTTGAATGAATTCAGTACAATGTAAAATGGCGAGAGCTGGTCTAGGTTGGTCAGTCAGAAAACTTGGGGAAATGGCAAACGTAACCCCCAATACAGTAAGTCGTTATGAAAACGGAAAAGATGCTTACACCAGTACCGCTAATAAATTACGAAAAGCTTTAGAATCGAGCAGTAGGGTTCGGTTTGAAGGTGAAAACGGGGTTTTCGTTGAGTTCGGTGGCTAAGTAGCAGTACATCAAAACCTTACAACTAGAGTCTAATGCAAAAATCATTTACTCTAAGTAACTAAGCTCAATCACCAAGGAATGGTATGTTCTTAATAAAGACTTTAATCATACTCACTTTATTGGCTCCCGCACTTTCGCAATCTGCAATATACAAATGCAAAGATAAAAGCGGGAGCCTAATATTTTCTCAAGTGAAATGTGGAGCAGATGCTAAGAACATTAAAGTACGTCCTAATTATGAGCCACAACCAGTAGTAGCCTCAAAGGAAGCTAAAGCAAATAGTAACAACCGGGAAATGCCTCCACCCTATACAAGTTCGCTACACCGAGAGAAAACAAACATTGCACGAACATTATTTTCTTATCGAATGAAAGGCGGGTTTAAACGCCCAGATGCCCGCAAACTATTGAAGCGCCAATGGGAAATCGAAGAAATCTGGCATCAAGAAAAATTCTATCACTATGAGCTTAACGGGAACAAAAGAACTGTACTCTGCCGCTTTTACAAAAGGAGAGCCGAAGAACTAAAGCAAGGCATAGCAGACCGTTATTTACTTGATGTGGATATTACAAAATACTCCAAACAATATGCTAACGGTATAAGTAAAAACTGCCTGAATTAAAACAAGCATTGCCAAACACTAAACCACCTTTTTTCATCTAACGTGTTCTCGATTAGAACGTGGCCATCAAGGTCAAAATCTATTGTTGAAAATGCGTACATGATTAGAGCCCCGCGTTAGCTAAAAATAAATCTTGATCAGCGGCCACTTTGACTTGAATTCTTTGTAAAATTTTAAACATAAACGCCTCTAGTTCAGGTTCAAGCCCGCCGGCCTCAATAGTAATAAGTGACTCGCCCCTGTTGACCGCTTCAGCTCGCGCGGTCATCTCGTCAATTTGCGCTTGAATTAGTTTTTCTTGCAATTCAAGCTCTTTATCGAGCCTGTCTTCTTGGCGTTCAATAATGTCTTCTATAACTCGCTGTTCTCGCCTACCCGTTTCAGGGTCGGCAAATATACCGGCTAGCACGCCGATTGACTCAGAAATTGAAGCTGCCACATCAGCCACGCTTTGAAGCGCCGCCGTATACTTTGCAGCATCAGCCTCAATTTTTGCTATATTGAAATCAACCGCAAACTCTAAGTTTTTTATCCTCTCATTAGAGGCTATTTTTTCCATCTCGATAGAAAGCTCGTTCATAGCCTTCATAGCCTTATCAGAGGCCTCAGCCGCCGCGTTAGTCTTATCCGTAACCTGAACCGACATTTCTTTACCGTAGCCAGTAAAGACTTTCTGGCCATCAACAAACTCGAGAATCATGCCTTTTTGAGCCGCTTCAAGAATCTGAACTTTCTTGCCTAAATCATCAGTCGCGTTCAGCGACGAAATAATACGCGGGTTTAAGTTACCCAGCGCGTCCTCAAAATCACTTATCGATGGGTTAGTTAACTTTAACGCGTCCGCTAATTGCTTCTGAGCGTCCGTTAACGATTGAAAATCCGCTACTAGCTCCCCCGTCTTGCCCGTCGAGTTATCAAGAACCCTGCCGTTTTCATCGAGGGCTTGGTTCACACTGACTAGGTGAGCGCTGACTTTTTCCAGTATTTCTAAATTAAGCGCCTCATCAGCAAACCTATTTGCCGCGTCAGCAGCATCCTCCATTTTAGGCGCGGTGGCGCTAGACTCGTCACCTATAGCCTTAATTGAACCTTGTGCGGCAGCGCTATCACGAGTAACGGCATCGGCCATTTGCGACCAGCCTTCCTGTAGCTCCCTTGAATTACGAACAATGTCCGTTTTTAAAGACTCTGATTTAGCTGCCCACTCATAAGCACTTTTCTCAAACTCTGCGCTTGTTTCACCGAACGTAACCTTAGAAAGAGCTAAGTTAGACGCTTCTACAAACTCGGCATAAGCAATAAAGAACCCACCGAAAATAATCTGTAGATCATTGAGTGCTATTTTTGCGGTACCTACTAGAAAATCAAACCATTTCGATATATCGTCTTGAGACTCATTTAAGTAAATCAAAAAACCACCAATAATCGTCCCGAAGTTAGATAGGGCAGTCAGCGCCCCCAGCACCTTGCCAGCCGCTACGTCGCTCTCCGTACCAGCCTGAGTTAACTGCGTAGCCGCCTCGCCTATCAACCCGAAAATAGGCTGAAACTGATTAACGATGCCAACGGTTAAATCAACAAAAGTGGCCATAATATCCACGCCCCTTTGCAGGGCGATAGCTAGGTCTTCAGGCTTAGTTAAGTCCAGCCCTTCGCCAAACAGCACATCAAACACTATCCCGATCTCATCGCCTAGTCTGCCGAACGACTCTATTAGCGTGGTAAAGTCCACGTTAGCCATGGCCTCCGGCAATGCCGTGGCGACACCATCCAGCGTAGTAGAAAAGGTATTAATAAACTCGTTTAGCGCGTCATAAACCGGCTGGAATTCAGGGGCTTTAACGCTTACGCCTAGCGACTCAAATAAACTGGCCATCGCGCCCACCGCGTCACCATATTCTTCAAGCAGCGGTTTGCCGGCATCAATCAAGGTCGCTTTAATATTGTTGACTAGATTTTGATTAACCAGTGAGAACGCCTTCCCCATTAACTCAAAAGCGGCTTGTGTAGCGCCCGCCTTCGTTTCCATTTCTTGCAGCGCTTCCGCAAATTTGCCAGAGCTGTCTTTGCTTAAAACGAGGGCTGCATTAAGGCCAGTTATTGAGCCGAAGAACTTGGCCATTTCCTCAGTATTGCCGCCGGTAGCCTCTTGCAAATCGCGCATCAGGCCGTCAAAGCCTTTCGTTTGAAGCGCCGTCGCGTTGAACTCAACACCTAAACGACTAGCCGCTTCTTCCGCGTCTTTTGTTGGCTTAATAATGTTAGTAATAGCGGCTTTAATGGCCGTAATAGCCTCTGACGTGGGAACGCCATTAGCCGTTAACGCAGCAACAGCCGCCGCCAACGTTTCAAACGGTATGCCCGCAGAGCTAGCAACACCCGTCACCGTGGCCAGTGAACTAGCTAGCTCCGGTATCGTTGTTTGACCCAGCCTAACAGTCGTGAATAAGGCATCGCTGTAACGCTCGGCCTGATTAACTTCCTCACCATAAGCGTTCAAAGAAGAAGCCACTAAGCGCGTAGTCGCCTCTAAATCAGCAACACCGGCAACGGCCAGCTTTTCCGTTACGATTAACAGCTCAAGTGAATCATTGAAATCTGTACCGGCTGAAATAGCGGTATAGGTCGCCGCCGTTATATCCGTCAATGACTGAGTGGAGTTCCGGCCAAATTCTAAAATATCATTATTGAAGGTTTCTACTTGTTCGTGCGTTCCTTGAAATAATGTGCCGATCTCAAGAACAGCGTCGCCAAATTGTCCGGCTTCTTTAATAGAAATAGCGGCCATTGCAATTCCAGCCGCCGCGATAGCCGCCTCAACCTTAATCAAGCTTTGGGTAAAATTAGCAACCGGCTCAGCTACCGATTGGACTTTTTTATCGAACGTATCAAAACCATCAAGCGCAGACCTTACGCCGGCCTTAGTGCTATCAACAGCGCCAAATATTACTTCAATAGTCTTAGTTGCGTCCGCCATTTTAAATTTCCTCGTTAATAATTATTAAGCTTATTAAAGTTATCTATTTAGTTTTTCTCATCATCCTTTTTGCTAACCAAATCAGCTTCTTCAGCGGCTAACTCTTCAGCGTTAATTCTTTCTGATTTAATCCGAGCGGCTTCAGCAGCCAACGCAACAATTCCCATCGAATACGGCTCACTACCATCAGGTGTAGTAGCTGCAATTTTAGTAGGCGCATTAACCCCCAAAAGCTCACATCGTTTTGTAACGCATTTAAGAACAATATCTAAAAAGCGCGAGTCACCCTGTTTCGCTTCCGTTCGTGTTTGCTTCTTAACCTTATTACCAGATATCACATCAACTGTTTTTGTGATTTTTGCGATATGAGAAGCTTGCCATGCGTCATGAGCTATCAATTCCAAGTTGTCGAGTTTTGCTAACTCTTCAGCTCTGGCCAAACTAAAATCTATTTCTGCTGATACCAGCCATCTATTACGCAAGGCTTTAATATGTAAACTTACCGCTTGCTGCGTTAAGCCAACAACTTCACCTATTTCTGCTTGAGTTTTTTTAGAAAGATACAGCCGTCCTACTTGTTCTCTTAATGCTGCAATTTCTGTTTTTTTACGTCTGTTCATACAAGCCTCTTGTTACAAGTAAATCCAAGTTATATAACGCTCAACATAATGGTGTAACTGATCTAATTAGCTCAACTTCACGTAATGTTTTTTAATGTCACGGGTATACTCCAGTGCTTTTTTGTGGCTGACCGGTGGCTTGGGTAAGGTTTTTTTTCTGTCGTGGTAGGCCTTAGGGACAACGCTTTTACATATGGCAAGAAAGGCCGGTAGTCTGGGTGGCCAGTCTAGATACTTCTCGCCGCTGACGGCCTTGTCTAGTGCCCGCATGATTGTTGTATTGCTAAATCTGGCCAATGCGTTGCGCCATAATTTAAACCCCTCCTCACCAAGCTTGCCGTTGTCAGACTCCCATGCTCTCGGGTAGGTTAGTTTCATCTTCACCCAAAGTTCAGCGGTATTGATTTCAGACTGCGCCGACACTTTCAAGATAGGCTTGCGCTTCACCGACAGCGGTTTGTTTATTATTTGCTTTAGTTGTTTCATTGCCAAACTCCTTTATGGGGTAAAAGTCTTTCCAGTTGCCTGTAATCGCTCGTTCAATAATTTCGGGGTCGTGGTCGTTTTTTTCGTAGGTGTTAAGTAATCGGTTAATTATTCGCGGCGTGGTTTTTAGCTTCAGGGATTTTCTAAGGGCTAGGTAGTCGTTGAATAAAACTTTGTCATCGTCAGTAAGATTATTGAATTTGAGGATGCTTGATTCATCGCACGTATTTTCAACGGTTTCTTTTTTATTATCTGCTTCTGCTTCTGCTTCTGCTTCTGCTTCTGCTTCTGGTGCGTTGCTGCAACTAATGTTAGGCGTTGCCGCAACGCTTTTAATTTCTTTATTTTTTCGTGACTTACGTGACCTTTCGGTAGAGTTGTCACTTTTGTATTGACGTTTATCCCACCCCATTGGTTGCCATTTTTTATCGATTAATTTGAGCCCTAGTAAAATTTTCTTAACCACCTCGGCCTTTTCTTGATCAAGTCCTAGTCCACGGCAAATGATTCTATTTCTGTTTGATAACGAAATTTCTCGATCTAATGTTCCATCGCATTTCATACACAAAATTACAATGTAGTGCCGCTGATTTTCAGATGACAAACACTGAATAACTGGGTCTTTATAGAACTCATGATGTAAACGGAACCATGGATTACTCATATGCGATTAACCTCTCCGCTTCAGTTCTTTGACGCGATGCGTTTGCGCTCGTCTAAACTGATCCAATACCTACAGCATCGAGTGGGATGACCTTGGTAACCGGATACGGTCTCATATTTTCGACTTACGGATATGCCATGTCTCTTCTGTATTTCTGACACCGTTGAATGCAAACAGTGATCGGATAGATGCCGTTCAGCCTCGAAACGGTTATAACTTTGACCTCGCAATAACCCATTCATCACCCGTTTGATTTTTATGCTTTTAGAGGCTCCCATGATCAGCTCTCAACACTATTATGGGTGTGTTTGGTTAAGTAAGCATCTAGGTCTACTCGACTGTATCTCGCGCATCGACCTACTTTAATAAATGGCACGTTATTCTCACCAGTTGAGCGCCATTTTGCGAGTGATTTTACTGACACACATAAGTATTCAGCGGCTTCCTCTGGGGTAATTAAATTATGCTGATTAATCATAATTACCCCCCTGAATTAAACCATTTTCCGTGGAAACCTGAGGTGTGCTTTTTTGAATAAGAATATTTCTGCCATTTAACGGCCATTGCAACCGACCATTAGGCAACTTATCAGGGACTATTCCAAAATAAGACCCCGTCCTGCAAAGCCTTACTCTAATAGAATGCGGCTTTGTATTTAGTGATTCTGCAAAATCATCCGTCGTTAAAAACTTTTCCATGTAATAGCCTCTGTTACTTTAGAGGACTTATATTAATATAGATAAATTCGTCGAATATTCGTTTCTTCTGATTATGAGGTTTATTTTTATTACGTAACTAAATCAACTCTCCATTTAGAGAACTATCTTAGGTTTGGGTCATTCTTTCAAGCCAAGATCATGTTCTATTACGTTTAATGTGCGGGGGAAGATCTCTCGATAAAACATTAATTATTTATTTGATTCTTAGCCTGTATGTCAATCACATTATCTTTTTGCGTAACTCTCGCTTGAATATAATTAGCGACATTATTTATTGCCACACGTAGCGTCTCTTCTTCTGTAACAATATAGCCGCCCGTCACTTCGTTAGTGGTGACATGGTTCATTAAGCGCTTAATCATGGTTAACGGAAGATTTACTGCTTCTGCAATGGTGGCAAATGTTCGTCTACAATCGTGAGGGCTAAACTCAACACCTGAACACTTTATGACAGTTGCTATGCTACGTTTTGGCACACTCATTGGCTTCTTAGAAAAATCGTCGTTGGGTGAATCCGCTCCAAGAAAAACCCACTCGCTATGCCCTGTGAGCTCCTTTAACGACTCAAGGTAAGAGAGTAATGGCAAGGGTATAGGTAGCGCATGATTCGTACCGTTTTTAGTGTCATACAGCGTGATACTCTTAGCTTCTAAATCTACGTTCTCCCATTCTAGTTTTAACGCTTCACTACTTCTGTAACCCATGTACAAAACCAACAGTAAGTAAACCTTGGCCTTCTCATTAGTTAGAGCATCAACGGCATCATGCCAATCTTTTAGTTTATTGCTCGGTATCACTCGGTCTTTTCGATTAGGCTTATGCCATAACCGAGCCTTACTAAGTATTGCCGTCGGTGGTGACTCAATCATCCCAGTGGCATCTGCATAATTCATTGTTAACCTAAGAACTCTCATCGCCGTATTTGCAGTTGTCTTTCCAACCTTGCTTAATTCTTTATGCCTTTTAAGAACCATCCTTTCAGTAATTTCATGGACAGGCTTATCAAGCCAATTTTCAAAGGATGACCTTAGCTTGTACCGGTAGCCCTCTTCGGTACTGAGCTTTAAGCCACGTTCGGAAAGATACATTTCAAGCACATCTTTTAGCTTGGTGCTTTCAAGAGCCTTTTTTCGCTTCTCTTTAACCGGATCAACGCCCTGCCTTAGTTCATCTAAAATATTGATTGCTTCATCTCTAGCTTTAGCTATAGAAATTTCAGGCCATTGACCAATCGTCACACGTTTAGGTTTTCCATTAACTTTTTTTACAACTGCAAAAGACATTGCTCCTGAAGAGGAAACCCTAAGCCTAAGCTTTTGTTGCTTAGTATCGAAATACTCCACCCTGCCTGTTTCGGGAACAGGTAACTTACTAAGCCTTTCATGTGTAAATAAGAAAATTTTATCCATAACTATCTTCTTTGAAATTTAATGATAAATATTATGGGGCTACCTTGGGGCTACCTTTGAAATGCATCATAAGGTATTTACAGCTATTTTGGTAGCTTTACAGAAAAGCCTAAAAGACAAGTAAACCTTAGGTTTATATAGGCATCTTCAATAAAACAAAGGCATTGAAATAAGCTAGGCGTTATAACTGTTAATCATTGGGTCACTGGTTCGAGTCCAGTCGGAGGAGCCAAATATTAAAGCCTTAGCATCGAAAGACGCTAGGGCTTTTTTATGTGTGTGCTTTATCGGGGTAAGAAAGGGATAAGAGTCCAGCTTGTTTATACGCATGAACCTATGCGTTGTACGACATGATATGTTTAGACTTTTCTAGGCTGCCTGTACGGCAGTGAACGGGTCTGTCCCCGATAATCAAAGTGCTGATTTCCATTTTTACGGAGCTAAAAACGCATCCAGATGAAATGCCACGGCCTCCTCAACTTCGGCCATGCCACGCACTAGTGGTTCAGGTGAGGCGCTGCCGGTTAATACCTCCATCACCGCATGCACGCCGTTGGCGAGGGATTCTAGATTGTAGCCGCCCTCCAGCACAAACGCGAGGCGCCCGTCGCAGTGTTTGCGCGCCAATTGCTGTAGCACACCCGTCATGGCTCCAAAACCCTGGTAGGACACATCCAGCGCCAGGTCGAAGCGGTGCGCGTCGAAGCCAGCGGAAACCAGAATCAGGTCAGGTTTAAACCAGTCGGCGGCGGGGACGATGATCTCGTTAAAGGCTTTCAGGTAAGCGAGATCCCCGGCACCGTCGGGCAAAGGAATGTTTACCGTAGTACCTTCACCGGCCCCGACACCGACTTCATCAAGCAACCCGGAGCCGGGGTAGAACGGCGCGGCGCGGTGCAAGTCGATAAACAGCACATTCGGGTCGGCCCAGAAGATGTTCTGCGTACCATTGCCGTGATGGGCATCCCAGTCCACGATCATCACGCGTTCACAGCCATACTCGGCCTGGGCATGAGTGGTAGCAACGGCTATGTTGTTGAACAGGCAAAAGCCGCGAGCTCGTACCGGCTCTGCGTGGTGACCGGGTGGGCGAACCAGTGCGAAGGCGCTTTCCGTGTCACCGTTCATTACCGCATCCACGGCTACGATGGAGCAACCGGCGGCGACTTCCGCTGCTTCCACGCTGCCCGGTGACACGGCTGTAGTATCCATATCCAGCCAGGCATTTTTACCTCGCAAGCGAAAGATCTCATTCAGGTAATGCGACGTGTGAACCTGGTTGAGTTCGTCCTTGGTGGCAGCGCGGCCATTGCGCATGGATAAGCCCGGTAACGGTTTCTGTTCCAGCAGGGTTTTGATCGCAGTAAGTCGACCGGGGTGTTCGGGATATTTCCAGGGCACCTCCATGCCGGAGAGTATCTGCCGGATACGCTTGTCCATGCGACCGGGCAGGAAGGCCGCATTGGTATCGGGTTGGTGGGCGAGCACGCGTTCGTCATATACCACGGTGACTGTGTCTCTAGGTGCTGTCACTGTATCCCCTTTGCAAATGAGCGCTTGTGCGCAGAAGAAGTTAGCCTAGCAGACTCTGATAAAGAAATGGTAACGGATGATTAAATAGCGATCAATATTGAAATGAGAATAATCGGGGACAGACTGAAGCCTTTGCAGATTGAGCATGCGGCACACATCAGGGATATTAATAAGGGCGTACTTATCCATTCAGATCATGGTGTGCTGTATCGAAGCAATCGCTATCAGCAAGTGCTGCAAGATTATGGTTTTAATAGTAGTATGAGCCGAAAGGGAAATTATTGGGACAATCCGGGGATGGCATCCTTTTTTAGCCGATTAAAAGTGGAGCTTATTTATGCTGAAAATTCCACGGCAGTTGAAAAAGCCAGAGCCGGTATCTTTGAATACATCGCATTGTTTTTATAATCAGACCAGGCAGGCATTCTGCTAACGACTATGTCAGCCCAATAATTTTGAACAACAGTATTTGTAATTAACCGTGTTTACTTTTCGTGGGTAAGACTAACATGCCCACTCCAATCCCCAACGAGGCATTTAATATGACACAAAAAAACCCCGATAAAGGCTATGTAGCCATCCTTGGCTGGAGCCTGAACGCCATTAACGCCATTGAAAACTTTGACCGTCGTTATGTCATTATCGCACCGCAATGGGCTGAAGAATACGCCAAGGAACACGGTATACCTTTCATTGCCTGGGATTTCGAGCGGCTGAATGAACGCTCTATGGAAATTGCTGAGCGATTAAAAGAGGAAGGCGTCGATGTCGCCATTCCGCTGTTTGAAGAAACCGTGGAATGGGCCGGCGCAATCAACGCGGTATTGCTGAAAAATCCACGCATCATGGGCCAGTCATTGCTGTTCCGTGACAAGGCGCTGATGAAACGGCGTGCGCAGCTCGGTGGCATTCGTGTCGGCATATTCGAAGAGGCGCGCGACAGAGGCGACGTTATCCGTTTTCTCAAACGCGTTAATCAGGCCCTGCTGAAACTGGACGGTGACCCTAATGACCCGATTCACCTGAAAGCCTTCGACAAGGCCGGCTGTCTGGGGCACCGCATGATCCGTACCCCGGACGATGTGGACAATATACCCGACGAGGAATTTCCCGCGCTGATGGAAAGCCACCTGAACGGATGGGAATTCGCCGTCGAGGCGTTCATCAAAGACCGCAAGATCCATTTTCTGAATATATCCGAATATGTCACTCTAGGTTACTCGGTTTTCGTGCCCGCCACCCCTGACCTGGAAAAATGGCGGCCCCAAGTGGTTGCGGAAATCGAAAAACTGATCGAAACCTTCGATATCGACTTCGGCTTTATTCATCCCGAATACTTCGTCACCAGCGATGGCAAAATGTACTTCGGCGAGGTGGCCTACCGGCCACCGGGTTTCAATGCCTTCGAGCTGATCGAACGCGCCTATGGCTTCAACGCCTACCAGGGTATGGTTATGATGTTCGACCCGAAAACCAGCGATGAGGAAATTGCGGCCTTTTTCCCACGGGAAGTGGTGGACGCCAAGGGACATGCAGGTTGTTTTGGCGTGTATCCGCGCCGACGTGTCATCAGTGAACTTAAAATACCGGAAGCCACGGAAAACGACAGCTATTTCGAGTTCCATGAACTGCAGTCACCCTTGCAAAACAAGGTACCCAAGCGTAGCGCCTTCGGCACGCACTGGGGTCTGGTATACTTTTTCGGCGATGACCCGTATCGTCTGCGTGATCTGCTTAAAGCCCAGGAAGAACTGGACTATTATCTCTGATGGAATATCGATGAAATCTAACCTGGAACCGGCTGCTGCCGGTGAACAAACCCGGCTGCTGCAAGAAAAGCTAGAACATGCCATCGGTCGCCTGGAACAGGCCAGCTCCATCGCCAGGCTCAGTCTCCAGCCACCGGTGCTAGATCTGGCCGGGCGCATGCTGACACTCCCCGGCGGTCTGCAGCAGCTTTATGCTCTGGCACCCAGGATGGATAACGCCGAACTGTTTTATGGCACCGACTGGGCGGAACCCGGTGCACTGCTGCCCAACCTGGTAAATAACACCCTTGAACAGGGCAGCAAGCCTCTGGTTATATTGGAATGCCTAAGCGAGTTGCGACTGCTGGCGATTGCTAACGGCGTACACAACCATGCGGGAGTTTCCGCTGAGCAGGCGCGTCACTTCCTCACCCAGGTGCTGGCGCTGAATCTCAATCACCTGTTCGGTCCCTCTAACGAGGCTCTGCGCACCCGCCTTGGTAAACTGGGGGGTGGACTACAAGCACTGTTTCGCTACCTGCTGGAGCATCTCGGTTTTGAAAATATTCTCGGCAGCCTGATCGAGGAAATCTGGCGCATCCTTGCCCAGCGACCTATCCAGGTCGATGGGGTGAAAACCATGGTGACCCAGATCGCCCTGACGTTGGCGCAGGGCGTGGGCGATATCGGCGAGGCTCGGCTGGGGTCGGACCGATTGATCAGCGCCCTGTTCGGTCCCACCCAGGGGTGCCTGGACGACCCAGGTCTGGCGGCCTACCAGTTGCGACTGGAGGCTATGGACTTTCCCACCCTGCAGCAGGAAGCCTATGGCTTTTCCCGTGCCATGCACGACGTAGGCCTGGTTTCCGATTACCATGCCAGCTACCTGCGCTGGCTGCTGCAACACGAACAGAGCCAGCTGATACCAGATGCCCTGGGCCTGAGCAGCACCGGACTGGATGCCCTGCGCACTTATCAGGGCCTGATTCACCAACTCATCGAGGAAGCTATCTACCCGCAAACCGCACAGACGGTATACGGGTTGGCAATGTTGCTAGAACGCGGTATCCTTTATATGCCACCCATTGCACCGGGGCTGTGGCGTCAGCTCAATTTGCAGCCCTCGGCACAAACCGAGGTCGCATTGCAGGCCGCCTACGGCGATGTTCTGACACCCAGGGTACACCTGCTGGCCGGGGTGATTGCGCTACTGGGTCAGCCACTGGGTGTCGGCCAGGGTAACAACCCCACCTGCCAGTCGGCGCGCGCCATTTCCATGTGGTCATATAACGACCCGGACTATTTGCTGCACCTGATTTCACAGGCTGCCCGCTTCGATAATATCCAGATGAGTTTCGAAGGCCAGCCCATCGCCTCGGCGGAATTGCCCGCCGGCCTGGCGAGCGATATTCCACTGGATACCGATCCGGTGTCCATTGTGCTGGTGCCTCACCTGGACCGGGTTTATCACGCCATGGGCCAGGCCTGTGAGGGACGTGGGGAAGACCCGCACCGTTGGATAAACCCGGAATTTCACGGCTGGTGGGTAGGCCGCGAATTCTTCATCGCCGTGGATGTGGCCAGCGGAAACCTGAAAAACGATTACACCAGATATCTCGAAAAGTTCTATCGCAGCTATCACCCCTTATACAACGGCAACCAGCCAGTGATACATCCGCAGCCGGCGGGCGTTGCGGTAACCGACAGCAATGCACAATTCGTCGGCTGGCACGCCATTACCCTGTTACGCGTTGGCCTCGACCAGGGCGAGGTCATGCGGGTGTATTTCTACAACCCCAATAACGACAGTGGCCAGGACTGGGGTAACAATGTGGTAGTCTCCACCCACGGACACGGTGAACGCTTCGGCGAAGCATCCCTACCTCTCCCCGAGCTGGCCTCGCGCCTGTATATTTTCCATGACGAGCCAATCCAGATGCTGACAGACATCGTCGATCTGCCCAGTGAAGAACTCGAACAGGTACGAGATATGGCTCTGAAAAGCTGGGCGGCGGAACGGCTGCCAACCGTTGTTTAGCGCATCCAGCAGACGCAAAAAAACGGCGCGGCTGATGCTAGTCGCTGGATTGCGGAATTCAATTAAAAGGGACAGAGCGCCCCCTAGTTTAACGGAAACATTGAATAAGCGACAATATTGCTTAGAAGTATCCACGTGAATAATAAAAGAAAACCTTATATGAACACCTACACACTAAACAAGTAAGAGTTTCTTCAGCAGTTTAAGCAACCTTCAAAGTAATTCGAAGGTGCGTAAACAAAACTGGAGCTTTAAAGGCTACCAAGCAAGCTGAATATCTATAGTGGCGACTAAAAACATTAGATATTCGTAAAAAAGACGCTTTATAAGCGCCTCTTATCACAAATTGACTATGAGGTGATTACAGTTGAATACTATAACTCAGCTCAAACGCCGTTAAGCTAATACCCGTTTCGGCATCTGCTCCAAGAAAAGCCGTTCCTTTGGCGGATAATTCGTTACGAAAAGCCTGCATGATGGCGAACGACCATTCAGATGTTTTATTCGGCTTATAGCTGAATCCCGCCGTTAGATGCTTAGATGACACAGCCGGAGTAATGACATTTAAAATAGCCGCGTTCTTAGGCGTCTGTTCCTGGCCATAATTTGCACCTAAACGTAAGGTGACTTTATCGTCAAGAATGTATCTCATCCCCAGCTTGAACACCGTTATATTATTCCAACCAAAACCAACGCCTTCTTTATTGCCTAACAGCCTGTTCGTTGCGAAGCCCCCAGTAAATTCTGCTGCTGTTGGCGCAGGGTTGGACAATGAATCTATTTCATTGTAATTAATTCGCGATACGTCGAAAGCGATCGAAAAACTGTCTGTAGGGTTAACGGCAAGGCCCAGGCCGAAATTTGACGGGATATCAAAGTCACCGTTATCCGCTAACAAACCTGAATACTTTTTCATTTTTGTCATTTGCGTACGAGGGGTGTAGTACGCGCCAAATTGATACGTTTCATTAGGCTTATAGAACCAACCTAGTTTGATACCCAAGCCATATGAAAACTCATTACCTCTATCCGTAAGGCTACCCGGGTCAGATGAAATGCCGGTAAAAAAATCTAAGCCGCTGGCACCAAATTTTTGAATTGAAAGCGTGGGGGAAATACCTAACACGTGTTTTGATTCAAACTCATGGGTATAAGTCGCGGCGATATTTAGTTGTGCGAAGTCCGCACCTAGATGACCATTAGTCGTTACCGGAGACGCCCCAACTACACGTTCAAACGTTTCAGTGAATAAACGCCGACGAAATGTTGTATTTAGTCCGTTCGCGTACACGCTTACGCCTACTGTATTTTTATCATTCAAACGCTTATTCCAGCCGAAATTGGGTAGCAACCAATAGTCTCGCCTGCTGCTATCTCTGACAAGCTCTGTACAGGCCCCTATTCCACGACAATCAAACTCCGAATCTCTGGAGGCGTATAGAAACCTTGCGCCAAAATCCATACCTTCAACCTGCGACATACCGGCCGGGTTTATTGCCGCTGCCAAGGTGTCTTGTGGAAAAGCGATACCGACACCGCCCATACCCATCATTTTGGCGCCATAGCCAATAGAGAAGTAACCATTAGTAGCGCTGACACTTTGACTTATTAACACCAAGGCGCTTAATGCTAGCGTCATTAGCCAACGATTTATTTTATTTTTCATATGTGTATTTTACGTTTTAGAGACCACAGCATAACTCACCGATTATGGTGTTAAATTGTTAA
>TARA_R110002074_G_scaffold110184_2_pt1 | contig 18278 bp, 13 predicted proteins | sample TARA_R110002074 | Tara Oceans TARA_R110002074 (sample SAMEA4397215) | marine metagenome | biome: Polar Biome; feature: [MIX] marine epipelagic wind mixed layer (ENVO:01000061); material: water (ENVO:00002006), including particulate matter (ENVO:01000060) such as... | depth 10-100 m | reverse complement strand
GTAATTGGGGTTTGAATAAACTTCGCCTTTAAAAACGACCTCATCATTACCTTCGGCATTAAATTTTACAGCATAGTAATGTTTATTTACATAATCGGCTACATCTTTGTTTTGAAAGGTAATTCGATCCATTAATTTACAAGGTCCACACCAAACGGTGTACATGTCTATCATGATTTTTTTAGGTGTTTTCTTTTGAAGTTCTACCGCTTCTTCAAGCGATATCCAATTAATGTCTTGTGCCGCTATTAGGTTTAAGGCAAAGACCAGTACGAAGGCTAATACTATCTTTTTCATAATTCGATTTGTTGCAAAATATGTGCCTAACTTACAAAAAATGCTCCTAAAAAGGAGCATTTTACGTTTATTTTAACTGTTTTTTCGATTACCTGACACCTTTATTTATTGATTAAAGGAATTAACAAGGCTTAATGTTATTTTTTTATGATCTATCTGCCAGTTCGAACCCTTCGGCTTCGTCGTGACCATTAGTTTTAATATCTTCAGCTCCTCTGGTTAACTTTTTTAATTTCTTAAGGAAAATTAATAGTAGAATTCCAAAAATCGCTGTTAGGATAAAAATGAAAACAAAAGTCTTAAACTCCCTTTTATTCTGGTTTTCGAAAACCTCAATTCTACCTGAATAACCTGTTAATTCTACCTTTGCTGTTCCAGATTCTATAGTTTCTTTCTTATCCTTATCATATGTAAACCTTACAATTATAGTCTGAGGATTCTCTTTTGTTGCATTTTCTTCATATAAATATTCGCCTAATTGAACATTATTATCTTCATTAATTTCGATAAACTCGCTGAGGTTACTTTTAGAGTCAAAAACAATACTCTCATTTAATAAATAACCTGAACCAACAAGCTCGAAATCATCTCCGTTAGCAAAAATAAAATCTTCGATAATTCCCTTTTCAGAAGGATTATTTAAAAGGTTTACTTGAATAGGCTCAGCTTGAGAAGCTTCTCCTATCGATCCAGCTAGTTTATTACCTAAACCAGTAGCAGCGAAATAAACTCCCATCATTATTGACACATATTTCATAGGAGCTACTTTTGTTATGAAAGACAAAGCTACTGGAGAGGCACATAATTCTCCTAAAGTATGTAGTAAATATGCTAAAATTAGTAATATAAGAGCGGCTTTGTCACCATATTGAACAACATCATTACTCGCTTTTGCCATAAACAAAAAACCAGCACCCATTATAATCGTTCCTACAGCCATTTTAAATAATGAAGAACTTTCTTTCCCTTTATGTTGCCACCATATCCAAAATGCACTAACTATTGTTCCAAATATTATTATAAATAAAGCATTTACTGACTGAAATACAGAAGTAGGAATTTCGTAAGGGTCAGTGAATTTATCTTTAAATATTGTATACAATATTATTATAAGCAACCCAATTGGTATAAACAGATAGGCAGTATCTTTCTTTTTAATTAAATTTCTAACACCTAAAAGAGTCAAAATAAACCCAAAGCCATAGAATATTATGTGTAATACAGAAATACTAACTTCCCTATCAATCTTTGTATCAGTATAAATATTTAATAGTCCTCCCGCTTGTTCGAAAGCTCCCCAAAATACGATGATGATTAAGAATGAAATTAACAAAACTACAAAGCGGTCTTTTTCAATCTTATCTATATCCTTATATATCATCATCATTAATCCAGCAACAATAAATAGAAACGAAAATAATGCTCCATAAGCATAACTTTCATATCCTTCAAACTTATAAAATGAAAACAATGTAGATCCTACTATTCCAGCAATTGTAATTGATAAATGCAGAGGGCTTTTGAACAAATTAGAAAATAGTTCCCCTAAAGAAGTGTTCTCGTCATTCTTCATTTTAGAATTCGATTTTTTTATAGGAGCCTCTCCAATACCAACTAAATGTTTTTGTCCCCACATAAAAACTATTTGTCCAAATAACATTCCTAGTCCAGCAAGGCCAAAACCATAATGCCACCCTATTCTCTCTCCTACAGCTCCAACGATAATAGCTGCCAAAAAAGCACCTATATTTATTCCAATATAAAATATTGTAAAACCACTATCTCTTTTTTCATCTCCTTCTTTGTAAAGTCCTCCAACCATTGTTGAGATATTAGGTTTTAATCCCCCAACTCCTAGTATAATTAATCCCAATCCTAAATAAAATGCCCAAGGTGCAGTAATTGCTAATATAGAATGTCCAGCAACCAAAATCAAACCTCCAATAAAAACTGCCTTCTTTTGACCAATATATTTATCTGCTAAAATCCCACCAGGAATTGACATTACATAAACCAACATGGTGTACCAACCATAAAGAGCCAATGCACTACTATTTTCCCAACCCAATCCAGGATTATCTCCAGTAGCAGACGATATCATATATAGCACCAAAATTGCACGCATCCCATAATATGAAAAGCGTTCCCACATTTCTGTAAAAAACAGAACATATAAGCCTACTGGATGTCCAAATAATTCTTTTTGTTTTATTGTAGCCGAATTTGCCATAATTTAATAATTAGTATAGTTAGTTTAAAAGTATGCCAAGTTTAATAAAAAATAAACAAATACACGAACTATTACTAGTTAAATACATGAATGCCTCGTTTAAGCAACTATATTTTGGCTAAGAATAGTATCTTTGCAGCTATAAATTTGATTGCATGAGTAAGTCTATTTCTGGTTTTTCTAAACTGTCAAAATCTAAAAAAATCGATTGGATTATCAGTACCTATTTTTCAAATAGAAAAGAGACCAAAACCGTTTTAAAACAGTATTGGAATACGAATGAGAAACTCCAACAGCTTCACGACGAATTTATTGAGAACACGATTACAAACTTTTACTTACCTTTAGGTGTCGCTCCTAATTTTCTTATCAATAATCATTTGTTTACCATTCCAATGGCTATCGAAGAAAGCTCGGTTGTTGCAGCAGCAAGTAAAGCTGCTAAATTTTGGTTGGATCGTGGTGGCTTTAAAGCTGAGGTTATTTCAACCAAAAAAATTGGTCAAGTCCACTTTATGTATAGTGGAAGTTTTGATACTTTAAAAGCTTATTTCAACTATATAAAACCTCAACTATTTGCCAATGCCAAACCCATTACCAAGAACATGGAAAACCGTGGTGGTGGTATTTTGGATATCGAGTTAATTGATAAAAGCCATGACATACCTAATTACTATCAATTACACGCAACCTTTGAAACCTTGGATGCCATGGGTGCAAATTTTATTAATTCTTGCTTAGAAAGTTTTGCAAACACTTTTAAAACTGAAGTTGTAAATTATGATAATTTAGAGAATACTAATATAGATATAGTAATGAGCATTCTTTCCAATTATGTGCCAGAGTGTTTGGTTAGAGCTGAAGTGAGTTGTAAAGTAGAGGATTTAAACGAAGATGATAATATATTACCTCAAGATTTTGCCAACAAATTTATTCAAGCAGTACGAATTGCCGAAGTGGAACCGTATAGAGCAGTAACCCATAATAAAGGTGTTATGAATGGAATAGATGCTGTAGTATTGGCTACTGGAAACGATTTTAGGGCTGTTGAAGCAGGAGTACATGCTTTTGCATCTAGAAATGGCTCTTACTCTAGTTTAACCCATGCTAATGTAGAAGACGGTATTTTTAAATTTTGGATAGAAATTCCTTTGGCTCTTGGAACTGTTGGTGGCTTAACAGGGTTACATCCTTTAGTAAAGTTATCTCTAGAAATGCTTAATAAACCAAGTGCAAAAGAGCTTATGATGATTGTTGCAGTTGCTGGTTTGGCACAAAATTTTGCTGCACTGCGCTCGTTAACAACAACAGGAATACAACAAGGACACATGAAAATGCATTTAATGAATATATTAAATCAATATCATGCCAGCGACAATGAAAAAGTTGTACTAATTGAACATTTTAAAACAAATGTAGTAACCCATAATGCAGTTGTTGAAGCCATTGAAAACTTAAGGCGCTAATGAATAATTACTATAGCAACGGAAAGTTATTAATAACAGGTGAATATACCGTTTTGGATGGTGCCATGGCCTTGGCAGTTCCAACAAAATTTGGACAATCCTTAAATGTTACTCAAATACCTGAAAACAACATTATTTGGAAAAGTATTGATAATGAGAACCAAACTTGGTTTGAAGATGTATTTCCAATTGTAGAGATTGCTTCTGGCTTAATAAACCCTTGTAATGACGTTTCAAAAACACTTGTAAACATATTGGCTGCTACCAAAACATTAAATCCTAATTTTTTATTAGGAAGCATTGAAACCAAAACTGGGTTTAGCATTACTACCAAACTGGGTTTTCCAAGAAATTGGGGACTTGGCAGTTCTTCAACCCTTATAAATAATATTGCCAATTGGGCAAAGGTAGATGCCTACAAACTATTGGAAATAACATTAGGTGGCAGTGGTTATGATATTGCTTGTGCACAACAGGGTAAGGCTATTACTTATCAATTAAAAAATTCTCACAGAGACATTAATGTAGTAGATTTTAATCCTAAGTTCAAAGACCACTTGTATTTTGTTCATTTAAATAAAAAACAAGATAGTCGCGAAGGGATTAATCGATATAATAAAAACAAAGGAGCTATTTTTTCTAAAATCAGCAACATAAATACCATTACCAAAAACATTATTAATTGTTTTAATATAGAAGATTTTAATCAGCTCATAGATTTACATGAAACGATTATTGGTTCCATAATAAAGTTTCCAACTGTTAAAGAATCTCTTTTTAAAGACTTTAACGGCTCTATTAAAAGCCTTGGAGCTTGGGGAGGCGATTTTATTTTAGCAAGCTCTTTTGATAATCCGAGTACTTATTTTAAAGAGAAGGGTTACCCAACAATTATTCCCTTTAGAGATATGGTATTAAACTAAAAAGAGGCTGTCTAAAAAGTGCTTTTATTGTCATTTTGAGCGCAGTCTAAAAATCTCAATAATCTATAAATCAACATTTTAATTTTTAAGAGATTCTTCATTTTCATTCAGAATGACACTTTTTAGACAGCTTCTTTAATTTATATATAAAAAACTACTTACTAATAAAAAGCAGCTCTATTATCTTCGATCTTGGCAGCTTTTTTTAAAGCCTCTAATAACAATGTATTTACTGTTGTAGCTTTAGCAGTACCAATTCTATTGGCAGCAGCTTGGTAATTTGGCAATCCTGCTGCAGGTGTTAATTTTGTTAATTGAATAACAAATACCCCTGTTTTACCTTCAATTGGTTTAGACATAGTACCTTCGGTTAATCCAAAAGCTGTTCCAACTACTTTTGGTTCGTTTCCTGCACCTGATATAGTTGGGGTTTTCATAGTAACTGCTAATGCTGTTTGCACTGTTTCACTTTCACTTGCTGCAATATCTTCTAAAGTTGCTGCAGAGATACGTGCTTTAATGAGTGCTGCTTTCTTTTCTTTTCTAATGGCTGGCAATGCTGTAACCGAAGCTTTATCGGTACTCATTAATCCTTCCTTATTTATTGCTGTTAGCTGTACAACTGCATAACCGCCTTGGATATTAAATCTTTTAATGTCGCCAGGATTCACACCGTCTTCATAAATCCATCGTACTATGTTTCTTTGGCTTCCTAAGCCTGGAATGGCCTCATCTAAAGTTTTGATAGCACTTACTGGCTTAATTGTATAATCGCTTTCACGTACAACTTCTGTAAACTCTTTATCTGCTACTGCAATTTCAAATTTTGAAGTCTCGTTAAATATTCTATCAACAGTTGCATCAGATGGTTCAATTACTCTTGCTAAGTTACCAACTTTAACCGCTTTTTGCTTTTCGCCTTGGCTTAATATTTCAATAACATGGTATCCAAAATCGGTTTTAACAACATCTATATCCCTAACTTTATTATCGAATGAAAACGCTTTAAACTCAGGCGCCATTCCAGCAGTATAGGCAAATTCTATTTCTCCATCGTTTTGATTACTTACAAGATCGGATGATAAAACCAATAAGTCTTTAAATTTAGAGCGGTTGCTTTTTACAACATTTAAAATACTATCTGCGGTTGCTTTAGCTTCTGCATCGGTTTTTACAACATCTGGTCCAGCTTGTACAGCACCTGCAAACGGAATTAATATATGTCTCACTTTAACAGAGTCTGCTATTTGTTTAACATCGATAACCTTACTAATCATGAACATATTATTATTCTTGTAAGGACCGTAAAGTTCGCCTTTGTTCAAGTTCCAAATACTATCGGCATGTTCAACAGGCAAATTTGCTTTAAACATATAATCATCAAATAATTTAACAGCCGAATTTGCTGCTAAATAACCTTCATTATCGGTTGTGTTTTTAAATCCAACGATGGTTTCAGTTGCTTTTGAGGCTTCTATATATTCTTCTCTATCTTCCAGCAACTTAATCAAAGCATTTTTAATTTCGGTTTCATCTTCTAAAGATGCTTCTTCCTTAAACTCGACAAAACGAATATCTCTTGATTCATCTATCTCGTATTGGCTCTTATTTTTGTTTATATAGTTAGAAATATCAGACTTAGTAACCGTTATTGTGCTATCGGCAATTGAAGTATAAGGGATTCTAACATATTTAAAATCTACTTTATCGTTTTCTAGTTTGTAATCTAACTCTCCTTCGGCTAGTGTCCCTGGAATACCTGCTTTAACCATATTAAAGTAGGTTTGTTGCTTTCCTGTAACAGCCATATTGTTTTCATAATTCGTCCAAGCTTCATAATTAATTGGTGACCCTCCTAGTATTGCAGTTTCTGGGGAAATGGCTTTTAGGTTGGCTATAAATTCATTTAATTTATTTTCATCGTAGATACCATCTTCATTTTTAAACTCTTCAAAATTCGCCAACCCTAATCGCAACAGGTCTCTCATTTGGTCGCGCTCTACGGTAAGCCCTAAAGCATCATACTGCTCATTCATAACCGCATTGCTCACTTCCTGGTCCCAAACTCTGTTCATTGCTTGGGTATTGGTAAGTGAACCTCCAAATTGTCGTTGTGCATTTTCTACCTTAGCCATAAAATCGTCACGATCTATGTCTTCTCCATTTATAGTAGCGATTACGTTTTGAGACTTGCTATTGAAGCCATCTGTATTTTTAAATAAATCGGCTAAAACAAATGAGAATAATGCCATAGCGATTACTAAGATTAAAAATAACGATCGTTGTCTAATTTTATTTAAAATTGCCATATATAATTAAAATTTTATGTAACCTTTTTTGGGGTTTATCAAATAGACTAATACTTTCAAAAAAAAATTGGATAGTAATAATCTTTAATTAATTGTGATAAAATATCGTGGGCGAAAATAGTATTTTATACTTAATAATAAAAGCAGAACAACGTATAAATTGTACTGTTGTAAGATTTTTAATCGTCTTTTAAAATGTGAAGGGATACAATTTCTATTTTGGTATTAGAGACTTTTAAAATTGTAAATAAATAGTTGTCTATGGTTACTTTTTCGTTTTGCTTCGGAATTTCTTCGGTGCTGTTAACAATTAAGCCTCCAAGGGTTTCGTAATTTTCATTTTCTGGCAGGTCTAATTTATAGGTTTCATTTATATAATCTACCTCTAATCTAGCCGAAAAATTAAATTCGGTATCGCTTATTTTTTTCTCTAATAATGCTATCGTGTCATGTTCGTCTTCTATTTCGCCAAACAATTCTTCAACAATATCTTCGATGGTCATGATACCCGAAGTTCCTCCATATTCGTCCAACACTACCGAAACACTCTTACGCTTTTTGGTAAGTACATTTAAAACATCTTTTATTAGCATGGTTTCAGGCACAAACTCAACTGGAATAATAATAGATTTTATTGTTTTTGGGTTTTTAAAAAGATCGAACGAATGTACGTATCCTAAAATATCGTCTATGGTATTTTTGTAAACCAAAATTTTAGAATATCCTGTGGAGGTAAAAAGCTCGTTTAAGGTTTTTATGCTATCATGAATCTCTACTGCAACCAACTCGGTACGAGGTATCATAACTTCTCTAGATTTTACTTCGGAAAATTCTAAAGCATTTTGAAAAATTTGAATTTCGCTATCTACATCGTCGTCATCTTCAACCGATTCCATTTGTTCGCTAATATAATTTCCTAATTCTACTTTAGTAAATGCCAATTGTACTTGGTCTCCATCGGTTTTAAAAAAGGTTTTTAGTACGAGATCGGAAATCCAAATAACAAAATTGGAAATAAATGAAAACAACACAAAAAATATGTAAGCTGGAATTGAAAATAGCTTCAACAACAAATTAGAATAAATTTGAAAGAAAACTTTTGGTAAAAACTCGGCAGTTATTAGTATTACCAAAGTGGAAATTATGGTTTGGGTCAACAAACTAAAATCGGTAATTAAAGCATTAAGCAAAGCGTTATCAAGGGTCATGCCTTGAAACCACTGCATTAATAAATCTCCCATATAAAAGCCATAAATAACCAATGCGATATTGTTTCCAATAAGCATTGTGGCAATAAATTTTGATGGTTTTGCTGTAAGCTTTGTAAGTATTTTGGCTAAAATACCGCTTTGTTTTTTTTCAATTTCTATATGAATCTTATTTGAAGAGACATAGGCTATTTCCATTCCTGAGAAAAATGCCGAAAATAACAGCGAGATAATAATTATTACGGTTTCGGAACTCATTTTTTAAAGCTTGCCTCTATCTTCGAAACGCTTTCTAAATTTCTTTCTAAAAAAGAACATAAATATTGCTAAAGCTGCTAGAGCTAATGACAAATAAGGACTTTTACCTTCGACATTCCAATTGCTTATGGCATCGTATAAAAACAATATTGCAAAAATTAAATACGCATATTGAAAAAGCTGTAATACCTTCATTACTAAAAAATGAGTTAGTGATTATTATAAATTATAACAATACAAAGATAGTAATTATTCGTCTATATAAATGATTCCACTCATCTCTAAAACCCTGGCGTTTGTGAAGCTTCTATTGGAGTCGAAACCTGTTCCATTTATAATTTCGTTATTACGACGAAACTTTACTGGTTTGTTTGTAAACATCCATTCTCGTTTTTGATCGTAGAATAGTTGCTCAGTAAACAAAGTATCGTTACTATGGGTTGTAACTACAACGTTACCTTGTAAATCTATTAAATTGGTGTCATTATAAATCAATGCAAAATCTGCCAATACATTATTTTTATTGCCTTTTTCATCGTAAATGGTGAAATCGATGCCTTGAGGAAATTCTACAAACGAAAACTTGCGGTTAGAAAAATCTAGCATTTTTGGACTTATTAAATGCGATTTTAGTCTTCCCGAATCGGTGTATTTTGTATTAATATTATCGGCTTCAGTAATTGGTTTATCACTTAAAATACCAATATTTTGGACCTCTTTAAAGTTATCTTTGCATGAAAAAAACATGGTCACAGTAACAACTGTGACCATGATGATTATACTATTTTTTACTATTGGATTCATTAAAGGTTTGGCACTTTAACGCTTCTACCTATCCAACATCCAATTTTTATAGTTTCTCCTGCATTACCTTTAGTGAATATTTCACTTCTAGTAGGTGCTTTTGCTAAATAATTAGCTGCAGTATTTCTAGATGCTTTAGACAAGTTTGGATCTACTCTACCTGCTTTTCTAGCTTCTTGTGCTGCTAACCAATATACAGCTCTTTTGCTAAAGTTATCTGTACCACAATTATTGGCACTAGCAGCATACATTTGCGAAATTGCTAAATGTGCTTTCCCCATTGATGGGTTCGCAGCAAGTGCCTTTTGGTAATATGTTCTTGCTTGACCATAACTTCTTTTTTTCTTAAATCCAGCAGCAATTCTATAAAGTATTTTAGCTTTATCAATGTTATCTGTTTCTAATTCTACTGCTTGATTGTAAAAAGTTAATGCTGCAGCATTATCTCCTTCTTTATCTTTTAAAATCCCTAAATAATACGCTGTAGATGCATTTGGTTCTAAGCTATTTTTTTGCTCCACAATTTTAACAAATAATGGATCGTCTGTACATTCTTTAGTGTACAATCTGTTCATGGCTCTTTGTAACCATAAACCATCGTTTTTGTTTTCTTCGTAGTTTCTAGTATATAACGGAATTAAGTTTTCGCAGTTTGCACGATCACCTAAATCTCTATCCATTCCAGATGAAATTTGATCGTAAGCTCTTAAAAAACTAGTATAAGATTTTACTCTACTAGCGTCTTTTTTACTTAGTACTGGCTCTTCCTCACTATCGTCGGTAGGCACATACTTATTTAATAGCTTCGTATAATTTTTTATTTCAGCTTCAACCTTTTCAGAAATTTCGTCATATTTAGTAAACAATTCTTCTGCGGGTTTTTTTCCAGCATCATACAAATTTACCATTAGTTTAAAATATGTATATAATGACTTTGGATTAGTAAATGTAGCTTCATCTGTTTTAAAAGCATTGTCAAAGCAGTCGTACAATTGACTATCAGTCATTTGTAACTCGTCTTTGTAATCGTATTGTAATTGACAAGCTTTAGCTAAAAATTCACCCTCTGGTGTTTTACTAGCAAAGTTTACACGTCTTTCTTCCCACATTTTCACTAGATCTTTAACAAACCCTACTTTTTCGGCTCCCGAAGATTTTTTAATTTTATAATTAAGGATACGTTCACCATAGGTAAAAATTGCTCTGTTAAACTTTGGGTTTCTTTGTCTTAATTCCATCCAAGGGCCAAAAGCAGCATCATAATTTTTAGCTTTTGCATATTCACTAAAAATCGACAATGTGTTCATGTCTTCTTCCTGACTTTGTGCACTAGTCACGTTAAATCCTAGAAAAAGCATTGCTATTAACAGTGTAATTTTCGTCTTCATAATTCTTTATAATTAATTAGTTATACTTTCTTTTTACAAACCATCTATCGTTTAATGATAGGCTAAGCTGGAAATTTACAAAATTTTCTTTTACTAAATTTTGGTTTATTGTTCCACGTTGTCCAACTTCGATTCCAAAATTTACATTAGAAAATGCATTTCCAACTGGTAATCCTACCCCAAAAGACATGCCAAACTCGTTTATTGACTCGTTTTGTATTTTTAACCCTGTATTTTCGTATCTAATTCCTGCTCTGTAAACCACTCTTTTCCAGTATTTGAAGGCATTATATTGTGGTACAAAAAACCCTCCAACCGATATTGTTGAAGCATCTTCATAGGTCGCATTTTCAAAATTAAAAATTTCGTTTGAAAATTCACTGGTTTTTAACATGGTGTACTCTGCGCCTAAAAACCATTTTCTAGGTTGGCCAATACCAACTCCTAAGGCTGTTTTGGTGGGCAATGTTAATACTGTTTTGTCTAATCCAAGAGCTTCAAGATCGGTTTCAACTTCAGATACTGCAAATTCTTGGCCAGTGGAACTAACTACTACGCTTGCAAAAGTTCGTTGATTAGTAGAGGTTAAATCTGCTTTTGGAGAAAAGGTAATAGATGATGTTAATTGCAGTTTCTCGGAAATCATTGGTGTGTAAGTGAGTCCTAAATTAAAATTTAAACCACTTAAATCGGATCTGTTTACCTCTCTACTATGATATTGCAGAGGGGTTCCCTCGTTGTCGTATCTAAAATTAACAACAGTATTTTGCGAATTTCCAAAATTATAGTTTGCATCAACACCAACTCTTAAATTTTCAGCGAGTAAATACCCTATCCCTAAAAATGCTTTGTTTACACCTCCTTCACCTCTATATCTATAATTTAAAACATTTTCATCGCTTAAAGATTCTAATTTATAACCAACAGATGTGTACGGCATTAAGCCCAAACCCATACCTAGCCTACCCATAGGAATAGATAACGCTAAATAATCAAAAGTTACAGCATTAGTATTATTGGATACAGTGTTGGTTTTTAAAGTTGTATTTGAGCTACTACCACCAACAGCAAATTTAACAATATGTCCATTACCTAGTGATTTTAATGAGTTTCCAGCATACGACGCTGGATTGCGTAAATTAACATGAATACTATCTGTAAAAATACTTAATCCTCCCATACTCACATTTTCGGTAGTACCTTTAAATTTTAAACTCCCTAATCCATAAAATGAATATGGCGAGGTTGTTCCTTCTTGAGCATGAATATTTAATGCTAAAAATGCTATAAATATTAAACAGATTTGTTTTATCATTCGTTTAAGTTAAATTCTAATATAAAATTCAAACCTTCTAAAAGAAAATTTGAGTTCGCAAATATGCTACTTTTTAATCGCTTTGACAAGAAATCTGAGTCTCCTCCTGTTAAAATAACTGTTAAATCTTTATATTTTTTGTGGTATTTTTCAACAATACCATCAATCTCCATTAAAATTCCATTAATAACTCCAGAATGAATAGATTCCTTTGAAGAATTACCAATTAATTTTTTTGGAGCTTTTCTTTTCAATAACGGTAAGTTAACTGTTAAATTATTTAACGAGTTATAGCGCATTGAAATTCCAGGAGATATAGCACCTCCCAAATACTCGTTTTTTGCATTAATGAAGTCATAAGTTATACAAGTTCCAGCATCAATAATCAATACGTTTTTTTGAGGATATTTTAGAACAGACGCACTTACTAAAGCAATTCTATCCACACCTAATGTGTTAGGCGTTTTATATTTATTTTTAAATGGAATCTTAGTATGAGAGCTTAAAACAATAGTCTCAAGGTGTTTGGTAATGTTTGTAAGCTGTTCTTGGCTTATATTACCAACTGAAGACATAATTGCTTTGCTTAAAAGCGGCTGTTTTTTTATGTGTTCTTGAATTTTAACTTCAATCTCATTTATGTCAATAATCTCTTTATTGACCATTACACCATCTTGAAAAACAGCAAGTTTCACATTGGTATTCCCAACATCTACAATTAAATTCATTTGCAAAATAAAAGGTGTAAATTTACAAAACCATTTTTTATATCTTTTATTTTGCGGAATAATAAAATAGACTATATATTTGCATCCGCTTTGGCGAGGTACCTTAGCTCAGTTGGTAGAGCAACGGACTGAAAATCCGTGTGTCCCTGGTTCGATTCCTGGAGGTACCACAAATAAAACCCTGAAACTTTAATGCTTTCGGGGTTTTTTGTTTTTAACCATTGTTTCAATGCACTTTTTATACATAATTTACAGTCCATCAACCAATACGTATTACGTTGGCGAAACCCATGACACTGATGCACGTCTTGTAAAACACAACCAACATGCCTACTCTGGTGGCTTTTCCAAAATTGCTAATGATTGGGACGTGGTTTTAAATTTTAAATGCCGTTCTAAGGATGATGCACTATTTCTTGAAAAATTCATTAAAAGGATGAAAAGCAGGAAGTTCATTACAAAAGTAATCAAAGATCCATCTATTTTAACCGATATTCTACAAAACAGGTAACATATGTCCCTGGTTCCTCCGACGCTTCGGAGCTGGAGGTACCACTTTAAAACCTAAGAAATTGCTTTCTCGCCTAACTGAAGTAGCATTTCATTGGTGATGGTCTCTAAATCATAATCATGTTCCCAGTACCAATCTTGTCTTGCAGCAGTATCATCAATAGAATTTGGCCAAGAATTTGCTATTTTTTGTCTAAAGTCTGGTGTATAACTAATAGTAAACTCTGGGAGTCGCTTAGTAATTTGTGCCGCCAATTGTTTAGGCGTAAAGCTTATAGCCGACAAATTATATGATGACCTAATTTTCACATTTTCAGGATTAGCATTCATAATATCCAAGGTTGCCTTAACGGCATCATCCATAAACATCATTGGTAGTGCTGTATCTTCGGTTAAAAAACAATCGTAATGTCCTTCATTTATTGCTTTATGAAAAATATCGATGGCATAATCCGTGGTGCCTCCTCCTGGTAAAGTTTTCCAACTAATAATTCCTGGATATCTAATGCTTCTAACATCAACATCATAATTATTATGGTAGTACTCACACCAACGCTCACCAACTTGTTTTGTAATACCATAGACAGTTGTTGGTTCCATAATGGTTTGTTGAGGTGTGTTTGTTTTTGGTGTTGTAGGTCCAAAAACAGCAATACTAGATGGCCAAAACACCTTGCTTATAACTTTATCTTTTGCTAAATTAAGTACATTTAATAAAGACGTCGTGTTTAGGCTCCATGCTTTTTGAGGAAACTTTTCGCCAGTAGCACTTAATAAAGCTGCCATTAAATACACGGTATCGACATTGTGTTTTTTAATACAGTGTTTAATTTGCTTCAAGCTTTTGGCATCCATAATTTCGAAAGGGCCAGATGCGACAAGTTCCATATTACTCTCTCTAATATCGCTTGCTATAACATTCTCAACACCTAACTCCAATCTTAATCTATTAGTCAATTCTGAGCCAATTTGTCCACATGCTCCAATAATTAAAACTTTTGATACCATTATTTAATTTTATTAGTTTTCAAAAATAACAAGATTTTGAGCATTGCATGAAAATAACACAAAAACTTTTTACAATGCAGCTTTAGCAATATATTTGTGTGATTCTAAGTTTTGTTTATATGTCAAAATTACATTTGATTTTTATTCGTTTTTTCTTATTAGTATTACTGGTTATTAATATTCAATGTAAAAAAACTGAAGATACCCAATTAAGAAAAGATCAAGAAACATCTACTGAGTTTACCAAAATCACTTCCCAAGATATAAAAGACATTAAGTTTACCGAATATGCCCTAAGCGATTTGGCCAAAAAGGAAGTTGCTAATTGGACAAAATTCAAGGATTTAGACGTTGAAATTGAAAACTTAAAAAATGGCTCTATCTCTTTTTTTAAAGACGATAAAACTATTCTTCAAGGGCTTATTGCAGATCTTAAAAATGAAATTCCTGAAAGCTTAAATAGATCGTCAATTATTGTTCGCCTTTCGGTATTAGAAACAACAATGTATAAATTTGACGAAACCATAAATTTGCAAAGTTCTTCAAAAGAGACCATTATTAAAGATATAGAAAACCTTCTTTTAGCTTATAATAATTTTGTTTATCAAATAAACAAGGTTATTGAAAAAGAGTCTTATAACATAATAAAACCATGAGGCTCTCTTAAAAGTAACGAAGAACTATAATTTATCATATTTAACGCCGTCGAAATAGCTGTCATAATTATATTTAAGATCCTTCGACTGCGAACAGAATGACACAAAAAACTACTTTTAAGGCAGTTTTATATTTTACACTATTACTTAATTATCTTTTTTTTCTGGTGTAGGTGGTGGGTTTTTTCTAGCTTCCAAAGCATTTTTACTTAACAATGCTATGTTAAAATTTGGCGCTAAAGCAATTGCTTCATCCAATAATGCAATGGCGCCATCTATATCGCTTTGATTTAATTTGAATTTTGCCAATCCTTTTAAATATATAAATGCAGCTTTTGCAGGAACTTGATAAGGTGTTTGTGAGTCGTAATATGTTCGCACTTCATCATCCTTAGAATTAGCAATACCATATTCAATATTTACTATTGCTCCAGCTATATCGTTTATTTGAATTTTAAGATCTGCCATTTCATAAGCAATTAGGGTATTTGGTGTTCTTTTAAACAATTCTTCAAAGTGCACTAAAGCTTTTTCTGGTTCGTTTAAAGCTTGTAAACTAACCGCTTTAACTTCTACTGCCATGTTAGAATCGCTGGCATTTGCATCTATACCTAAAGTATTTAACGCTTGCATGTGTTTACCACCATTCATATACAATACTGCTAGAGTATCTAATCTTGCTTGGCTAGGTGATAAAACATTTAAGTGGGTTAATGCATTAATTACACCTTGCATATCTCCTTGTTGTTTCATTTGTGCATAATATGCTTCGTAGTGCTTTAACAGCTCAGGATTAGTCTGTGCACTAGCCTGAAATACAACTGCTAATAATAAAATTCCTATAACTTTTTTCATGTGTTTGTGTTTATTTTATCAATTGTTCACATGTAACATCTACAACATTATTTTGCTATGCAACTTAATTTTAATAGTGGATGTTTCATCTTAAATAATTTAGGGTTCAAAACTAAACAATTAACTGAAACAATAGTAATGCCAAAGACTAAATTTTAGTTAATATCTATTGTTTGGGTAACGATAACAGCATCGTTTAAAATAAAGGGTTTCGGTATCATTTCTCTGGTTCTTTCTGGAACATTAAATAATTTATTTGATAATAAATCGAAAGATGATTCGTAAATTTTAAGTTGTGTTTTTTGGTTTTTTGGAATTGTAAAGTTTAAGTTTAACGAGTCGTTATCTGATACATAATAACTAAATAGCCTTGTACTTCTTCTGTTTTCGAAAGCGAAACCTTCTTCGCTAGATTTATGTACTTTAACACCGTTTGCTTCAAAATTCTTAAACTTAATGTCTTTGCTTGCATATACATCAAATCTATTTATTTGTCTTTGTTGAACTATAGACATATTAATATGTCTCAAATCATTGATAATAGTGTCTTTATTTATGGTAACTTTAGATTGTGGTATTTGTTTCACTTTGGTGTTTTTTGTGTAGGTAAACCCAGAATTATACTTGCTACTAAATGTATCGTCCTCTTTACTGTTTTCAACCTCATCACTCAATAAGGTTTTGGTCCAATCATCAAGTACAGCATCATAAGTTGCCCAATTTGCTGTATTTGTATCTGTATTTAAAACATAGACCAAGCTATTTGGTTTAGGTCGTTCTTCATTAAAGTTAGATTTAAATTGTGCCGAAATCAAAAAATAAAAAGCTATTAAAAACAGGACATAAGCCAAACGTTTTTTATGCTTAAAGAAACCAAATAGTGATATCATTAACCCAAAGATTAAGGCAACAAGTAACATTGATACCAGTTTAACTGAAATTGAAATAGCTCCAATCTTCATAAAAAATCCCAAAGCAACCGGAAAGAGTTTTATAAAAGGACTAAAAATTAACAACAAAGGAACACACAAAACAGCCATTAATACCAAGTTTGGTTTTTGTTGTTTTAAAAGAACAAACAAACTAATTAACCCAAAATAAACAGGAATAATAAAAAAGCCAGCACCTTTTAAATATTGTGCCACTAAAGCACTTATTATGAACCAAATTACCATTGGAGCCACTAATAAGGATGCTGTATTATCTTCTTTATAAAATTTGCTATAAATCCATGCGCAAATACCAATTGCTATCAAACTAAACGCTGCGATATACATATAGCCATTGTAGGTAAACCCATGTAGCATTTCGGAATACTGAGGGTTAAGTACTTTGATAATCTCCCAGAGAACATAGCCAAAGACCAAACAACCAATAATAGAAACAAATAAAGGCACAAAGCCTTTTAAGACATCTTTTGTAATTAATCGGGCTGTCTTAAATCCATAAAAAACAAGAGCAATGAATAGTAATACAGCAACAAAAAACATTGGCCATATTAAAGAATAGCCATACACTACGGTTTTAAACAATGGTACGTTAAAATAAACGTTATCTACTGTACTCTTTAGATTACTTAAATCTGCATCAGAAAAATAGTGTAATAAAGGCATTAAATAAGAGCCTTGATGTTCTAATGTATTTCTATCTAAACGCTCAAAAGTATCGTTGGCTGTATGATAATCGAAGTGGTCGTCTATAAATGCAAAATTAAAACTCTCTATATTGCCATCTTCTCTAAATCGTGTTGCATCAGTATCGTTTGGTAACAATTTGTAAACACTATAAATTAAGGAATAAGCCACTGGATATGACGGTTTAGCTTTTACAAACTCCTCTATAAGCTTAGCATTTCCACCATTTGTTTCTGGCCACATTACAACTGGACCACCACTTCCTCTTGCTTCAAAATTTAGCACTAAGCCAACATCTTTTGCCCATTTATGTGTATTTACAAAAATATCTGCACCATTAAGCCCTAATTCTTCGGCATCTGTAATGAGGATAATAATGTCATTTTTTGGTTGTTTACCAGTATTTAAAAAAGCTCTTAAACTCTCAAGAATTGTAACAACACCAGAGCCTGCATCACTAGCTCCAAGGGATGAATGTGGTGCACTATCATAATGAGACAATAACAGTAGTGATTTTGTATTATCACTCCCTTTTATTCTTGCAATAATGTTTTTTGGTTTAGATAAATTCCCCCATTCCCTCATTGAGAAGGCTTCTTGAATTTCGACATTTAATCCAAGTGTCTCAAGCTCATTTACAATATAGTTTCTAACTCTTGCATGTGCATCGCTACCAACATAATGTGGTG
>TARA_R110002074_G_scaffold125215_8_pt1 | contig 18292 bp, 40 predicted proteins | sample TARA_R110002074 | Tara Oceans TARA_R110002074 (sample SAMEA4397215) | marine metagenome | biome: Polar Biome; feature: [MIX] marine epipelagic wind mixed layer (ENVO:01000061); material: water (ENVO:00002006), including particulate matter (ENVO:01000060) such as... | depth 10-100 m | reverse complement strand
CCAACTGACAAAGCAGACAGTACAGAAGACATTGATAAGTTATATGGTGAATACACACAGGCTGGATACGAAGGTCAAATGGTTCGTCAAGATAGTGCTTATGAATGTAAAAGGTCTAAAAATTTACTAAAACGGAAAGAGTTTATTACTGAAGAATATTCAGTAGTAGAAGTAGTAGAAGGACAGGGTAACTGGTCAGGTTATGCTAAAAAGTTTGTTCTTGTATTATCCGATGGTAGGCAGTTTAGTTCAGGAGTGCGAGGTTCACAAGCACAATTGAAAGCATTATGGGAAAGTACAGAAAAGCCTACTTGGGTAACTTGCAGGTACTTTGAATTATCCAATGATGGAGTTCCTAGGTTTCCTGTAGTTATTGACTATGGTATTGGAAAACGAGATGACTGAAATAAACACAGAAGGTCATCATTTAGTAGGATTTGAATGGCCCGTAATTGGTTCAAAAGGCGATGAGTATACAGTTGTTATGTTAGACAGAGGATTTGAATGTAACTGTCCTGCATATGTTAAATGTAAACACATCAAAGGCGTTGAAAAAGGACTTATAGGAGACTGGTAATGACTGGCTTAGAAATTTATGGTATATTATTTGTAATTAACATTGTTTTAGAAACAATAGATCCAGGAATGTTAATGTTCTGCGTATCAGGGTGTATGTAATTTTAATAAGGAAATATGAAAAAGAAAAGAAATAGATTAGAAAGAAAACTCGACGAATATAATCATACTATGGAATTAATTAGAACCATAGTTCCTATTATAATTCTAGGGCTTCAGGTAATTATATTAGTAAAACTGATACAATAATGTTCGAAAACAAGTATATTTTACTAAAAGAATACTAAAAAGCCTTATTATATAAGGCTTTTTTTATGGTTGACAGATACGCAATATGTGTTATTATAATACTATAAGTTAAACAAAAGGAGATGTATAAAATGGTTACACCAGAACAATACAACGTTTTAAGAGAAAACGAACTTGCTCTTGTTAAGCACATTGAAGCAATGAACAAAGATGCCGATAAGAAAATGGCAGAAACTAAGGGTCTATGGATAGGTCATTTAGTTACTGACCCAATGCATTGGGCAAGTTATGATGTATACACTCCAAAGCAGTTTGACAGATATATGTTAGAAACTGATCATTACTATATAATGGCGGACAGGTATTCTAAAGGTTATGCTAGAAGCATCGACCTTACTAATTGGACAGATGCAGAAATTATGGCAGACATTGATAATGAAAGTGAGGTTGCTTAAATGGGTAGCATTACAAGTATATTCGGAGCAATATGGTTTACAGTAGTTGGTGTTGCAGAAACTGGTGCAGTTACTGGTAAAGATATTTTAACTACTGGTAAAGTAATTTACCAAATTAGTGAAAAAACAAAAGACGGAACCTGGGGAGATTCGGCACACGAAGAAGGTGCCCAAATTATTAAGGATATAGCAAGAGGAAGTAATACTCAGGGGAACCCAAATGCTAATCCGTTACCAACAGTACCAAAGGGGAACAACTAATGTATAAACCACTTCCAGACGGACTAACAATTAAAAAATCAGGAGTACAAGGTTTAGGCTTGTTTGCTACAAAAGACTTTGAAGCATGGACGATACTAGGCATAGTGCATATATTAGATAAAAACTTTCCACATGGTAGTATAAGAACTGCCTTAGGTGCTTTTTACAATCATGCAGATGATCCCAATTGTAAAAATGTAAAAGGATTTTGGCATCAATTACCTGTAAAATATTTGCAAACAATAAAGCCAATTAAAGCAGGCGAAGAATTAACTGCAAAATATACATTGTACAATGACTTTGATGCAAACGGAAATTAACAATCTAACAAAGGAGTAAAATGACAAGCACAATTGATACACTAATAAAGATGGCAATTTTAATATTGCTAGTTTATATTTCAATATCAGTTAAGCAGTTACAAGATGAAGTGTTCTGGGACAAGAGTATTATGAAACCAGCGATAGGCGAATATCAAGGATATAAAGATAACTCAGATGAATTAAGAGATAATGTTATCGGTCTATTGAACGGTGCTTTACAAAACGCAATTAACGAACAGGAGAAATAATATGAGTATAGACACAGATGTCTTTTTTACTAAAAAAGATTTAGGCAAAAACCTTTACTCTAAAAAAACTTATTACACAGTTATGATAGAACAACACGTTCTGGCAAATGACAGTGATGACGCCGATAAGTTATTTTTAGATGGCGGTGGAATAGATTACGATAACGTTAACTCGAGCCTTGCAGAAGCAACTGGTGGAGTTGAAACAACTGTAGTAGATGCAAATTATACAGATTCGGATACTACGACTTTCTTAGGAAAAGTTGCATATGATGAAGATGATGAATATGCAGAAGAAGATGGTTCAGTTGTAATTGATACTAATGCAGAAGAAACCTCTGAACCTACAAATAGGGCAGAACAGAAGAAATGGACAACCTTTTGGCAACATTAAAAGATCCAATATCACCGGAGTAATATATGGACAACCATACAAAGGCAGTTCTTAGGAAAATTAAAAAGTGGACATTGTGGACACTTTATCTTATGGTCTTTTCTTCCTCTGTATATGCAGTAGGAACATTTTATCCAAACAGTTGGGTAGTTAAACGAGTTACTACATTCACTGAAACTCAGATGATTAATGAATGGAAATCATACGGATACCAAGCACCGGAAATAGTGTACTCTAACAATACAGAATTTGTAATAGCAGTGGGCAAGTGTATTAGTTTCCATAACCTAACATTAACACAAAAACAAAGAGTCCACAGAGATATAATTGTGGCAATGGCTGTACTAGAAACAGGATACGGTAAAAGCAGATTCGCTTTACAAGGTAATAATTTATTTGGTATAAGAACATGGGATTCGAAGGTTCCGCAACTAAAACCGTTGGATTTACCTAATGCAAAATTTGGTGTAAAAGTGTATAAAACTAAATGCGATAGTGTGCTTGATATGATTACTAATATTAATACACACCCAGCATACGACGGATTTCGCACTCTAAGAGACCAACAATTAGAGTCTGGAGTAATTGATTTAAACGCACAGATTGACCAATTGGACAAATGGAGCACTAACCCAATATACACTAAATTAGTCAAGAGTAAAGCCAAAAAGATTGAAGAAATATTGGCAAAATTTTATGGAAAATAGTGCATTTAGGGTCTTGACAGATAGACGTAAGATGCTATACTAGTAATATAAGTTAAACAAACGGAGCAAAAAATGACAATAGAAAAGAAACCAGAAGCAGTTGAAAATCTAGTTATTGACCTTGATGGCCCAAATGGTAATGCATTTTATTTACTTGGTGTTGCAAAAGACTTGTGTAAACAAGCAGGACTTGATTTTACTAAAATTGAAAAGAAAATGACCAAAGGAGATTACATAAACTTAATAAAAGAGTTTGAAAGGTATTTTGGTCCAGTAGTTACGTTGCAAACTAGCAATCCAGACTATCTAGATGCGTTTATGAGTCCAGATGTAGAAGAAACAGTGCTACATTAGGGCTTGACAGATAGGCGTAAGATGTTATAATAGTACTATAAGTTAAACAAATAAGGAGATAAAAGATATGATGAAATCAGAAGAATTAGTTAAATTTAATGGTGAATGTGCAGATCCTCAAATTATTTGGGACGAAGCCTGTAAGGCTGGTGTAGCCGCAGTTGATGCCTATACGGCAAAACATGGTGAACCTATGTACTGTGGTTTTGGTAGTGTAAACATTTATCCTGCAAGAGGACATTTTGTTAAGTTTCTTAAACAAAACGAAATTGGTAGGAACGGTTATCCTAAGGGTTGGTCGTTTTCATATTATGCAGTAATGCCAAAAGATCATCCATTTAGGCATACACAATCTTTGGATATCAAAGAAGAATGTGTTAACGCAGTTGCTAATGTACTACAAAGTTTCGGACTTAAAGCATACGGAGTAGGAAGAGCAGACTAATGAGTAAGTTAGCAAATTATGTAAACACTGCAACATCGTTGCAATTTTATGGAGACCCAGATCCTTTCCAAGTTAGGTTAGGTTTTGGGGACTACGAAATGAGTATTGTTAGGCATACTGGTTCGTATGGTAGCAAGATGGGTTTATATGAAATTGGTTGCTACAAAGACAACTTGATGGTTGAGATGCCTGGTATTACTGAAGATGGTAATACAGTAAAAGGATTTCTAACAGAGTCAGCAGTTGACAGTTTAATAATTAAGATGTTTACAGTAACTGGTAAAGATCCTATACAAATTGTGGAGCAAATATAATGCAAACTAAAGAATTAGAAATAGCAATCGAAGCCATACGAGCAATTCGAACACAAACAGATTTAAATGAACTTGCACAAGCATGGAAAAGTCAACAAACTTTTATTGCCAATCGCATTGGACGAATGGTTAAGAAAGGCGACACTGTACAATGGGAAAACCGTGGTGTTGTTAAAACTGGAACGATTACTAAACTTAACAAAAAGACTTGTGAACTTAAACCCACAGGAGGTAGTCAATACCAGATAACTAAAATCTACAATTCAATGATTGTAGGGAAGGTAGAGGCATAATGATTAGACTTGCTATTTTAATTGCAATATTTTTAGCAGTATATCCTATGATTGGGAATGGCTGGGAGCAGTTCAGTAATGACTTTGATGTTACTGGTGTGTTTGATTTTGTAACTAATACATTTGATAAGATAAAAGGGTAATAATATGATAACAAATAAACAATCAAAAAATAGTTGGATTGATACAAACTATCTTCGTGAACGTGTATGTCGTTATACACCAGAACAACTTGTAGACAAATCATTCAAAGTTAAAAATTGGATGGATATGAATCCTGATAATCGTTGGGTACAAGATGCTGGTAATGGAATTATTAACAAACTTAATGCAACTTATACTATGGAAGGACACGTTTAATGAACGAAGTCTTAAATGATATCGAAGATTTGAATACGGCAATAATACTTCTTAAAGAAGGTGCAAGTGACGAAAAGCAACAAGGTATTACAATGTTGCAAAATATGGTTACGGCAAAAGAAAGTCAATTCAAAGAGTTCGAAAAACAACTGGAATTTGAAATAGTATGAAAAATAAAGCCAGAGAAAATTACCTCGTACAAATGCGAAAACTCTGTGAACAAAGAACAACTGTTGCCCACCGGGGAATAGGAACTTTATCTGCAATAGTTCAAATGAATGGCGAGCGAGTAGATTACCAAATTACTCCTGGAGTAATGGAACTTATTGAAGAATTGGTTCATGATTACAATAATTTTTCAGAACAAATTAAACACACAGATTTACTAATTGATTTAGTGGATCAGAAAATGGACGAAGCATAATGGATAACGTAATAGACGTTAAAGGAATGTTTGCGGCAAAACAATTACAAGCAAGTGTTCAACGAGATGTAGACTCTTCAAAGTTTACAGTACAAGTTGAATATGATATTGTGGATAACAAAACGTATAACTGGACCAATTTAGACTTTAAATTAATCGATAACAGAACTGGAAAAAAGAGTGAAATACCTATTACTAGTATTTGTGGCAATTAACTTAGGCGCCTGTTCGGCAACTACACAACCTACGAGTATTCACCGTACTAGTACGGCAGATATGAATTTTGAAAGAATTAATCACCTAGTGATTGACTGTAAGATAGCAAAAGCCCAATATGATTGGCTCGAAAGTGAAAAAAGCGGAAAGGTTGACAAACTAACATCTTCCGTGTATAGTAATACTAGAGCTGGACAAATATATGCAAGTTTTACAGGAAAAACAAAATGGGCATACACAACAAGGAGTGGATTACGAAATGCAGTCATCGATTTTAAACAAGATCAAATTCGTGAGCATTGTTGGCCTACTGTGCCTATCGGGTACTAGTTACGCAAAAGAACGTTGCAACATAGTATCTGCAACAGAAACAATTAGTGTAACAGAGATAAAGCAGTATGACAGTGTTACAAAAAGTGTTATACCAAATAGTGATGGTACTTTACAATGTAGTGTAATGTTTAATGCTTTAATTAATGGACAATGGTATCCTGCTTATGGTAAAGCAGATGGACACACAAACAAAAACTTTGTTTGTAACCAAGCATTAGAAAATGCACAACAAGAAGTAGTGCGTATTGCAGGTGCTGAAACAATTATTAGTAACCAACACATGGTGTGTGATGACAACAGTGATTATACACAAAAAACAGGTTACGAACCAGAATTTACTTACAAAGGTTTTAGATGTAAGTATTTCATGCAAACTATCGAGCAAGCCGGTAAGTTGTATAATGTAAGTCAACCCGCTTGTGAGATTGGTCCTGGACAATGGATTTCAATCGAAAACTGGTAAAGAGGAAAATATGAACAAAGCAACAACAATAATTGCGTTAGTAGGTGTAGTGTTTCTTTCGGCTTGTAGCACAATGACTCCTGGAAGTCCAGAGTCCCTTGCTAAATTGCAAAAGGAAAACCAAAAAGCCAAAATGAAGGTACTCGAAGATCAACTCGACGATATGCCTAAATGGTACTTGAAAACACCAACAAGCGATTATGCCGTTTATGCCGCTGGTACTGGTATTTCAGAGGATCCACAATACAGTTTGGATCTTGCTATTTTGAGAGCAAAAGTTATGTTAGCAGACAGACTGCAAGGCGAACTTTCTCAAAAATCTAATAGTGTAAAGACTCAAGGGTCTGAAGTAAACACACAAGCAACACAAAACATCATTGCTGGTGTTAACGTTGCTGGCTATAAGGTTAAGCACAAAGTTCTGGAACTAGAATCTGGCAAGGTTAGAGCATATGTACTTCTTGAGTATCCAATAAATGGTACTAACGATGTCTTGGAATATAAGGCAACACAAGAAGCAAATGAGTTCAAGAAGAAGTTAGAAGCAGACGCTCTTAAAGACTTGAACAAACTATAGAATTTACTGTCCTTAGCTCAGTTGGATAGAGCAAGTGCCTTCTAAGCACTAGGTCAGAGGTTCGAATCCTCTAGGGCAGGCCAATGCGTAGGCGGTGATACTTAATTGTGTCATCGCCTTTTTGGGTGAATAAATACTAATATAATCCTAAGGTGAAAAAATGAAGGCTTTTGTCATTAATCATGTAAAAGAAGATCAACTTCCTACATGGTTTTATCAGGTCGCCACCAATTACACAAAATTAAATTTTGATTACTGTATGGCAGACCGTTTTGAAGAAAATGCTGATTGGCATTTCTTTGAAACTACTAATCTAAACTATGAACATTTCATAGATTATGATATGACAATCGTAGTTACGGCTGGAGTTATATTTCCTTATTCGTATTTCCAAAGAGTGATAGAACCACAGATTGGAGAATTTCGTTGGTATAATATAGGCCCAGATATTACAATTTATAATCCAAGTGGCACACACGATACTACAGAACTTGAACTATCTTATGACTTTCCTGTAGTTGATCCTTCAAATGCAGATACTTTTAGTGCTACTCACGATAGTGCAATAGACATGGTTTTAAAGAACTCAAACCTGGCGTATGTTGTGCATAATGAGATACCAAAGCCCGTGTACGGGCGTATTACACCTATACAATGGGCAATGACAGTGAGTTCCGGCTTCTATATTAACTATATTTTAGAAGATGGTGGCTTTACTGAAGATACTATTGTTAACCATATTGATATAAGCAAAAGTAGTATAGCAGTACGAAAGTATACCATTGCTAATTGGGACGGGGAAGATTATCTATCCTGGTTGGACCATTTATATGAAAAGTTTCCACTATTAAGTACCTTTAATGGTAAACAATTTCAACGTGGACACAAGCCTACACATGAAGTGTTAGACCATATGAACGAAAAATGGACACATGATGAATGGATAACACATTGGACAAAGTATAAGAAGTGTAAACACAATTTTTATGTTTGTAATTTAAGTGATCATACTGCACTCAAACAAATATTAGACGAACATAAAGCATATGACTTTAGTGTATTCTGGTATAACGGTGCATTAAAGAGACAACCAGCAAATGTTAACAAAACTAGCCAACAAAGTTATACAAATGTAAAACGGTTTATGAAAACCTTAGAATCATATAATCCTGAACTATTAGTATATGGGTCAGATCATTGTTGTCATACATTTAATGGAACTAGTACTAAAGCCGCTTCAATAATGTTGAAAGACGGCGGCGACTCAAGAGCAAAATTATGGAAACGAGTGTAATACCACAACATAACAAGATTGGTGTATTGTTTAGCGGAGGTGCTGACAGTTCACTTATGTTGTATCAAATATCTAAAACACACCCTAACAGTGAATTATACTTGTATGTAGGTTCAAGATTAGATGATGGGCAATATCATTTAGACAATGTTGACAAAATACTAAACGAATTAAAGATAAGTAATATTAAAGCATATGCAATATATACTTTTAAAGATAGAGCCGAAGGAAAAGCAAAACGTGACAAGTTACGAAAAAAGTTTGCAGAATTCCACAATTTAGATTGTTACATAAACGGCTTTACTCGAAACCCTTCCGAGTATCTTGGAGAAGGATCAGACGAAACACGCAATCAAAAACTAGAAAAAGTAGTTACAACTAAAAACGGTTTAACTATGTATAGACCTTTAGCAGACTTGGATAAAAAAGATATTGCTAAACGTTACAAAGAGTATAACTTACTTGAAACACTTTTTCCGTTAACTATAAGTTGCGAAGCAACACAGCCACCAAGACCATGCAAAGAATGTTGGTGGTGTAAAGAAAGGCATTGGGCCTTTGGAGAATATTAATGCAATTTTATGATTTAGAATTTAGTAGAGACCCATTGTCAATGTGGGAGAAACTAAAAACACAACCACCTGTAAGTAAAGATGGTTACAATAGTTTATACGATTTTTGTAAAGCAACAAGTAGATACCATTTCGATGAATCAAGAGATGATATTGCAGAACTAGATGGCGATTGTCCACCAGTAATACCTGTTGGAAACTTTAGTGGTGACTGGGATCAAGCAGTTGCAGAATTAAGTGCAGAAACAAAACCAGCAGACTTTAAGTTTCGTAAACAAACAAGAAAAGACACAACAAACGACTGGGAAGAAAACGACTTTAAAAAATGGGGGTATGATATAGATGGTGGATACACTATTGCTAACAGAACATTACACCCTAAATTAAAAGATAGTTTACAATACATTGTAGATGCATTTGGTTTTGAAAAGCCGGGTGTAGTAAAGTTTGATGTACAAAAGCCTGGACAATGTTTTTATTGGCATTTAGATAACTTTGGCGGAGTACTTAAAAAATCCAGACAAGAATATGATAATGCTGATAAAGGAGACTTGGATCAACGCAAAGTAATGAGAACAATGATATTTTTAGATGATCAACGTCAAGGACAGATATTTCAATTAGGTAATCTATTAATAAAGTGGAAACGTGGTGATTGTATTACATGGCCCTGGAGAGATGTTCCACATGGAACTTGTAATTACGGACACAGCCCAAGACCCGTGTTAAACATAACAGGCATAGTAACAGATAAAACTAGAGAATTTTTAAATGATTCAAGATACAGTAACTTCGATATTTAAAGAAGGTAGTACAGATTTATACAGGTGGCCCGATTGTGCTGAACCTTTAATCGAAAAAGTAAACTCGTTAAAGCCTTCAAAAGTATTAGACTTAGGCTGTGGTGCAAATTTATACAAAACAAGAATAGACAATTTAATTGGTATAGACATAGCAACACCAGAAGCAGATATAATTATAGAAATAGAAAACTTAACGTTTGCAGATAACAGTGTCGATGTTTGTCTTGCACTAGGCAGTATTAACTTTGGCAAAGAGGACTTAATTAGAAAACAGTTAGCACAAGTAAAACGTGTAACTAAACCTGGTGGTCATATATTCTTTAGAGTTATGTGCGAACATACACACAGGTTATATTATCCATGGAATGTTGAAAAAGTAAAACAATTTGCTAAAGAGTTTAATTTTACATTCGTAGATGGACCTAGAACTATATATAAAACCATCTGGGAAACTAGAGAAGATACAGTTGGTGACAGAGGACAGGAAAGGCTTTATTGGGAATGGACAGTATAGTATACAAAGGCACATCAGAAGCAGAACACCATTGTGTGTTGGAAGGTGTTGTGTGGGATAAACAAGAATTAATAAAATTCTACAAACAGTTCGACGACAGTTGTCACTTACCGTGGAACGAATTCAAAAAGAAGTACAACAAAGATAATCCGTATCGTAAAACACTTACAGACAAGTTTAGGCAAGTGTATGCTCCTAACTTCGAAGGTAAAGAGTTAATAGATTACCCTGTTATACAAAAGTTTATTAAACAGTTTAACTTTAAGGTTCCATTAGGAATTACTGATGTACAAATATTAGCATATGAACCAGGCTTTTCGTTTGTACCTCATATTGACCAAGAAGTAGAAGTAAGTATTATGTTACCAATTATTCCAGATGATGGTGGTGAACCTTTAACATTTTCAGAAGGTGATGACTTTCGTAATCCAGGCAAAGAAATTTATAAAGTTTACTACAGTACAGAACACCCAACACTTGTAACAGGTAAAGTTATTCACAGTGTTGAGGAGATGAAAGGTCACAGAGTTGTTTTACGTTTTCGAACAAACGGAGAAACATACAATGACTTAATAGAAAAACACAAAAAAGGTAATTTTATTTTACCTTTAGAGTAAATAGGTGTTGACACTAGCAAGTATCTTTGTTATTATACATTACAAACGTTGAATAATATGGGTGTGGTGTTAACGGTAACACGTTGGATTCCAAATCCAAAATTTGCGGTTCGAATCCGTACACCTATGCCAACGTTGGGGAAATTATGAAGAAAGAAAACGAAAACATCTTTGATACAACAACAAAGATTCGCATACTAAACGAAGAAATAAAATATGCCAAGAGTTGTATAAGAGAGCATGATACTGGACATATACATACTGCTATTGGTTGGTTAGTTGATAGAGTAAACGACTTAAAAAGAAAAGCGAATTTGGGTGAGTAAAAGCGAGTGTGGCGGAATAGGTAGACGCAACGGACTTAAAATCCGTTATCTTTAAGGTGTGTGGGTTCGAGTCCCTCCATTCGCACCACCCAGAAATTATTATAGGTTGACAAAACTTGTAAATATGCTATACTAAAGTATAATTATAACAATAAACCAGAAGGACTACATTATGGGAAGAAACCACACTCAAGATACTATTGATACAACAGGTTATAATAAAAGTGAACTTATACTAGTATTAACTAGAATGGTTAGAAGTGGAATAGCAAAAAATGTAGGTGATGCTATCGATCAGTTAGAGGAAGGTAAGCACGATACAAAAGCCTTGCTCGAGCAAGTGATCCAACAATATCAGGAACCTACGCCAGAAGGCGAAGCCGATCCTTTATACGTTAAAGTGAGATAAATATGTTTAATAAAGTAGGCGACTTTTTACAGTCGCGAAGTGAAAATAACGAAAGTAGAGCAGAACGTAGAGAAAATGCTCGTAAGGCTTATAAGTTAGCAAAGAAAATGCGTAAAGAACTTGAAAAAGATCCGGAACTTGCAAAAGCAGTAAGAGAAGGTAACAAGGAACTTAAACAGCCAATCAAATAACTATGAATAAAATTATAGACTGGCATAAAGAGTATTGTGAGAGGCTTCGATTAATATTGAACATATCTCATTATGCAATGTACTGGATGGCTTTTATAAAAGGAGCAATTTTAGTAGTATTAATCTGTATGCTGATGGGTTGCACGGTGGGGAGCAAGAAAGTGAATCCACCATTAATGGTATTAGAGAAATTTTGGGACACCCTGGGATCAGGTATGGACAAGACCAAATCTAAATCCAAAGATAAAGAAGCAGAAGAAAAAGAGTGGAATGAAATTAAGTAAATGCAATGGTCAAAACGTGTACAATTCATTCAAGTAGACCCTACTAGTTATTGTAACGCAAAGTGTGTCAGTTGTGTAAGAAACATAGACGGCGGAGACACAATACCTCATTTACAACTTAACCATATAGATCCAAAAGTATGGGACAGAGTTATGTCCAAAGATACAAAAGGATCACTATTCAAAAAAATTCATTTTAATGGAGTTTGGGGAGATGCGTGTATGCACCCTGAACTTATTGCCATTTGTGAAAGCATTGTAACACACCACCCAGAAGCATCTATTGGCATTGCTACAAACGGGAGTATGCGTGATACTAAATGGTGGGAAAAACTATCTAAAGTATTACAACGTGCTAAATCACATAAGATTGAGTTTGCAATAGATGGATTAGAAGATACTCACCATTTATATAGACGTAATACAAGTTTCAAAAAGATATGTGAAAACGTTAAAGCATTTAATGATGTAGGCGGAAATGCCGAAATTGTTACTACTGCTTTCGACTACAATGTGGAGCAGTTAGACGCTATTACCCAACTAGCGACGGATTTGGGGTGTTGTAGCCACTGGATTCGACCTAGTTTTGCTAAGAATGAGACATTAGAAGTGTATGATAAGAGTTATAAAATATCACACGATAAAGTTAAAAACTTTAAACGTAAGAGCATAATACTTAAAGAAGACAAGTATAAAACAACATATATACCGGAACAAGCAGAACTAGATACTCCGTGTATATGGTATCAAGACATGAGAATACAAATAGATCCATGGGGAACAGTTTGGCCTTGTTGTTGGACAGCCACTAGAGCACCACAAGCCAAAGCAGAACCGTTTGATATGCCTGGGTTTGATCCACAGGTTAACAACATATATGAAAACAAACTACTTGACATTCTATCCAATTCGTGGTATAATAAAAGACTATCCAGCATTATAGACAATCGAGAGTCTGTAGTGTGTAATAAGTTTTGCATCAACAAAACTAAAGTAACGAATAGGACAAGATAATATGACAATGCATTTAGTAGGTCCATATATGACCACAACGAAATATAATCGTAAAAAGAAACAAAAGAATTTAAGTGTTTCACAACAAGAAAATCTTGTAAGACAGTGGAAAGCACATAACAAAGATTGTCGTAGACGACACATACATTCAGCACAGTTTGAAAAGTTTGAAGACTTTTGTGCGTATGTAAATGGTACTTATAAAGCACCAAAAGTAAAGACAACTGCTAAAGCCTACGAACCTCCAAAGGTACGTGAAGGAACGGTTTATCCAAGTTTAGGTAACAATATTGGAGGACCTGCTTTAAGAAAAGAAGTTATGGTTTATAGCGGTGAAAGGAAACTTTTAGGCATAGCAACTATGCATAAGAGCAATCTAGTGCCCGTATTCAGCGAAGACGAAGCAGTTGAGCTGGCTCAAATGAGGCGATAAACAGGTAAATAATACACAATGGCAAAAGACGGCACCATTAACGTGCAGGGCGTAGTGACACAAGTACTACCAAATGCACAATTCAAAGTCAAAGTCGAAGGACACGATACATCCGTAGTCGCTCACCTAAATGGAAAGATGCGAAAAAATAACATTAAAGTTTTGCTACAGGATAAAGTGGATCTAGAGATAAGCGTCTATGATATGAACAAAGGACGAATAATCTTTAGGCATAAAGAAGGATAAAGGAAAACGAATTTTCTTTATCACTATTATAACAAAAAGAAAAGGAGTCAAATATGGACATACTTAACAAAATAAAAGGCTGGAGTTCAGCATTAACAGAAGCAGGTATTAGTTTAATATCTTTAGCAGTTGTACTCGAAGTACTTTTTAACGGACAGAACATACCGTTCTGGCCTAATATCTCAGTAATAGCAAATGTACAAAACATTGTAGCAGGTTTTAGCTCACAAGGTCTTGTTGGTTTAGTTGCTATCTGGATATTATATCACATTTTTACTAAAAAGTAAAAATAGAAATAAGGAGAACCAAAAATGACAAATTGGATTAAAGACAGAGTAAAAGAACGAACATCACATTCAGGTGCGGCACTAGTCGCAATAGGTGTAGTTGTCCTAATTGCAGGACCTTTTGCCAGTATGGCGGCTTATGCCGCAATTATCTTTGGCGCATGGCAAATCTATAAGAAAGGTTAGTCATTAATGCCAATTCTAACAGCCTTGTATAAAGGCAAGAAGATTCAACGAGAATACACAGGCACGGACAATGTAATGATTGCTCTATACGACGATGTCGATTGGGGAACTTGCGGAGGTTCTGTAGCCTGTGGTTCATGTTGTTGCACAGTGTTAGAAGGTGAACAATATTTTAAAGAACCAAGTCAAGAAGAACAAGATATGCTTGACTTAGAAGGAAGACCTGGGCAAAGACTAGGTTGTCAATTAGATTTGGACAATGCTCCAGACGGAAAGATTTTAATAAGGATATGACAGTAGCAATACAAGACTTTAACAGAAGTTCTAATAGCGAAGGTAGTTTTGATTTTAGTATTACAGATACAAATGTAAAATTAGATGATGTTAGAGAACAATTACGAACTGTTAATGATCCAGATATTCATATAAATATATTTGAGTTAGGACTAATTTACCATTGCGATATAGTAGACGGTAAATGTAAGACTGTTATGACATTAACAAGTCCTTTTTGCCCAGTAGCAGGCGAAATGCCAGAATGGGTAAAAGACGCATTATTGAAAGTACCAGGAATTAATGAAGTAGATGTGGAAATGACATTTGAACCTACTTTTAACCCGGATCAAATGAGTGAGATAGCACGTTTCACATTAAACCTTGGAGAGGACGAACATGAAGACGAATACGTTACCAACACCACCAGATTTAGGTAAAAACATTACTACTGATAAACCGGCTGTACAAAAGTTTAGCATGATACCGGCTATTACAGAAGCCGCAAAAGAATTTTTAATTAAAACTGCTGATAAACAAAACGCAACTAATGTATACTTTGGTGTACAAGGCGGAGGTTGTGCAGGTTTTAAATATAAGTGGGATTCTATCGAAACAGATAAAATTGATCCTGCTGATGAAGTTATTAAACTTAATGAAGAAAAGAATCTTATTATAGATAAGACAAGTTTATTTTATATTATGGGTACAACTATCGATTTACAAGAAGGCTTTGGAGGTTCTCAAATTGTTGTAGAAAACCCCCAAGCAACTTCTTCGTGTGGTTGTGGAGAATCCGTAGGATTCTAATTACTTAGGAGGAGGAATACGCATAGGTGTATCCTCCTTTTCTTTTGGTTCCACTTCCACTGGCTGAGACATCTTTTCTTCCATGTCCTTCCAACTACCTAGAACAAACTCTAGGGTTAACACTTCTCCCGATTCTATTGTAACCACCTTTACCGTAACGTTATCTCCATCTAACTTTGTTTTTAGATACTTAAAGATATCGCCATACTCTTGTACCTTAACATCATCTATCTGTGATAGGTATGATTCTTTAATCATTCCTGCTTTATATAGATTACTGTCAGGCGAGGCTTTTATTTTAACCAACTTCTTGTCAACGTCGAAATCAACTTCGATGTTTAAAGCCGGTCTTCGTACTTCCCCGTACGAAATTATCCTGTCATAGACCCATCTTACATCATCAACGTGAATACTCATTGCCCAGGCTTGCGTCTTAGCATTTGGATCTCGACTTAGAATCATTAGTGTATTGATGCCTATTAAATTACCTTTATTATCAAATAGTGGACCTCCACTATTGCCAGGCATTATTAATGCATCGGATTGGATCAGCCGTTGCCACGGCGAAGATACGAAACGTTTCGGATTGCTAACAACACCTTTGCTAACACTCCAAATCATACCTTGCGGATGACCAATGACATAAATGTCATCACCAAAATCAGGTTCTTTTCCCCACTCGATGTAGCGAAAAATATAATCTTCTGGTAAGTCAATTTTTATTACTGCAATATCCGATAATTTATCGTAGCCCACGATTGTTGCTTCGTATTCAGTCATGGATTTGTCATCATGCATCCATACTGAAATTGTATTCCCTTTTTCTATAACATGGTAGTTAGTAATAATATGTCCTTGTGGGGACACAATAATACCTGATCCCAATCCACCACTTTCCGGCATTGGAACCGGAGCAGTGTTATTAGTTGTTTCGTCTAATAAAGGTTTTACGTTTTTAATTGAAACTAGAACTGTTGATTTTAGATTATTATCGATGTTCGCAAGACCACTATGAGCAGGTTGTATACTTGCTCCTACAAAAACGAAAAGACTAACGTAAACTACTAATAGATACCGTTGAACTTGCGTCATGTTTTAATGTCCTTTTTCTTAATGCACTATCTTTTTGTGCAAGTTTATAAACGTCTCCACACGAACCGCAGTAATGTTTGACATAACCATTTCTTTGACTCTTGTTAAGTTCTTTTGAACTCTTAAAAATCATAGAATGGCAATTATCACATATTAATGCGAATACTTGCAGTCGACGATGTGTTGCTTTTTGCAGTCGTTGATGCCATTGTTTGATATATGTATATCCTAAATACATACAAGTATTTATGTTATTAGCGTTCGGCTACCAATCGCAGAAGATAAATAGTTGTACACAATATAATCTGCAGGAGTTATAACAATGGCAAAACAAGCAATTAACATTGGAAGCAGTGCAAATGATGGTGCTGGTGATCCTTTAAGAACTGCCTTTACTAAAATTAACGAAAACTTCGTTGAAGTCTATACAGAATTAGGCGGATCAAGTTTAAGTAATATTAGTTTTACAGGTAATACTATTGGAACCGACGATACTAACGGAAATATTTTATTAAGTCCGAATGGTACTGGTGCAATCGTAATAGACACTTCCAAAAATTTACAATTTACGTCACATACTGACAATGCAATCTTAAAGTTTGATGCAAGTGGTAACGTGGCAATAAGTTCAATCGTTGACAACGGTACTACAGTCGTTATGGGCGACATAGCAGTAAACGGAACAACGTCTACACTTACAACAACAACTAATGATATTAATTTAGTACCAGGTGGTGGCGAAGTTAATGTTACTGGACACATTTTAAGTGATACAACAAACACAAGAGATTTAGGAACGTCAGCAAATGCTTGGCGTAGTATCTTTGGTACTAAACTAACAGCAACTGGCGATAGAATCAACATTTCTACAGTGCATACTCCAACAACAAATGCAGGCGCTTCAGGCGATTTGATAGGCGATATATCTGCAGATGCAAGTTACATCTATTATTGTACTGCTACTTGGGTAAGTCCAGGTTCAGCGGCAATATGGAAACGTGTAGCAATAGCAACTTGGTAATAGGAGATAGATTATGGCTGGAACTAAAAGAGTAATTAACATTGGTACAAACGCAGACGACGGTACAGGCGACTTACTTCGTGCGGCATTTGAAAAAATCAATTTAAATTTCGACGATGTGTGGACATATGATGCAGTTAATAGTAATTTAAATATTACTGCTGACAGTATCGCAGGAACAACTGATGTTATCATGAATCCTGCAGATTCAGGTGCTTTTAAAGTAACCGGCGATACAATTATTAATCCAGACAATGGTAATTATAACTTTACTATTAACACAGACTTAGCAAGTAACGTTTTATATGTTAAAGGAAGCAATGGTTTTGTTGGTATTAAAAATAATGCTCCAACAGTAGCACTTGACGTAACAGGTGATATTACGAGTTCCGGAACAATGACTGCTGGTAGTTTTGTAGTAGGTAATACAACACTTGGTGCTAGTGCATCAAACACTATTACATTTAATGCAAAATCAAGCACAGACTTTTTACCAGTAAGTACTACACAAAACCTTGGCGGAGGAACTAATCGTTGGGGAGCTCTTAACGTAGTAAACGTAGATGCTAGTGGTAGTATTAGTGGTACATTTACTGGTGTTATGACAAGTACAATGACAGCAGATATTAATAACACTGACACAACTAGTGTTAACATAACTGCAACAGGTGCCACAAACGTTCAAAACTTAAACGTAGCGGGTAATTTAGTTGTACAAGGTACAACTACTACATTAGAAACAACTGATGTTATAGTACAGAACCAGTTAACATTTGAAGGCGCAACTGCTGATGATTTTGAAACAACATTAACAGTTACAGACCCAACTGCTGATAGAACAATTACATTTAAAGACGAAAACGGTACAGTAGCATTATTAAGTGATATTAATGCTAGTATGTCACTTACTGATTTAAGTGTAGGTGCT
>TARA_R110002074_G_scaffold234079_1_pt1 | contig 18301 bp, 24 predicted proteins | sample TARA_R110002074 | Tara Oceans TARA_R110002074 (sample SAMEA4397215) | marine metagenome | biome: Polar Biome; feature: [MIX] marine epipelagic wind mixed layer (ENVO:01000061); material: water (ENVO:00002006), including particulate matter (ENVO:01000060) such as... | depth 10-100 m | reverse complement strand
ATATTCTATTGATTCTAATCTAACTGCAGTATTTATGCAGAACACAGATAAGCCTACTCAATTATACTTAGATAATTCATTAGGACATACCAGAGCCAATTATAGTGATAATGTTGAAATGACCATGGATCATTATGAGAAGTGTGCAGATTTTTCATTCCCAGTTGTCGGTCCTAGATCATTCTAGTTATGGATAAAAATCAAAAAAGAGTATTAAAAGAATATCCCAATGCTTTTATAGCTAAAAAAGATGACGGCGCATATGTCGTCATCGATGGGGATACTTTTATAGCAGAAGAATTCTTTTTACCAGATGTATACACTGAGGAAGAAGCCTGGTCACATGCAGCATTAGCATGTAAGACATCACAACATTTTAATAGAACGCATCCCACTAGAATGGATTTGAAAAGTTTAGAAGCTAAATTGATGCGTATAGAAAATAGAAAAAGGAGAACGGGTTATGTTAGATAAACTTAAAAAAATGATAAAAGGTAAAGACGTTTTAGTTGATAAAAAAGAAACTGATAAAAAGGATGTTGAAGTAGCAGAACAAGATGATACATATTTACAATATTCTGCTGAAGCGGTAGGTTACAATACACGTGAAAATCAATGGAATGTATATAAGTCAGGCTTACAATATATTCCTATAGGATCAAGTATATTAGACTTTGGTTGTGGTCGAGGAGATTTGCATGTGATGCATTTATCTGAATATGGCGAACTTGATTATACCGGTGTCGATATGAATGAACCATTAATTAACGCAGGCAAAATAATAGATCCTAAACGAGATATAATATTATCAGATTGGTTTGAACTGCCTTTAAATGTAACTAAAGATTGGTGTGTTAATATAGGGTCATGTAATTTAAGATATGATGCTGATATGACACGTGATGATTTTAAATACTTATGTGATACTATGGATAAAATGTATATGCATGCAATTAATGGAATAGTAGTCGTAATATCATATTCAGAAGGATTAATACAACATGATCCTGGTAAAATATTAAATTGGTCAAAAGATAAATTTAAGAACGTCATATTAGATCATTCAGTATCTGATGACGGATTTTGTTTAATAATAAAAAAATAAAAAAATGAGTGTAAATAGTAGATACGCTATCAATGAAGATAGAGTAAAAAGATTTGGTAAGTTATATAGTGGTATCGATTTTGATGTAGCTAAAACATTAACTGCAGATCAATTTCGTACAAGAAATGATTATCAGCCTATAGGCAATTTTGTAATCGGTAACAAGTCTTTCAATATAACTTTTAAAGAATTAGAGAGAATTGAAGAGACATGTAGAGAAGCAAGAGGAGCATTAGAAAGAGCTTATCAGATTGGACTCCTAGGTAAGCTAAAATAATATTTATATAAAATGAAGCGATTTAAATATTTTAATATTAAAGATTCTCATAAAGAACAAATAGGTATTGTTGAATCGCGTTCTAGAGATAAAGCTTATATTAAAGCTAGTAAAATTAAAAATCTAACTCTAGAAAATTTTAAAAAATTATTTGACATAGAAGAACTAATATGAAATTTGATGAGCTCGAAATAATGGAAGACGATTTCGATTTATTTATATTATTAGACGAGCCTAATAAAATAGAATATCTTCATGATACAGCAATACTAGGTCCGCGAGGAGCGATGCTAAAACAAATTGCTAAGATCGAGGATATGAAGCAAGAGTCTATGGGAATGGCACATGTACAAGATGTATTAGTATCTGGCCATAGACTTTGTATAACAACTTATGATGATGTAATTACATTTAATAGTGAGAGTTTATCTGTTATTAATAAATGTATAAAAAATATTTGGTTAGACGGACATATAATGACGCGTGACCATGATGTAGTAAAAACTAGTTTAGACATCTATAAATATTTTAAAGCATTTTCTATAATAAAATTAAGTATGCCTATTTGCGAGAATTAGTATATTTATATAAGTAATTGAAAGACACTGCGGGTCGTTTAATTGCATTAAAACTAAAGTTTAATAAAAAAAATAATCATTTAAGGAGATTAATTATGGGAACACTAACACAATTCGGCACATCGCCATTCGACATTTTATTCAGAAACTTTTTCGATCAAGAAGGAGAATATGAACCTTTCAACCAAATCAGAGTCAATCATCCAGTAGATATATATGAAGCCAATGATGGCCTCAATATTGACATTGCATGTGTCGGCTTAACAAAAAAGGATATCGATCTTACTATAGAAGGAGATATCTTAAGAGTTGAATATAAGAAGGACACTAATAACAATGATGGGTCTCAATATATTCAACGTAATATAGCAAAAAGAGCATTTAATTTTGGATGGAGAATCTCTAGAAGATTTGATCTTTCATTATTAGAAGCAAAGTTACAAAATGGATTATTACATTTGCATGCACCGCTTACAGAAGATAATAAACCTAAAACAGTTACAATAAAATAAATTAAATTGACCCGCAGTCTTTCATTATGAGTTATTGGTTTAAACACTTAGAATTTAATAGACAACGATACGTTCTTAAACGAACACTTAAGGAATCAACATTACCGTCTAACGTTAGTTCAGATGAGCTTAAGGAATATTTCATGGTCAACACTATACTAAAAAAAGATGGTATATATTATCTATGTGATAGTATAGATGATGTAGAAATAGTTGCAGAATAATTTGCCTTTACGAGATATTATACTTATATTTAGATATGAAAGATAAAGTAAGAATAGGCTACGCATGTGTCAATATGACACTTACTAGTAGACCTAAAAAATACGGAGGTAAAGTTACTACCTCTAGAACAGCAAGAAAAGCAACATGGTATCCAGATAATTTATCAGTACTTAGTGAACGAGCATTAGCCAATGCTAAAGACTTACTTCACTATTTACAATGGAATGAAGAGAACAAGATACGATTATTTCGTATTGGCTCTGAACTATTTCCGTGGCATGATCATTATGAATTAGATCAGTTACCAGATTATGAAGAGATATGTGATGCATTAGGTAAGGCCGGAGATTATGCTAGAGAACATAATCATCGTTTAACTACACATCCAGGTCCATTTCATGTATTAGGTTCACCGACAATGGATGTTGTAGATCGATCGATAGTGAGTCTAGAGCGACATTCTCAGTTATTTGATTTATTAGGATATGCACCTTCGTATGATAACAAGATTAATATACATATTGCTGGTGCGTATGGCGATAGAGAGTCGACTGCTAAACGTTGGATCAATGGTTACAATCGATTATCTGATGAATGTAAAGCCAGATTAGTTGTAGAGAATGATGATAAGCCTAGCCTATATAGTGTTAAACAATTGTATGAACTATTTCATCAGAAGATAGGCATTCCTATCACATTTGATTATTTTCATCATACATTTCATACCGATGAATTAACAGAACGTGAAGCATTAGAGATGGCAGGTAGTACTTGGCCTAGCGATGTTGTGCAGTGTTGTCATTATTCTGAATCCAGACGTATCGAGAAAAAAGCTTATTTAGCAGAGGTATGTAGTAAACATAATATAGAATGGGATCAGATAGATGAATGGCCGACGTTTGCAAAATACAAAAAAGAATTCTCCAAGATAAGAGAACAAGCGCATGCTGATTACGTATTAGACCCTATAGAAAATTACGGACATCGTATAGATGTTGTATTAGAGGCTAAAGCCAAAGAGTTGGCAGTATTCAAGTATCGTGATATTTATACAAAAAAAAAAAGAAAGATAAGTTATGAAAGATAAAGATAACGTTTTAAGAGAACTGGATGAAATTGATAATATGATATTCATATTAGTTGATCTAGCTGGGAAGCAAGCAGTTGACACAAATGAAGCAGTTCGTAGATTAACAGAAATAAGAAGAAAATTGAAATTTGTATTTGACAGAGTAACTATTAGTTAATGAATGAAAAAAACTTTTCCATATATAGTATTAATAGCTGCATTATCATTAGCCGGCATTGCAGCATATTATAGTGTATTTGGATTGAGTAAATTGTTTTCAGCAAAAGCCACGGCTGTAATTATTATGGCATCTGCATTAGAAATATCTAAATTAGTTACGGCTACATTTTTACATCGATTTTGGAATAAGATAAGTATATTATTAAAGACATATCTTACATCAGCAGTTATTATATTAATGATGATAACTTCTTTAGGTATATATGGATTTTTAACATCCGCATATCAAACAACATCTGATGAATTAATAGTATTAGATAAACAAGTTAATATTATTGAAATGAAGAAAAATAGATTTCAAGAACAATTAAATAGTTATTCTGCAGAAAAAAATCAATTAGCTAATTCAATATCTGAATTAACAAAGGGATTATCCAATAATAAAATACAGTGGCGAGATAAAGAAACCGGACAAATAATAACATCAACATCAAGTAAAACTAGAAAAGTATTGCAAGGACAACTTAATGATTTTAAATTACAACGTAATGACGTTTCTTTAAAAATAGAGTCGTTGTCTGATTCTATAACTAATTTAGATTTACAAGTGTTAGATATTAATACTAATTCAGAAGTAACTTCAGAAGTAGGTCCTCTAAAATATATTTCAAAGATAAGTAATATGCCAATGGATAATATAGTTAATTATTTTGTATTAGCATTTATATTTGTATTCGACCCATTAGCAATATTGCTATTAATATCAGCAAATAAAGCATTTAGTATAGTACAAAACGATTCTAAAACTCCAATAGAAGATCATAAAGATCATTTTAGACCGCCACATCCTAGTGATGCGTATGAAGAAGAGTCTGAACAAAGAATGAACATTATAGGACAAAATGGTAATGATGGATTACATTATGAGTCAGGTTCTATAGAACAAGAAAATATATATAACGAAGAAAATAAAATGCCTATTCAAAGTGAACCGGCAAAACAAGAACGAGCATCAAATGCATATTGGTCATGAAAAAAGAAAAAATAAAATATAAAACAGTTACACGCGACGGACAACAATTTATGATATGTCGTAATAGCAATCCAGAAAATAAATATTATAAAGGCACGCCATGCACAAACTATGAACTAGTAGGTAATACTAGTATAGCAGTATTATGTAGTAGTTGTGTACGAAATATAACAGCCCCACCGGAAATATCTAAAGGATATATATCTAAAGGTAGAATTAGAGGATGGCAGTTCATGAAAGAATTTGTACATGTTGATGGTACTGTATTTCATAAAGGCGTAGAACAGCCTAAGTTAAAAGGAACATTGCCTCCTACCCCAAAACCAGAATCTAAAAAGAAATTATCTAAACAAGAAAAAATAGATCTAAAAAATAAATTAGCTGAACAGATGGTATTTGTTCGTAGAGAATTAAATAAGTCTATACTTAAAAAAGATATCAGATCAAATCAGTCATCTCTTAAAAGAATTGAAAGACGATTAAAAAAGCTCATTTAATCTTTGCCTTTACGAAAAAAAGTTATTATATTTAGGTATGAGTTTATATGAAGAAAAGCCAAAGGCTACAACTAAAAAAGACGATAAAGAAGATGATATTGATAGTCCATATTCAAAACTATCAGATATATTATCTAACTTAGTCGATTATGATGATTCTGTTATTTACCTGAATGGTGATATTACAAGTGAATCGATGGTAGATTTTATGATTAAAGTAAGATCTATTATTTCAAATCGTGATGAAAAAACAAAAGATGATCCTATTAATGTTATAATTAACTCTGACGGAGGAGATGTATATGATATGTTAGGATTAGTTGATTATATTGAATCACTTTCCGTTAAAGTTAATACCATATGTAGAGGAAAAGCATTTTCAGCTGCAGCAATTTTATTGGCACATGGCACTGGGACAAGAATGTCAAGTAAACGTTCATCAGTAATGTTTCATCAATCATCTAGTTTTATAGGTGGGAAGATGGGAGATATATCAGCATATGTAGATAATGTAAAAACAATAGAAAATATTGTTTATGCGTTATTAGAAGCCAAAACTAAAAAAGATGCTAGCTGGTGGAAAGATAAAATGAAAACAGACTTTTTTGCAACGCCGGAAGAGTTATTAGAATATGGCGTAATTGATCAAATAATATAAAAAAATGAGTTTAACAGCAGAAGAAATATCAATCAATTGGAGTAAATTATTAGAAATAATTGAAACAGAATTCTCCGGAGATAGGAGAGAAAAATTATTAAATCTTTATAATAAGTATGAAGATCGTATAAGTATCGCACCGGCATCTAGTGTTGATCATTATCATAATGCATTCATAGGAGGCTATGTAGACCACGTCTTACGGGTTATCAGAAATGCAAAAGAAGTATATAAATTATGGACCACTAGTGGTGCAGACATGAGTGGATATACTAAAGAAGAATTAGTATTTGTAGCACTGAATCATGATTTAGGTAAAATAGGATTTCCGGGTGATGGTAACGAAGTTTATATACATAACGATTCAGAATGGCATAGAAAGAATCAAGGCAAGATATTTAAAGTTAATCCTAATAATCCATTTGCGTTAGTAAATGACTTATCGATATGGTTATTGCAACATCATGATATTAAAATATCATTTAATGAAATGATAAGCATTAAGTGTACTGATGGATTATATGATGAAAGCAATAAGGCGTATTTTATTTCTAGAATGAAGGAATCTAAGTTAAGAATTAATTTGCCATATGTAATGCATCAAGCTGATTTAATGGCAGCTAGAATAGAATATGAAATGTGGGTAAAAGATGAACCAACTTTATCTCCGCCTAAACAAAAACCTTCTAAATTATCCGAAGCAGCTAGTAAAGTAGATGCATCTAAGATATTTGGAGAATTATTTGGAGATTAATATGGAAATTATAATTACCATCTTATCAATATTATTAGTAAGTTCTATTTTATTTATTATTAATTTAACACGTAAGATAGAAGCAAACGAAGATTATATTGAAGAACTAGAAACATCTAATACAGATTTCTATCAATTCTTTAAAGATATAAAAACACAAGTAAATAAATCTAATTCACATTTAAAACAAATAGATAGATTAGGATCATTTGAATCCGATGATGAGACAGGATATGTATTTAAAGAAATAACTAATATAGTAGAAAAACTAAATCAAAGATTTTAATGAACGCAATAGAAGAATTTTATAAATGGGTAAAGGTTGAAGAAACATTACCTCCTCGTGCTAGAAGAGGCCGGAAGCCTAGTAAAAAACAATATTTTACTTATATTACACAAGAAGCAATTGTAGCCTATAATAAAGAAACGGGTGGCGATGTTGATCTGCGTAATAAAATTTACAGAGAATATATTGACTATCCATTTAATAAGTTAGTAGAAAACATATATCATACATTTAAATTTAGTTATTTTGATGTACCATATGAAGATATTAAATGTGAAGTGGTTGCATTTTTAAATGAAAAGATAACTAAATTTACAGAAGGTAAGGGTAAAGCATTTTCATATTTTTCTATTATTGCTAAGAATTATCTCATCATACAAAATAATTCAAACTATGTAAAATTTAAAAGACGTGCAGATACAATAGAAATTGATGAGCATCGTGATGTAGTAAATGAAATGTCAATGACTAGTTATCAAGAGTCTTTAAGAGATTTTTGTAAATTATGGTGTGATTGGTATGATACCAATTTAAATATGATCTTTACTAATAAAAGAGATATATTGGTAGCAGATACAGTTGTTGAATTATTTAGAATGGCTGATAATATAGAAAACTTTAACAAGAAAGCAATTTATATTTTAATACGTGAAAGAACAGGTTTAAAAACTCAAAATATTACTAAAGTAATTAATATTATGAGAAGAGATTTTGCAAAGATGTTAATATCGTATCAACAGTCTGGTAGGCTTCATTCATAATATTAATCTTTTATATTTATTTAAAAGGATCGTATGAATGAATATGAATTATTTGCAGGTACCACATTTTCGGATCTCATGAAAGATGTATACCATAACTCCAAGAAAAAATCTAGACAGATAGATTCTTTAATACAAGATCTCAAACCACATATTAAAAATGTAGGCGATGCTACTATTATAGCTCCTATACTAAAAGATTATCTAGAAGTATCAGTAAAAAATGATGATGCATTAGTTAAGCTAGCTGCAGTAGTTCAACGTATAATTTCAGCGACTAGTAAAGATGATGACGGCAATGAATTTGGAATGACTGACGAAGAACGTAGTCGACTTCTAGAAGAAGCTGAAAATGAAATAAAAATAATAAAACAATCACAAGATAAGGATACTCATGGCGACGTTTCTAGCAGCGGAAGTAGTAAACAATCAGATCTCATTTAAAGAGACTGAGAGTAAGAAAACGCAACTCCCATTTCCTCAGGGAGCAATTAAATTTAAACGATTTAATATACGAAGTAAGGCTAGAACGGTAGAGATGGCAATGCCATTAGATCCTCATATCACTGAAATTCCTTTGGTGGGCGAATATGTATTAATTATTCAATTACTAGATAAAAATGCAGATCCATACTTTCAAAAACATCAATATTACTATACTCAAATATTAAACATATGGGATAGAGTCAATGAAAATAAATTATTTGGTATACAATCATCATCACCTCCGACTGTACCTACTAATGAAAAGGGCATGCAAAAGAAAAAGCCTAAAATAATTGATGATAATATAGATATATCTAGACTACAATCATATGAAGGTGATAAAATAATTTATTCTAGATTTGGCTCTTCGATTCGATTTTCTTCAAATAATATAAAAGATCAAGAAAATATTACATATGAAAATAAAAAAGCACCATGGGAAGGCGGTGAAGTTCTAAGTCCCATTCTAATGTTAACTAATGGTTATAAACAAATAGGTAAAAAGTTAACTATAGAAGATCCTAAAACAGATAAATCGTTAATGTATCTAACATCTGATCAAAAAATTAATATTGATTCATCACAGACAAAATTAGGAAAAGGCATTTCAAATAGTAGTATAAAAAATTATTCCGGTGCACAAGCAATAATATCTGCAGATAGATTATTATTTAATGCAAAAGAAGATCATATTTTATTATCTGGTGCTCAATCAGTTAATATTGCTACTCCATCATGGGCAATGGACATGAATCAGTTTTTTGATTTGTTTGATGAGTTTCTAGAAGAAGTAATGAAGACGGCTCGAGCTGAATCAAATTATTTAACCGGAGTTGGTCCGACGACCGGCAATCCTACTTTGTTAGCAGGTGCAACAAAGATAAAAACCAAACTAACACAGATGAGGCAGTAGATGCCAGCACTTTGGCCCCCATTCGAAAATACAGTATCTCAGTTTCTAACTAAAGGAACACTATCTCAGGATCAGTTTATTAAGATGATAGCAGGTGCATATACAGTAGCTACAACACCAATAACAGTTAATTACTCAACAGGTCCGATACCTCAGCCAGTACTTACAGGTATAGCACGTCAAAAAATTTTACGAGATGCCATGGAGAAAGTATTAAATGCTGGTAAAGTTGCAACCGACACATTAACAGTAAAAGACTTTCTGCCAGCAGCATTAGGATTTATAAAGTATTGGACTCCAGGCGTTGGTGTATTAATTAGTCCTTTACCAGCACCACCACCATGTATAGCTCCAGTAGTAGCCGGCACCTTTCTTTCAGATGACGAATTCAAGTCGGCATTGCCATCTGATATAGCCTTTGATGCAGCTACGTCTCTCGCAGCACTGGGTAATGCAGATGGCGATACCAAATCTTTATATTCTAGAATAACTAGTCAGGCAGTAGTTAATGACCCAGTAGTAATAGTACCTAGTCCTATTATTTTATTTCCTGGCAATCCATTATTATTAGCTAAAGATTTACATTTTGCTATGACTAAAAGTTTTAGTCCACAAGCTACAGCAACTAATTTAACAAAAGCATTTAGTAATCACCTATCAACAATTATGGGAATTTATATTGGATTACTACCACCAGGTTCAGTACCACCATTTACTATTGTAGTATTTAACGGAATAACATAACTGAATTAGTATACCATGATATTTATAAAAAAGGATAAGTAATGAAATCAGAATTATTCGTAAAACTATTACGTAAAGTTATAAGAGAAGAAGTACAATCAGTTGTACGTAAAGAGTTGAGATCTGTATTAACTGAAAGAAAGACAGATCATTCAAAGGCAATAACACATGGGTTAGATCTATCTAATATGGTATCTAATACAACTGCTAAACCAGCCAAGAAGTATGTGAAAGATAATATATTAAATGATATACTAAATGAAACATCTGGGTTTAATAGTAACGGTAATACACAAGAAAATTATCCATCAATGGCAAATTTTAAAAGTGAAATGGCTCAATCATTTGGGCAACCTAAGATTCCTCCGGTTACAGATATACAAGGTAAACCGGTAGATACTAGTAATAAAAATGTTGCTACTGTTGTTAATGCAATGACAAAAGATTATTCTCAATTAATGAAAGCAATTGACAAGAGAAAAGGAAAACGATAATTGGCAAGACAAGTATTTCAATATCAACCATTTAATGATACGCCGGACAAACCATTAGGCATATTATTACCTTTAAATAAATCAGCCGGAGGCTCTAGATCTTTACAATCTACTTATAATTCAAATCCGAGTTCCGGCAAAGGTGTATTTGTATCTTCTTATACAACGGAAGAACAGGCATTAAGTAATTTGAAAAATTTAATACTTACTAGAAAAGGTGAACGATATTTTTTACCGGACTTTGGGACTAACATTCAATCAGCATTATTTGAAAACAGTACAATTGATTTAGAATTACAATTACAAGAAACAGTAACAGCTGATATTGAAAAATGGTTGCCATATATAAAAATAAGTGAATTGAAAATTGTAAGAAATATTAATAATCAACAAATAGCCATTAGGTTATCATTTAGTGTTACTGAGAATGGATCAAATCAAGAAATAGTAATTTTCGCATCTCCAGAATCTATAGTAGTACAAGATGGAGGTACGCCTGAAGTAGAATTACAATTAGCGCCAATTGCTACCGGAGGAGCATATTAATGGAATTAGTAAAAAAAGACGTAAAATATTTAAATAAAGATTTTGGACAATTTAGGCAGAACCTAATAAACTTTGCTAAAAATTATTTTCCGGATACATATTCGGATTTTAATGAAACATCGCCTGGGATGATGTTTATAGAAATGGCATCGTATGTAGGCGATGTTCTTTCATTTTATTCAGATCAATCTTTTAAAGAAAATTTATTGAGTAGTGCACAAGAAGATAGTAGTGTATTACAAATGGCTCAATTATTTGGATTTAAATCAAAATTAAACTCGCCATCCAATTGTATGGTAGATATATTTCAATTAGTGCCATCTATAGGATCTGGTACTAATTCTTTACCTGATTATCGATATGCATTAAATGTTGATGCTGGTGCTAGATTAGTAGGCGGCAATAATACTTTATTTAGAACATTGGAAGCTGTAGATTTTAATGTTAATACAGCTAATGATCCTTTAGATATATCTGTATATGAATTAGATTCTAATGGCAATATACAATATTATTTATTGAAAAAACAAGTACCGGTACAATCCGGAGAAATTATTACATCTACATTCTCGTTCGGTGATCCTAAGGCATATGATAAAATTACATTACCAGATAACAATTTGATAGATATTGTATCGGTAGTAGATAATAGAGGAAACACTTGGCATGAAGTAGATTATTTGGCACAAGATACTATATTTGAAGATACATTGAATATTAAATTTAATGATGAAAAATTAGCTGAATATAAGTCGACTGTGCCTTACATATTAAAATTGAAAAGAACGCCGAGACGATTTATAACAAGGCTGAGAGATGATAACAAAACAGAATTGATATTTGGCTCCGGAATAAGTTCTGATGCAGATGAAGAGTTAATTCCAAATCCAAAAAATGTAGGAATGGGATTAGAATATTTAACTAGAACTACTACTACTAATGTCGATCCTACCAATTTTTTAAAGACTCGTACATATGGATTAGCACCGGATAATATCACATTAACTATCACATATACAATCGGTGGCGGAATAAAAGATAATGTTGTTGTTAACTCAATAAATAAAATTGATACCATATCATATAATGACAGTATTAATTACACCGGTGTAGATACAACATTTGTTAAAAGTACTGTTGCTGTTAATAATTCAGTGCCGGCAGTAGGTGGATTAGAAAAACAGAATATAGAAAGTATAAGACAAAGTGCAATGGCATCATTTGCAGCACAGAATAGAGCAATAACTAGAGAAGATTATATAGTACGTTGTTATTCTATGCCAAAGAAATTTGGATCGGTTGCTAAAGCATATGTAATCGGAGATATGCAACAAGATTCGTCAGATGTAACGTATCCACGTGAAACAATTTCTAATCCTTTAGCATTAAATTTGTATACTTTATCATATGATGATAATAAGCGATTGGTACCATTAAATGAAGCATTAAAGCAAAATTTAAGAACATACTTATCAAACTTTAGAATGTTAACAGATGCATTAAATATAAAATCAGCCCATGTAATTAATATAGGAGTTGATTTTGAAATTATACCTAGGCCTAGATATAATAGTAATGAAGTTTTATTGAGATGTATTGATTTATTAAAACGTTTATTTGAAATAGATTCGATGCAAATTAATATGCCATTAAATATATCTAATCTAATGACAGAATTAGATAAGGTTGAAGGAGTTCAGAGCGTATCTAAATTTGAAATTATTAATTTATTTGATCTAACTAAAGGATATGTTGGTAATTTATATGACATTGAAACGGCAACAAAAAACAATATTGTATATCCTAGTTTAGATCCTAGTATATTTGAAGTAAGATTTCCTAATGCAGATATTAAAGGAAAAATAACAAGTAATTAAGGAAACAAATGTATCAATTATATTTCGCAGAAAAAGATACGACATTATATGAAAAATTCCCAGATCAAAATACTGGAATAGATCAGATATTAGAATTAACAAAAGTTAGTTCTGGGTCTAAGTTAAATGGCATTATACAAGCTAATACAACTAATACACGAATATTATTAGATTTTGGAACACAGATATCTTCAATCGCGACAGATATTAGTAATGGAAAAATACCTCCGATAGGCACTGGAATTAATTCTTCTTCAATATTTTTAAATTTAAAAGCATCGGATGCCTCTGATCTTCCATTATCTTATAACATTAAAGCATTTCCTATTTCAGAGTCATGGAATAATGGTACTGGAACTTTTGCAGATATTCCGGAGACTACTAATGGAGCTTCATGGCATTATAAAGATGCAAAAAATCCTGGTACAGTATGGAACACTGGATCTGCAGCAAGTTATAATAATCTAGGCGTATTTGATAATCTAGGCGGCGGCACATGGATGACAGGCTCTGGTTATGAAGCTAGTCAATCATTTCAGAATCAATCACCAGATATTAGAATGGACGTTACTGATATAGTACAAAGATGGGTAGATGCTGATATTACTAATAATGGATTTATAATTAAACGAAAATATGAAGAAGAAATTAATGGATCTATATTAGGCTCTATTAAATTCTTTGGAAGAGAGTCACATACTATATTTTTACCTAGATTAGAAGTTGCATATAATGATGTTAATTTATCTGGTACTGGTTCATTTGATGTAATTAGTACAGATATGTACGTGCCATATATAAAAAATATAAGGCCAGAATATAGGTCCGGAGATATAACAAAATTTAGAATCGGTGTAAGACCTGAATTTCCAATAGCTAGTTATGCTACAAGCTCTTTCTATATAACAAATGATAGATTGCCGGTGACAAGTTATTATAGTATATCTGATACTGTAACTAATGAAGTTTTAATTCCATTTGATGAGGGCGTAAAGAGTGCCACTCAAATATCTTGTGATGAAAATGGAAGCTTTTTTAAATTAAATTTAAATACCTTTTTACCAGAACGATATTATAAAATAGCATTAAAGATTATTAGAGATAATGGCGATGATACGCAAATACATGATGATAGATTTTATTTTAAGGTTGTTAAATAATGGCAAATAAACTAACGGATAAAGAAAATGGCAATCAGTCACAAGTAGAAGACTTACATGGATTGCTAATAAATGTGATGAGGGAAGAATTCCCAGATAATCCATTATATGCTAATGGCAAAACATATGTTTCTCAAACTAATACTGAAAAAAAAGAGCCTATATTAGTATCAGTAAAAGATCTCAAGTTATCTAATCGTGATGTTGATCAGAAGTTAGATTTAAATGCTGAACAAATAACATATACTAAATATAAAATTAATAAAATGTTACCAACCATCGATGATGATGATTTAGATGAATTATTAGAAGACGAATGGGATTATTATGTGGATCCAGATAGTATATCTGCTCCTCGAGTAGATGGATTATTTTTAATTAATAAAGAAGTTAATCTTAATCCGCCAGACTTTCATAACGAATATATAAAACGAGGCCCCGCTACAATAGATGACAGAATGTCTGAATATGATAATCCAGATGATGTAGTAAAAACTACTTTTTGTGTATTTTTTATACAGAATAGTGCTGCATTACCAATACCTAATTATAAAACTTTAGAAGTTATGTTGGTAGAACGTAACAAAACTTATGGTGATATAAAAGAAGCTACTGTTGAACAGACTAGAGAATTTGATTTAGAAATAGATGGAAAATTTACACAAGATGAAGATGGCGAAATAGACCCAGTTGAAGAATTTAGATTTCGTCAAGTATTAGATCGAACTACGAGCTGGAATCCTAGAGTTAGATTTGCTAGTGGGTATGTTCCTGGCCAAGATGAAAATGCTGTACAATTTCAAAGAGATCCGGGAGATTATTTGATAGTACCAGAAATGAGATTTGATGGATTCTATGATCAATTAGTATATCAAAAACAAACATATAGAGAAAAACTTCGTGCTAAATTTGAAGGTAAACTAATTGCGTTGCAATGGACTATACCATATAATCAAGCCGGCATTGAGAGTGGTACGCCAAATCTTTTAAGTGATGATAAAGTATTTTTAATACGTATGATGATTAATGGATATTGGAAACAAGTTATTTCTTCTAATGTATTACGAGAGTATGCAATAATTAATAATATTGATGTGTCCGGAATAGGATATTTATCGCGATCAGATTTTGAAACAATATTAAATACAGGTGCTACTTTACAGACTGGATTCTTACGTGGTGGGTTGTATGGCGTTGATGGATTAATTAACACAATAATTTCTAACGGCGGTATGACAGTATTTCAAGATGATAATATTTTGGATGGTGATATAAAAGCTCAAACGGATCAGATTAAAGCATTTTATGAGCTTATATTTAATTATGTTTATGGAAGAGTCCCGATACCAGGAGATCCTTTATTTCCACAATTCAATAAAATCATAACTGATTATAGTAATGCTATTGCTGGCGAAGCTAAATCGCCAGGGTGGACTGATTTTTCTCATATCGCAGAAGTAGATAGACTTGAACCTCAAGAATATGAAGATTATTTAAATAAGTATAATAATGGCGGAGATCCGTTTGAAGTAGATTATTTGAAACCTTATGAGCCGCCTGGCTCTATAGCATATTACCCTAAAGAGAATGTGAGTACATTACGAGCACAAGCAGCTGCACAAGCGGCGGTAGATAGTATTAAAAAAGATATAATGGAGCTACTGCCAAGATTATCATCAAGAGCAGCAGAACTTGATCAGCGATTTAGTGCAGCGCCTGCAAATTATTTGAATTATGCTAATACTTCATTAGGCCCCGGGGGCGATATATATAAAATAATGTTTTCTAACGATAAATTTAAATTTTTAAAACAAAAAGGTAGAAGAAGAAAAGGAAAGTTTAAGCAAAAACAAAGTGAAGGCAGTTTTATGAGATTAGCAGAAAAGGCAGATAGATTATTTTTAAAGATGTCAAAAAATGCTGAAGATGATATGTTTTATATACCAAGTCGAAGAGATTTTACTAGACTAATCAAACAAGATGATGAAATATTATTAAAATTGACAGAATATTTAAATACCGGTAGGAAAAAATTATTTACTGCACCTGATATGGAAAATGCGGTACCGGGAGGAAGTGCAGCAGTTCAAGCAGCAGTTGCCGGCACAGGAGCTGCAGTAGTGGGAGTAGGAATTACCACAGGATTAGCTGTAGGTGCTGGTATAGGCGGAGGTTTAGCTGGAGCAGCAGGAGTTGGGATTGCTACAGCGGTATTACCTTTAGCTGCGGGAGTTGCGGTTGCGGCCGGAGTTGCTGCAGGAGTTAAATCACTTGTTTTAGATGTTGATTTAACGCCTCGAGGACAACCATTTCGTCATGGAATGCCTAGAGGGCAGGCAGGCAATAGACAAAGAAAATTATTAAAAAAGATTTCATATATTAAAGTAATAATAGGTACATATATTTATCTAGAATTTGTACGTAAAGAAGTGAGTGGGTTATCAGATGCAAATGGCCAGTCAGTAGATCTATTTGATAAATGTATAGCAATTGATGATTCATTTTTTGCTACTAGACAGTTAGTAGATCAATCATTACAAGATATAGCAGATATAGATAATCGTGTTATAAATTCCAATACGGTTGGACAGTTTCGACAAATATTAACAGATTTAGAAAATATAGAACAAGAGTTTGATGATATAGATCTAGAATTATTTGAACAAGGCGAAAGTTTAAGAGTACAAATAGATGATATTGTAAAATATATGATTAAACAACAATATGATTGTGTTGAATATGCAAGAGGTAAACTAAATCGTGCAAATAATAGATTTTTCTTTACATGGCCGAATGACGTAAGAGAAGTAATTGAAAGTTATTTTCCAGGAAAAAATTTCAAATCCAATCAACCTGGACAATATGAGGATTAATAATGGCAATATCTAGATATTCAAATAGCGAATCGTTGATAGAATCTAAAGGAAGAAATTCCGGAATTGTTTGGAATGAAAAAATTCTTAAATTTCTAAATTTAAAAGAAGTTTCTATTTCTCCGGAAGAAACCCCGAATGTAGAAATGCATATTTATTCTCCAACAGGTAATAAATTACTTACTAGTGTTAATGTTAAAAATTTTATACAACGAGGCGATGAAATTTTTATAGATTACGTTACAGAACTTAATGATATTAATATACAACGAGGTTATTTTCGAGTCGTAGTTAATATTGTAAAGGAAGTAATAGGGAATTCAAATATTCCGTTATTGACTATAAAAGATATTTCCCCGGATAGGCAAGAAATACAAGTTGTGATTAGACCCGATATTGAAGGTGTTGATCAAGCTATGCGTAAGCAGATTATCAATGGATATTTAGAAGAATATTCATCGGCATTTGTCGAAGATCTTGCACTAAACTTTGGACAGAATAAAATTTACAAAATCATAAATCAGAAAGAATGGATTAATGAAGATGATCTAGTATTAAGATTATATAAGCCGTTACCAGAAGAATTTCAATTGAATGATACTTGTTGGTTAATAGAGCAATTAAGTGATTCAATCATAGATGAAATAGATATAAATTTAGATCCATTAGAAGCAAAGCCTAATATTTTAAGAGGCCCTAATTTTGAAATAGAATCTAGATATAATACTATTACAGAAACGGACTTTAAATCCTGGAATACATTATTAAACGCAAATGTAAATACATCACAAAAAATAATTGATTCGTATTTTTCCGGATCCATGGGAGTAAATCTAGGATTGGATTATACAGGATTTCAAAATTTTATTCAATATTCGTCCGCAAATGAACGACTAAATAACTTTAAATATAAATTACAAAACATAGAATATTTTGACCAACAATTAGTCGTATTAAATACATCATCAGGTAGCAGTTCGGATCCTACATTAAAAAATATTTCTAACTATACTAAACGAAGAGATAGTATTATTGGTGAATTTGATCAATTTGAAAATTGGTTATATAATGAATCTACTAGTAGTTTAACTACCCATGGCGATACAGGCGGGTATATAGGAGCTCAACAATATATAATTAAACCGTATCCTAAATATTTACAAAACGGATCTTTCAAACTACATCATAGTACATCGTCTATTGCAACTAATTGGTTTAATTCCTTAAGCGCGACTGCATCTTTATATGATATTCAAAACGAATATTGAATAAA
>TARA_R110002074_G_scaffold401236_1_pt1 | contig 18382 bp, 22 predicted proteins | sample TARA_R110002074 | Tara Oceans TARA_R110002074 (sample SAMEA4397215) | marine metagenome | biome: Polar Biome; feature: [MIX] marine epipelagic wind mixed layer (ENVO:01000061); material: water (ENVO:00002006), including particulate matter (ENVO:01000060) such as... | depth 10-100 m | reverse complement strand
AGCTGCATTTTCTCTGCTATCGCGCCGTTGAGCGTGACTCACCAAAAATTCGCAAATTTTGTGATTGGCTGATTTCAGAAGCGATTGTCCGAAAGCCCTGAACTTCGACGATGCCGTTACACAGGTACAGACCCTTGAAGAAGGAGACGATGGAATTCTCTGCGTTCGTTCACATCGAAATCGGTACTCGCACGATGCATCGTACAACGGTTATCCCAAATGATCAGATCACCAAGCTGCCAATGATGCCGATACTGAAAGCGCGCGTCGAACGCGAAGTCGTACAACTCGTCCAACAGGGCATCGCTTTCCGCTAAGAATAAACCTTCAATATGATCAATACGGTTACCTAAGCTACCACCCGGGCCGAGCCCCGAACAGCAAAAACCCCCTAAGCCATTGGCTTAAGGGGTTTTTTTATGGTTGCGGGGACTGGATTTGTTCAAGATCCTACAATCTCGATTTCAATTTAATATATCAACGTTATTAAATTTTTTAGCAGAATCTATGACAGAGTCCGACTGGCCAACCAACCCCGCAACGATACCTCAAACTGACTTTCACGATCTCTTGAATCTCAATAAAGCAGCATCTGATACATACGCTCAGCAGAGAAGGCGCTTAGAACATTAATGATAAACGGCCGGTTTCAGGGTAATTCCGGACCTTTTTCAACACCACGAATTTTGGCCGCTCATGACCGATTCCGTTGAAAAACCCGGGCTTGATAACGTCGTTCTGTGCTGATTCAATTCATAAGGATTGATCAGGGGAGGCAGGCCGATGATGGGTGAACGGATGGCAGGACAAGAGGCTTTATTCTACGGTTTCAGCCTCGAACAACATATTCCCGACAACCATCTTCTTCGTTCCATTGACCGGTTTGTTGAACTCTCCAGCATTCGCCAAGATCTGCGTGATTTTTACAGTTCGACGGGACGCCCATCCGTTGATCCAGAGTTGATGATCCGGATGTTGATCGTCGGCTACTGCTTGGGCATTCGTTCGGAACGTCGCCTTTGTGAAGAGGTTCATCTCAACTTGGCCTATCGGTGGTTCTGCCGCCTTGGTCTGGAAGGCCAGGTCCCCGACCATTCGACGTTTTCCAAAAATCGCCATGGCCGTTTCCGCGACAGCGACGTGCTACGCCATGTTTTTGAAGAGACTGTGCGGCGTTGCCTAAAAGAAGGTCTGATCGGCGGTGAAGACTTCGTCGTCGACGCCAGCTTGATCAAGGCGGACGCCAACCGCCAACGCGGCGTGCCTGGAACCGAGGGGCACGGTTCCCTGTCACCGACACGGGCCGTGCGCGAATATATCGACGTTCTCGACGATGCCGCATTTGGTGGTGCAACCCAGGTCACGCCTAAATTCATTTCCCCGGCGGACCCTGCGGCCCGCTGGACGGCGGCGCAGGGTGGGCAAGCCTTCTTCGCCTATTCGACCAACTATCTTATCGACCTGGATAATGCGGTCATCGTCGATGTTGAGCCTTCCACAGCAATCCGCCAAGCCGAAGTGACAGCGACCAAGTCGATGCTCGAGCGCACGGCGCAGACCTTCGGGCTGGACCCTGTTCGTCTGGCTGCCAACACCGCATACGGTTCCGCCGAGATGTTGTCTTGGTTGGTCCATGAACAAGGGATCGAGCCACACATTCCCGTCTTTGACAAATCAGCCCGGCGGGACGGCACATTCTCTCGTGAAGACTTTCATTATGACCATGAGGGCGATGTTTATGTCTGTCCCGAAGGCAAGACCTTGCGCACCAAGGGAACACTGGTGAATGACGGCGCACGAGATATGGCACGGGACATCGCCAAAACGGACGCCTACGTTGTCTCACGCAGACAACGAAAGAAGGTCGAGATGCTGTTCGCCCACCTCAAACGTATTCTCAAACTGGACCGTCTCAGGCTACGTGGTCCTACGGGTGCCCGTGACGAATTTCTCCTCGCCGCCACCGCCCAAAACCTCAGAAAACTGGCGAAATTGATCCCAATGCCGCAGCCTGAACCCGCTAACTGATCGGGACACCGTAAATGCCACTGTGAAAACTACTCGAAAAGTAAATAACGCTGCCATAACGGATGAGTTTTTCAACGAAATCGACCCATACCAGACGCCTTTAAAGCGCGGCTTATATCAGCGCATAGTGTGAAGAACATTTGCTATTTAGACATCACAGCTTAATGCTGGATATTCACAACATAGCATTAGACACACTACCTCTAAATATCTGAATAACTAGACTTTCAGCGAAATTCAATTTTTCAGCAATTATTCAGAATTGTCGAGGCGATCTTGTGTCAGAGGCTGCTGTGAGATTCAATTAAGAATGGCCACACCTTGAAAAATACTAGCTAACGATGGCTTGTGATCATTACATTTAGTTATGAGAGAACACAGCTTAGCGTGAGAATAGCTATCGCTAACTCGTTGAAAAATGATATATTTTTCCGTTTTTAAATTGAAATCGAGAACTTTGCGGAGGGTGTTTTTTATTCCGCATTTATCGATTATTTCCTCGAACTCTGAACCACCAGAGCCAACAAATCACAAGTGCCCTAACAATACCTTAGGGAGTCGAGCTTTATACAAGTTGGTATAACGGGTTACTTCCTTCGGCATTGACGACATTGGTCAATCTTGGAGCGTTAACGCGTTAAATTATCCTCGAAAGCAGTTGTTAGCACGAGCGATTTCCCCGCTCGAGCTCCAGTGTCGAATGCCCGATATCAAATTTTGCTTCAAGCATTTCCTTCGCGGCCTTCTTGATTCGATCGGCTTCGCTCCAATCGGCGGTCGCCACCACTATGTGTGCCTCCGCCGACAGTCGGCCTTCTTCGATTTCCCATACATGAAGATGATGTGCCGATTCTATACCATCGGTTTTGACGAGAGCTTCCAGAATTTTGTCCGGATCTTTGTCCCTGGGCACCCCCAGCATTAGTAACCGGATGACCGGTCCGATTTCCCGAAAGGACTGCCATAGGATGTAACCTGCGATCATCAGCGTGACGATGGGGTCCACAATCATCCAGTCATATATCAGGATAAGCGAACCGGCCACAATGACAGCAATCGAGCCCAACGCGTCGGCCACGTTATGCAGGAAGGCGGCGCGAATGTTCACGCTGTTTTTCGACATAGCGTATGTTAACGCGGCAGTGATCAGATCGACTGCAAGTGCGATACCGGCGATTAAAACGATTAGCCAGCCCTCGATCGTCTGCGGTTCGATAAAGCGCATAATCGCCTCGTAGACGAGATAGAGCCCGATGACGATCAACGTCGTGTAATTAATCAGCGCCGCAACTATCTCTGCCCGACCGTATCCGAAAGTCATAGTATCGTCGGCTGGACGGCGGGCGATTTTTCGTGCAACGAGCGCGATGATCAGTGAGACCGCATCGCTGAAATTGTGCAACGCGTCTGCAATAAGCGACAGACTTCCCGATAGTACGCCGCCCACGATCTGAACGATCGTCAGAAGGCCGTTTACGCCGACTGCCAACCACAACCGACGACTGCCATCAGGAACATGGTGATGTCCGCTCATCTGTGAGTCTGCCCAGCCGTAGAATTCATGCTGTGTGCTCCTTTTATAGTGACTAAACTGCCGCATCCCCGCGTTCGCCCGTGCTGATACGCACTGCCTGGTCGATTGTCGTGACGTAGATTTTCCCGTCACCCCGAAGCCCGGTATGAGATTTTGTCTCGATCTCAGACACGACCCAGTCGACCATATGGTCGTCACAGGCGACGTCGATGCGAATACAGGGGAGGTAATCGAGCGTTTCGTAGATAATTTTGTCCGGGGCATTTTTAGCGCGCCCTCGGCCGAAACCACGTGTATCGGCAACGCTTGCACCTGAAAGCGATTTTATTTCTTTAAGCGCTGTCGTTACATCCATGAGCTTATGCGGTTTGATAAAGGCGGTGATCATTTTCATAATTTGTCATCCCTGATGCTGAGAGAAGTAGGACGGCACAGCTTGGTCGTGGTATACGTGCGATGTGTCCTTTTCATCACGCACGTCCCCTGCAGCGCCGCATCGAAAGTCCTTGAGGGGCAGAAGCGTGCCGGCATCGCCGCAAACTGCCAAAAGCTGGTCTTGTGTGATATCCCGAGCGCCCAGTAGTTCGGCTCCTTGCATTCGTGCGCCCGAAATGTCTGCTTTTCGAAGACGGGCTTCAGCCAGTTTCGCCCGAGCCATCATGGAATCGCGCAGGATCACCTTTCCGAGATTTGCACCGATAAAGTAGGCGCCGCTCAGGTTTACGCCTCGCAAGCGTTTGTGAGAAAGGTCTGCACCGCGAAGATCGCAACGGAGGCATTCGCGTCTTTCAATTAGCTGATCCACAGCTTTTTGGGCAAAGCCATGTGCACTTGGGGTGTACGCCACTACAGTCGGCGAGATAGCTGCGCCAGCCACAAGCATCGGCAATTTCTTGGCGATGCATAGAAATTGCCGCGTTGGACCAACTGCCTCCGGTCGCAGACGTAGCAATGGCTTACGGGCCAAAAATCGCATTATGTGTCTCATGCGCGCACCTCCGTTGACGACGATTCTCCGGTCGCGATCGTTGCTCGCTCAGGTCCGATCGCAAACCATTTGTACAGGGCAGGCAGGAGGATGAGGGTCAGCAGCGTGGAGGTTGCCAGTCCGCCAACGACAACCGTTGCCAGTGGCCGCTGCACTTCCGAGCCGATGCCGGTCGACAAAAGTAGAGGAATGAGCCCGAGGCTCGCCACCATGGCTGTCATGAGCACCGGACGAAGCCGAAGCATTGCACCGGTCTTCACCGCGTCATCCACCGACATGCCGTCGCGCACCAAGCGGTTGAAATAGGATACCATCACCACGCCATTGAGAACGGCCACGCCGAACAGCGCGATGAATCCCACCGATGACGGGACGCTCAGGAACTGCCCGGAAACGGCCAGAGCGAATATCCCGCCGATCAGCGCGAACGGCACATTCAGCATGATCAGAGTAGCGTTCTTCACGGAGTTGAACGACAGGTAGAGCAAAAGGAAAATCAACCCCAGACAAAGCGGCACCACCACCATCAAAGTTTGCTGGGCGCGTTGCTGATTTTCGAATTGCCCGCCCCAAGTCACGAAATACCCGGAAGGAAGCGTGACCTTTGTCGCAATGGCCTGCTGGGCTTCTTGGACGAACCCTCCCATGTCTCGGCCGCGTACGTTCGCCTGGATTACGACACGACGCTGAGCAGCTTCACGGCTTACCGTGGGCGTTCCTTCAACCAAACGAATGTTCGCGACCTGAGACAACGGAACCCGTAACCCGTCTTCGCCGGCAATCCACAGGTTGCCGATCGCGACTGGATTGTTCCGGTAAGCTTCAGCCATACGGAGATAGACGTCGAAGCGGCGTTGACCTTCGATGACCTCCGAGACGGCTTCTCCACCCACCGCGGTAGAGACAATTTCCATGACCTGAGAGACGTTGAGACCGTATCGTGCCAGCGCATCGCGGTCTGCTTCGACGACAAGCTGGGCCTCGCCGCTGATTTGCTCCATTTGGACGTCGGCCGCACCGGAGATTGCCTTGACGAGTGCTTCGATTTCCCGGCCTTTTTCACTCAACACTTCTAGGTCTTCGCCGAAGAGCTTTATCGCGATTTGGGCTTTTACGCCGGACAGAAGTTCGTCCACACGCGTCGCGATCGGTTGCGAGAAGTTGAGCAAGATGCCCGGGTGTTCGCTGAGGTCTCGCTGGAATATCCGGATCAACTCCTGACGCGAGCGAGCTGTCGCCCATTCGGATTGCGGTATGAGACCGACATTGAGCTCGTTGTTCGAAATCGGTTCAGGATCGCCTCCCAACTCGGGACGCCCGATTTGACTGAATACATAGGTAACTTCAGGATATTTCTTGAGCTTCAGTTCAAGCCGTTTCGCGATACGTTTCCCTTCTTCCAGCGAAATACTCGGATTCATGGTAACGCGGATGGACATCGTGCCTTCGTCGAGCTCGGGAACGAATTCAGTCCCAAGGAACGGTACGGTTGCGAGCGATGCAACGAGTCCCAAGATGGCACAGGCGATCACGATACCGCGCCGTTTCAAGGCAAACCGCAGTACTGGCGCATACGCAGCATTGAGCGTGCGCATGACGATGCTTTCCTTTTCCTCCGCGGATTCTTTGAACAGCAGCGAGCACAAAACCGGCACAAGGGTAAGGGCGACAATAAGCGATCCAAGCATCGCGAACGCGACAGTAAAAGCCATTGGCTTGAACAGCTTTCCTTCCACGCCTTCGAGTGTGAACAACGGAAGGAAGACGACAATAATGATCAGGACCGCGAAAAAGACGGGCTGACCGACCTCGCGTACTGCCCTGACGACGCGGTGGTGTAGCGGCTCCGATTTGTGATTCGGCTCGGAAAGGTGACGAACCACGTTTTCGACAACGACGATTGATCCGTCAACCATCATGCCTATCCCGATAGCGAGACCGCCGAGGGATTGGAGATTGGCTGAAAGCCCGAACCATCTCATCATTATGAAGGCGATGAGCATGGAGATCGGAATTGAACAGACGACAATCAGCGCGGAGCGTATATCCCAAAGAAACAGGGCGAGTACGATGAGGATGAGGATGGCAGCCTCAGTCAGTGCGGTGCTAACTGTTTCTACCGCTTTTTCCACGAGATCGGCCTGATCGTATACGGGAACGATGCGCACGCCGTCAGGAAGGGTTTTCTGGATCGAGACGATCTTGCGACGGACATCCTCGATAACGGCCTTGGTGTTAGCGCCCTTGAGCTGGAGGACGATCCCCATCACGACCTCCCCCTCGCCGTTCATCGTAACGGCGCCTTGGCGGATTTCTGGTCCATAGGCGACGTCGGCGACATCACGGATATAGACGGGCGTGCCGTCCTGAGACTTGACGACAATATTTTCGATGTCCGTCAGGCCAGCGCGTCCGCCGCGAACCCACCCGACGCCGCGGACGACGAGTTGCTCTTCTGCTCCTTCGAGATACCAGCCGCCGGCATTTGTGTTATTTGTACTTATCGCTTCGCGCAGGGACGCAATCGTGAGTTCGTATTTGAATAACTGGTTGGGATCCACCTGCACCTGATACTGACGCACAAAACCACCATTGCTGAGAACATCGGTCACGCCGGGTACCGTTCTCAACTGAAATTTGACCAGCCAGTCGTTAAGGGTGCGCAACTCCATCGGCGACTTGTTCTCTCCGACTAGAACGTACTTATATATTTGCCCCAGTCCCGTGGTGACCGGACCCATTTCTGGTTCCGCCAAGCCTGCCGGAATTCTCTCCTTAGCAAGCTGCAATCGTTCCAGGATAAGTTGCCTGGCGAAGTAAATGTCGACGCCGTCCTCGAAAACGATCGTGACGACGGAAAGCCCCGTTTTCGATATGGACCGGACATCGGTCACCGACGGCAAACCATTCATCACGGATTCGATGGGAAAGGTGATTAGCTGCTCGACCTCGACTGCCGCCAATCCGGGAGCTTCGGTGTTGATCTGGACCTGTGTATTGGTGACGTCTGGGAAGGCGGCGACATTAAGGCGCAATGTGGAATAAATGCCGTAACCAATCAGTCCGAGGGAGAGGAGGATTACGAAGAATCTTTTCCGGAGAGAAAGCTCTATCAGGTTGTTGATCATCGTCTTCCGCTCCCCACGTTCTCGGAAACGCGCCTTGAATTTAAATTAATGCCCATGACCGCCCCCAAACCCTTCTTTCTCGAGTTCCGACTTCAGGATGAAACTGCCGGCGGCGACGACCCGTTCGCCGGGCTTCAACCCTTTCCGTATTTCGACCAGACCGTTGGACTGAATGCCGAGTATGACTTCACGGCGTTCGAAACGCCCGCTTCCTTCATCAACGAACACGATGGTTTCTCCCCCCTGTCGACGGATTGCCGCGTCTGGAACCCTGAGAACATTCCCTCTCGTGCCGATAGTCACCTTGGCCGTTACGAACATCCCCGGTTTGAGTAACCGGCGGTCGTTATCGACCTCCACGCGAACTTTGAGGGTCCGTGTTCGTTCATCCAGGGTGTCCGCGATCCACGTGATACGACCCATAAACGCCCGATCCGGATAAGCACCCGTTCGGACCGCTGCCGTTTGTCCCTGGACAATTTGTGCAATATCCTTTTCGTAGACGTTTGCGATAACCCAAACTGTCCGAAGGTCTGCGATACGGTATATTGGCTCACGCTCGTCAACCGAGGCGCCGACCGTCACCTTCTTCTCAATAATGGTGCCGCCAAAAGGTGCCACGACCTCGAACCTTGTCAACGAACCGCTCGGGCTGTCTTTCAGATTGTCCGGAGATACGCCGAGAGCTCGAAGCTTCTGCGCCGCACCACGCTCGGCAATTTGTGCCTCAGCAAGCGAACTTCTGGTGTTCAGGTATTCCTGTTCGGACGATATTTTTTTGCGCCACAAACTTTCTTCGCGCTTGAATTTTGTAAGCGCCAATCGCGTCCGTTCGCGCGAGCCGAAATATGTGGATTTCGCATCGGCGAGTTCACGACTGTCCAGCACGACCATGACGGTCCCGGCTTCGACATTATCGCCGAGAAAAGAGCCGACCGACCGAACAATACCGGGTACTCTTGGCACGACCTCGATGACACGATCCTGATTCGTGTGAATTTCGCCTGTCAGCTGAATGGCTTGATCGATTTTTCCGACGGTTGTCTCAACGGATTCGATGCGCCCGACCTTGACCTGCGCATCGGTCAGACTTACTGCAGCTCCTTCCTCACCTTCGTGTTCGTCACGGTCTGCCCCGGGGTCCGCATTTTCCCCCTCGGTGCCATGCGCCCCGCGTTCATCGCCGTGCTCGCCATGTTTCTCATCTTTCTCATCGTGATCGTCACCGTCCGCGGTGGCGGCATTTATGTACTTGCCGTCATTGCCATCGACTATGTAACGCAGGCCGCCGATATTGAGGGCAAAACCAGCGACAATCATAACAACGCCGCCGCCCAAAAGTATCCAGAAAAGTTTCCGTTTCATTTGCTGTGCTCCGAATTTTATCATTTTGACCGGCCGGGGGCCGAGACGAGCGCCTGGCCCGTCAACCGTTCAATATCAAGGGTAGCGCTGTGATATGCCGAAGTGGTGTCGAGGTGGCGCTCGCGCACCTCGAAGAGGGTTCTCTGGGCGTCCAGCACTTCGAGGAAATCGAACTTGCCTTGCCCGTATCCCAGTTCAGCCGCATCGAATGCCCTTTGGGCACCGGTCAGGATCGTCTCTCTCAGAGCGACGATCTCGGAATGGAGCGCAGCCGCTTCGCGATAGGTTTGTTTTAGAGTCGAAGTGACGTCAACGACGCCGGCTTGTCGGCGATACTTCTGTTGGGCAAGCCGCCGGTCCGCTTCGAGTATGCCCCCGCGATTTATCCCGAACACCGGTATGGGAATAGAAACGCCGAGAACGAACGCGCTATCATTGCTTTCTTCGTAACGACGCACCCCGGCGTTGAACGTGACGTCGGGTATGTCGTTTGCTTTTTGCAGGGCCAGATTGGAGCGCCGCAGTTCGAATTCCATTTCCGCGCGCGCGACATCGGGATTTTGCTTAATCCGATTTATGAGGTCGGCCAATGGCGGCAGCGGCGAAACTTTTTCCAACTCGCCCTCTACCCGATCAAAACGCGCCGTCACAGCGCCCCACAAGGCGGCAAGCTTGTCGCGCGCCGCCTGAAGCTCCCGCACAGCACGTTGCGCTTCTATCTGGCTCGCCTCCAGCGTTATGGTGGCTTTAATGCCTTCGAGCGGCGATGCGCGCCCCGCCCTAACTCGTTCCTCGACGGTATCCCGGACTCGGGTTGCCAGCGCGAACTGTTCTTTCTTCAAATCATTTCGTCGCTGGGCGGTAAGGGTCGACATGAACGCTTTTGTCGTCGCGACATAAACGTCGAGTCTTTTCGCTTCAAAATCCCAACCAGCAAGATTTCTTTCGAGGCTTGCAACCCGGGTACGTTTATCACGTTTACCACCGAGTTCGATCATCTGGCTGAGCGCAAATGTCGATTCTGCGCCATCGAAATTTCGGCGAGCATCCGATCCGCCGAAGTTTTCAACCTCGGCATTGAATTCCGGATTAGGTGACAGATCTGCCTGGAGAATGCGGGCGCTCGCCACCCGCACCTCCCAGGAGAATACTGCGAGATCCGGATTCTTAAGCAACGCTTGGGCAAGCGCGTTTCGAAGAGTCACGACACCGGTGAGGTCGTCCGGGATGGCCGTTGCCGCAGATGTGTCGACTGATATTTCGACTGATTCGTATGCCGGAATCGATTCGCCCAGTGATCGGGGTAACGGTCGGCCTTCGTTAGGGTGCTGTTCGACCTTTGGTGCACAGGCAGATACGCCCGCTACGAATATCGTTGTCAGAAAAAATCGGCACAGGAGAGCGCCAAATCGCTTCTCGAAAAGATTCATTTCTTGAATTCCACCTAATACGCTTAACCGAGCTTCCGGATGGGCCGTTCAGTTGCCATCGCAATGCGATGACAGGCGGCCTGACCTTTAAAGGATCAATTTCAAACGGATATGTCCGTTCGACCGTATGCCCTGCGTCACTTGTCGGCGCAGGCGATTACGGTTCGAATCAAATTCGTTCAGCTTAGGCGTTAGGTGGCAGTGGGGTGGGGGCAGTGATGCACGACGATGCTCGTGGCAAATAATCCGGAAATTCAATATTCCCATCTTCAAACGAGACAGAGTCGTCGAGAAGAGCCGTGACGAAGACATGACTGACGGTGTTGCAGTCCACGACCGGATGATTGCTTTTATCGCCTGGATTGCTGTCCGGTGTCGCCGCCGAGCCCGCCTCAACCTGCACAATTCCGTGAGCATGCGCAGCATTGCCAAAATCATTATGAGGCAAAAGGGGTAACACACCCGTGAGCACGATGAGCCCGATCATGAGTTTGGCTAGAAGCTGGCGCACGGTTTCAGAAATTTCCTCTAGGGTTTGACATCTGGTCGGGCAATTTACACTGAACATACCAACATGCGAAAGTCAACGATCCGTTAAAACAACAATTTGCCAGTCGACGGCAGTTGTACGTCCAAGATTTTACCGACACTGAACGTGAACAGAAGAGGATTTCAATGGACATCTGCCGTCAATCCATCGCAATGACATGCGTGTCCCTGGCGTGAAATTCTTGAAACGCCTGTCGGATGATCTGTGTGGCGGACCAGAGAAACAAAGAAGCCATCGCACCGGCGACCACCAGATCCGGCCAACCAGCGCTGGTTGCCCACACACCGCTCGCTGCCACAATAACAGCCACATTCCCGACCGCATCATTGCGACTACATAGCCAGACGGATCGTACATTGGCATCGCCGTCGCGATAGCGTAGCAGCAGTAGCAAACTCGCAATATTCGCCGCCAGCGCGAGGAATCCCACAACCCCCATCACCTCCGCCAGGGGCACGGCGATAAAAAAGACCTTGTATATCGTGCTTCCAAGAACCCAGATGCCCAGGACGGCAAGGCTACCCCCCTTTATGAGCGCCGCAGTTGTTCTGGCACGCAGAGATTTGCCTATTACATAAAGACTGAGACCATAAGTCATCGTGTCACCCAAAAAATCGAGTGCGTCCGCCTGCAGGGCTTGAGATCCGGCAAGCGCGCCGGCAGACATCTCGATAACAAACATGGCTGCGTTGATACCGATCACCGCCCAAAGCACCCGTTTGTAAGCTGGCGAGGCACCTGAAAATTTCGGTTCTATTTGGCAACAGCTCGTGCTCATTTCGGTTCTCGTCCTTGTATTTTAAGGGCCATGATGAAAATATAATCCCTCTAGTAGCTATAGGTTCAAGGGGAAAATCAGCACAATGAATTTTACCATCGGACGACTTGCCAAGGCTACCGGTTGCAAAGTGCAGACGATCCGGTATTACGAGCAGATCAGGCTGCTGCCCGAACCGCTTCGATCCGAGGGAAATCAGCGGTTCTATGCGGACTCCGACATCAAACGGCTGACGTTCATCCGCCATGCCCGGCAACTCGGGTTTACCCTGGGAGCGATCCGCGATCTTCTGAGCCTTGCTGACAACCCCGATCAATCCTGCGCCACTGCCGACGAAATCGCCCGCGCCCAACTCAGCGATGTCGAGCAACGCATCGCGCGATTACTGCCGCTGAAGAAAGAACTTGAGCGGATGATCGAACAATGCAAGGGCGGACAAATTTCAGATTGTCATGTTATCGGGGTATTGAGCGATCATTCGCTTTGCGTGACGGACGATCATACCGACCCAGCGGCCACGACATGAGATCAGCAGCGACACCCCCGAAAAGACTTCCATATGCAATGTGGATTCCCAGCGTGATTGTTGTTGCATTTGCACTCGACGTCGCATGCTCCGTTGGCGCTGAATAAGATGCCCCTAGAGTATTTTTAATTTAATCCAGATCATAATCTAAGTGGCCCAGTCCCTATGAGAGAATCTGGCCGGTTTGATCGCTCTGTGGTGACGACCGGAGCTTAGCGTAGGGTGGCGCCACAGAACGCGGCAAGATGGTTTGTGGCGCGGGCAGTCGATAGCCCAACAAACTGTGTGGTCGGATCGTGCTGTAAGCCGATAATTTGTTCAGGGATGTAACGTTTGCGTAGGCCCATTCCTTCCTCCTATCTCAGGAACTAGAATAAGCTAAAATCTCTTAAGTTGTCTGGGGCACTTTTTCCAGGGCAGGTCACAGCCCCTTTGTTTTTAAGAGAATGAACGGTTGCGAAACCGTGATGCTCATATGAACGAAGGTAAGTCATTATCTATTGACCTTTTAAACAGTTGCGATCAGTTTGCGTATTATCATGAAGCATGTCCGCCATATTATAATTTCTGGCCTCGTTGCGCTGTTCGCGTTGGGAAGTTTAGTTCACGCCGCGAAAGCAACTACTATGGCCATTGATATGGCGATGGCAGATGTTCAAGCGGACGACACTGGAAGTTGCCAAGCGTGCCTAGATAACGACACCGCGACACAGCTCTGTGATCTCGTCTGCCTGATGACTTTCGTTGCACTGCCGACCTCAGTTCCTACCGAGCCAATGACCGTCCATATTGCGTTCGATGGCGCTCCCGACTTAAATTTACCAGGACGCTTCGGGACTCTGGACCCCAACCCACCGAGATATTTCATCCAAGACTGACGCCTTGTCGGGCAAAAGCCCGTTCAAAAACGTCTGATTGAGTGCGGCGTAGCAGCCCAGCTGCATCGCCGACATTCCGCGAGGTTCAAATGAATCTTCCGCGTCAACGTCTATTGGATGACTGACAATGAAAAATCAATTAACTCCGGAGCTCACGCGCCGGTTCTTTCTCAAATCATCGGCCGCCATATTCGCGGGTGCGGTTGCAGGCGGCTACACGCTGCGCAATGCAAATGCGGTTGCATTGAAAGAGTTTCGTTTACAGGCTGGCCAAAGCCCTATTCGCCTTGTTCCCGAACCGAGCGGGGTGACGAATACTTGGTGCTTCAATGGCCAGGTTCCCGGCCCGGAAATCCGTGTCCGACAGGGCGACCGTATCCGTGTCATCGTGGACAATGCACTCGACGAAGAAACCACCGTTCACTGGCATGGCATGCGAGTACCGAACGCGATGGATGGGGTGCCCCACCTGACACAAACGCCGATTGCGTCAGGAAGTACTTTCACCTACGAGTTCGACGCCGTAGACGCCGGCACCTTCTGGTACCATCCCCATCAGCGAAGTTTTGAACAGGTGGGACGTGGGCTTTATGGGCCTTTGATTGTCGAGGAATCTGCGCCTATCCGGGTTGATCGCGACATTACATGGGTTCTGGACGATTGGCGGCTGACCGCCGACGGCCAGATCAGCAACGATTTCGGCAACCCGCACGACATGAGTCACAATGGCCGTGTCGGCAACACTGTAACCATCAACGGGCGCGTGCCGGAGACCTTCTCGGTCCACCAAGGCGAACGCATTCGGCTCCGCCTCATTAATGCCGCGAACGCCCGCATTTTCGGCATCGATTTCGGAGAGCACGAACCGGTGATCGTCGCAATCGACGGACAGCCGGTGGCGCCTCATAAACCCGAGGATAATCTCCTCGTACTCGGCCCGGCGATGCGTGTCGATGTGGTCATCGACATGATCGGCGGCGTGAACCAGCGATATACGCTGACGGATACCTTTTATCGTGGACTTAAGTACCGGTTGGTAGACTTAGTTTACGCCGACACGCCACTTCGGGAACGCGCCCCCGGTTGGGACATGCAATTGCCCGCCAATCCACTTTCTGAGCCGGATATCCAAAATGCCGAACGCCACGAAGTCACCTTCAACGGTGGCATGATGGGCGGCATGGTCATGCAAGAAATGGGCGGATCAATGGGACATGACTCCATGGGATCGATGGGGTCCATGGAATCCATGGGATCCATGATGACGATGATGCACTCCGGAAGGATATGGTTCATCAACGGTGTTGCCGCGGAAGGTCATATCATGGATCCGATGCTTACGCTGCACCACGGTCGCAGCCACATCATCGCGATGACCAACGCGACCGCGTGGCATCACCCGATCCATTTCCACGGCCATTCCTTTCGGGTGCTCTCCCGTAACGGCCGTCCTACCTCGCATAGAGAGTGGCAGGACACGGTTCTGATGGCACCGAAAGAGCGTGTTGAAATTGCCTTCGTCGCGGACAACCCCGGCGGTTGGATGTTCCACTGCCACATTCTGGAGCATCAGGCTGCGGGCATGATGGGAGTAATTCGCGTCACCGAACCGGGAGAAAGAACATGAACCTTTTTATTATCGTCGCTGTCCCACCGCTCCCAAGTATGGCCAAGACGAAAGGCGATCCGTCACGCGGCATGCGGGCGTTCCTGGCATGCGTCATGTGTCATTCGTCCGAGCCGGGTGTCCACAAGGCTGGCCCTAGCCTGACCGACATGTGGGGTCGCAAGGCAGGAACGCTGAATTCTATTGGGAAAAGAATCTTTGCGATAGCAGTGGAACGAGCTCGCTACGCGGTGGTTCGATCATCCTTGGCGCCGGTATGCGGGGCGGCTCCACCGCCATCATTTGCCATAGCATCACCAACCTTTCGCGCGTTCTCATCGAAGGTTGCGCATAAAGACCCTAACACTTGAACTTAGGAGCAAATCCATGACGAAAATCCGTATCTTTCCCATCCTTTTTACCGCCGTCGTCGCTTTGACACCGATTCAGCAAGGACATGCAGAATCTGCCGCCAAGACAATGACGCTTTATAAAAACCCGCAATGCGGCTGTTGCGAGGGCTACGCCGAATACATGCGTAAGCATGGTTATTCGGTGAACGTTATCCCGACACATGACCTCAGCGCCAAGAGCCGGCAGGCCGGCATCCCTGAAGCTTTCGAAGGATGTCATTTGTCGGTGATCGACGACTATGTCGTCAGTGGTCATGCACCTGTCACGGCGGTTAACCGCCTTCTATCGGAACGCCCGGCAATCAAAGGGATTACCCTGCCTGGCATGCCGATGGGGTCACCTGGAATGAACGGCGTCAAGAAAGGGCCGTTTACTATTTACACGGTCGGCGAAGACCGCCCGTCCGTTTACGCGACTGAATGAAGGAGATTTTCTTATGAATAACGCATCGACAGACATGAACATGGGAATAATGGACGGCATGGGCGGCATGATGTGGGGAATGGGGTTCCTATGGCTGCTCGCCGCTATTTTTCTATTGCTCGGCATAGCCGCTTTCGTGAAATACCTCTTTGGCGGAAAGGGTCGATGAAATACATCACGGTCGGCGTCATATTGATAATCTTCGCTGCCGGAATAGGACTTTGGGGATGGAAAGCTCTGCTTCCGCAATATCGAGCCGACCCGAACGATAAGGCACAGGTGGACCGCGGTCAGATTGTCTATCAGGCAAACTGCGCCGCGTGTCACGGAGGAAATCTCGAAGGACAACCGGACTGGCGATACCGGAAACCCGATGGCCGATTACCGGCACCGCCGCATGATGAAACCGGCCACACATGGCATCATTCCGATGAACACCTGGTTGGCATCACTAAGTACGGCCCAGGAAAGTTCGTGCCCGGCGGATACGAATCCGACATGCCCGCATTCGAAGATACGATTCCGGACAAAGATATCTGGGCGGTCATCGCGTACATCAAGAGTATCTGGCCACCTGAGATCCTCGTGCGACAATCGAAGACCAACCAATGAACAGCGAAAATGCGGATTCCACGGATTTGGCGGCCCACAGGGATAGAATTCAGAAATCCCCACGTTCCCGGGCGATCTACCTCCTACCTCTTGCGTTGTTAGGTGGATTACTGGCTGCCTTTGGATGGGGATTGACCAACGACCCAAAGTACATCCCTTCGCCGCTTATCGGCAAAGCGGTCCCATCATTCCAGCTTCCGCCCGTGAAGGGCCGGACGCTTGGTCTTTCCGATGCCGACCTCAGAGGCACGACATCCTTGGTCAATGTTTTCGCATCCTGGTGCGCCGCATGTGAACTCGAACATCCAGTCTTGGTGGCTCTCGCGGCATCAGGCGCTGTCTCTATCCACGGGTTGAACTACAAGGATCGTCCCGATGATGCTTCCACATGGTTGGACAAACGCGGCGATCCCTACACACGCACCGGCGCGGACGTATCGGGACGCGTCGGCATAGATTGGGGCGTTTATGGCATCCCGGAAACGTTCGTCATCGGACCGGACGGTCATATCGCCTATAAACACGTCGGCCCGCTGACGCCTGAAACCATTCAGGACACGATCCTTCCGCTGGTCGAGCGCCTACGCACGAAATGAACGGATATATAAAATGAGAATAATAGCGTTGGGATTTCTTTATCTGCTGACAACCGTCGACGTCGCATTTGCAGAACCGCAGCCCATCATACCCTTGCATCAAGAATCAAAAAATCTTGTGAACATAACATTCGAAGGCGAGACGGGAACCCCTCTCTCGCTATCGGATTGGCGGGGCAAGGTGGTACTTCTGAACGTCTGGGCGACGTGGTGTGGCCCGTGCCGGGAGGAAATGCCAACGCTTGATCGACTGCAAGCCAAGCTTGGCGGCAACGAGTTCGACGTCCTGGCACTTTCAATTGATCGCGCCGGCGTCGGCGTCGTGCGCGAATTTTACAACGAGATCGGCATCCAGCATCTGGAAATACGGATCGACCCTACCACTAACGCGTCCCGCGGGATGAATGTCGTCGGGCTCCCGACGACGTTATTGATCGGACCGGACGGCAAGGAATTGGGTCGCAAAGTCGGGCCCGTCGAATGGGATTCACTCGAAGCCATCTCCTTCTTCGAGAAAATCATTAACGACCATATCAAATAAGGAAGACCGACATGTCATCGGAAACCACAAATAAAGTTGGGGTAAATCTACTCGCCCCAAGGGCCAGGTGGCCTAGAAACCGCCGCTTCTGGATGCAGGAATTGGGATCCCAAAACAAGCCTACGGCCAATTCAAACACGATTGGGAAATAATGGAATGAGATATCCAAGTCAGAAATCTACCCCCGGCGATAAGCCAAGAGTATGGTGCAGTTTGTTAGCAGTCCTGGCCGTATTTTTAATAATTACACCGGTGAGGGCCGATCATCCTGGGGCCAATCTTGATAAAGTGATACATGATAAAGAAAAGTACTTCCAGAAAGTAGACAAACCAGCCCCGACGTTCGACCTAGCGAATGGAGATGGCAGGCAAATTAGTCTTTCTGATTATTCTGATAAGATTCTCGTCTTGCATTTCGTCTATACGAGTTGCCCCGATGTCTGCCCTCTTCAGGCGGAGAAAATTCAAGATATACAAACCATGATTAACTTGTCGCCGATGAAGGAAGTCGTGCAGTTCGTTACAATTACGACCGATCCCAAAACCGATACACCGGATGTATTAAAAACTTACGGCGAGGAGCATGCCCTTGATCCTGTCAACTGGACATTCATGACGACAGCGCCTGGACAGGAGGAGGACACGACACGGAAGTTAGCCAGCGCTTTTGGGCACAAATTCGTCAAGAGCGATGACGGCTATCAAGTCCACGGCGTCGTAACGCATGTGATTGATCGCGGAGGCCGCTGGGCCGGCAACTTTCATGGCCTCAAATTCAATTCCGTAAATATGGTCCTGTATGTCAATGGTCTGATAAACAAGCCGCCGGAACCTAAAAGAGGTCGGGCCTGGTTCGAAAAACTCAAGGGATTGCTGAATTGAACCGGCAAAACACTATGATAGAAACCGTCTGACCTGCCCTGGAAAAAGTAGCCCCAAGGTAGCCCTGCCATTTTTCTCTCGATACGTTCCAGACAAGAAAAAA
>TARA_R110002074_G_scaffold56627_1_pt1 | contig 18462 bp, 25 predicted proteins | sample TARA_R110002074 | Tara Oceans TARA_R110002074 (sample SAMEA4397215) | marine metagenome | biome: Polar Biome; feature: [MIX] marine epipelagic wind mixed layer (ENVO:01000061); material: water (ENVO:00002006), including particulate matter (ENVO:01000060) such as... | depth 10-100 m | reverse complement strand
ATTGAATATTATAACGAAGTAATAATTTATATAGATAATAGATAATGATGAAATCAAGTGAAATACTTAAAGAAGAATATCCTCATATTTACGATGGTTATATGGTTATCGTGGAAGAGCAGTTGGAGTTATTCAGCAAAAAGCACCTTGACTATGGTATGTCTAACATTAGCGCTGGTACTTTACTGGCTACTGAAGAAGAAAGGGCTTTTGCTCTTACAGGACTTTGGTACCGTATAAGTGATAAAATTAGTAGGTGGAAAAATTTGCTAATTAGTAATAGAGTTGTAAATAACGAACCACTAACTGATACCTATCAAGATATTGTTAATTATGGCATTATTGCTCAATTAGTTGAGCGTGATTTATGGAAAAAATAAAATATGAAAAAATTAGTTCTCTTTGATTTAGATGGAGTTATAGTTGACACTAAACAGGTCCACTATGAAGCATTAAATGATGCTATCTCCCAGGTAAACCCAAAATATATCATTACTGAAGCCGAACACATTGCTCGTTATGATGGGTTGAAAACTTTAACTAAACTTAATATGTTAAGTGAGGAAAAGGGCTTACCTTATACTGACCACCAAGAAATTTATAATTCCAAACAGGAACTAACAATAAAACACTTTTCCAATATCTTAACATCAGAAAGAATGAGGGGTATTTTTAAAACCCTAAGGGATGATGGTTATCTTGTAGGTTGTTGTACCAATTGTATTCGTAGGACAGCTTTAGTAGCTCTCGCTAAAGTAGGTGTTATTGAGTATTTGGATGTTATTGTTACAAACGATGACGTTAAAAACCCCAAACCACACCCTGAAATTTATTGGAAAGCAATGTCCATGATGGGTTGCCTACCAGAAGAAACTTTAATTATTGAGGACTCTCCACAAGGTTTACTATCAGCAACTCGTAGTAAAGCAGATGTAATTAGGGTAAATAACTCAGCTCACGTATCTTTAGATAAAATCTATAAGCGACTAAAAACAAAGGAAAAAATTATGAACAAATGGCACGATGAAAAAATGAACGTATTGATTCCTATGGCTGGGGCAGGTTCTAGATTTGAAAAAGTAGGATATTCATTCCCAAAACCTCTAATTGATGTTAAGGGAAAACCAATGATTCACCTTGTAGCTGATATGTTAAATTTAGATGCTAACTTCATTTACATCGTTCAAAAATCTCATAGGGAAAAATACAACCTCGATACTTTACTCAATTTAATCACGCCAAATTGTAAGATCGTGGAGGTGGATGGATTAACAGAGGGAGCAGCGTGTACCACGTTATTGGCGCGAGATCTCATCGATAACGACGCACCCCTAATACTAGCCAACTCAGACCAATTCATCGATTGGGATTCAACTGAATTTATGTATAAAATGAATGAGAAGGATTATGATGGTGGTATAGTTTGTTTCCCATCAACACACCCAAAATGGTCATTTGCTAAAACTGATGAAAGCGGGATTATTAGCGAGGTAGCCGAAAAAAATCCAATTTCAGACCAAGCAACAGCAGGTATTTACTATTGGAAGCATGGTGCTGATTATATCAAGTATACTGACCAAATGATTGAAAAAGATATTCGTACTAATAATGAATTTTACGTGTGCCCTGTTTACAACGAAGCAATTGGTGATGGTAAAGTAATCTACAACCACTCTATACCAGCAGAAAATATGTGGGGTTTAGGAACCCCTGAGGACTTAACATATTACCTTGAAAATTGTAAGTGATGAATTCTGATTTAGTTATTTTTATTGATGGTTACTTGGCAGACAAAGAAAGAGCAGACGCCTGCTCAGTTTTAATTGATCAGCTAAAAAAAAACCTACCATACAAAATCGCTTTATTAAACAAATATCCGTTCTCGTGGGGGTTGGATCATAAAGTAGACTACTATTTCCATCACGGAGAAGGGTTTATGGTTGGGCAACCTCCTCAAAACTTTTTAGATAATAATTGGTATGAACGTCCCTATGTTTTCATTGATACTGATGCTGGTACTATAGAAAATTTGTTACCCCTTACGGGATTCCAGGATCACGTCGCTAATATGTATAATAGTTTTATTTTAACCTCTGAAACCGCACGGAATTTAGGATTCAAACGAGTTTTTAAAGTTGAAGCAGATACATTATTTGATGTTAGTGAATTACAAGAGATTGCTATAGATATCGAACAATTTCAAGATTACCTATTATATGGTGAACGTCAAGAAGGTGAATGGACTAACGCTTCTTATGGTATAGCTGATGTACATATCATAGGTTATTCTGTAAATTTATTTGATGGGTTTGAATTAGTAAAAAATGACACTGAATTTTGGGAATTGGGGTCTAAAATAGGATATTATGGAAAATGGATAGAATACATAATCCCAACCCTTATTAATTTCCAAGAAACTAAATCCACCCTAAAAGGAACTAAATACCCTGGGGGAATTAGGTCTAAATACCCCAACACTAAATTTGACTTAATTAATTCCCCCGGTGGGTGGACACAAAAATGGGAAAATATCCCAATACCTTGTAGAATTGTCCCCTTTCTAGAGGCAACAGATGAGGAAAACATCACAAATAAAATAGCTTTGTTCTATTGGAACGATAAAGATACGGAATTAGAAATTGATTCTCAAATCTTCAATTCTAACAAAGAGTTAATTTATTCTAAAAATTTAACTTTACACCCTGGGTGTTGGAAATATGATGAAATAGATCTGGATACTGAGATTGAAATCACTAATATAAATACCCAAAACCACATAACTAAAACCACTACAACTAGGATTACCCCAGAAAATTTATTAGATTTAAACACCAGATTTATTAGAAAATGATATTAATATCACATAGAGGCAACATTGAAGGTCCCAACCCTGAACGTGAAAACCACCCCGATTACATACACGAAGCTATTCTAGCAGGATATAATGTTGAAATTGATGTTTGGTTTGTAGATGGTAAATTCAAATTGGGACACGATGAACCTACTTATGATTTCCCCTTAGAGTTATTAGAACACAACTACAATAAACTCTGGCTACATTGTAAGGATATGTCTTCACTTTCAAAACTGAATGATATAGACTCTATGGGCTCTACATTAAATTATTTTTCTCATGAAAGTGACCTTGGAGTATTAACCTCAAAAGGGTATATTTGGTCAACCGATTTATATGACAGAGGTATTTTAGTGATGCCTGAAACTTTTGAAAAAGAACCATTAGAAACAACATTTGGTGTTTGTAGTGATTATATTATAAATTATAAATAAAGATGGAAAAAACTAACTTAGACCTAGTTTATTATCAAAACCTAGCACAGGAGTTGATAGATAAGAGAATTACTATGTGCTGGAAGGAATTATTTGATATGCCCCTTAGGAATTATGATAGATGGAATTCTGTAGAAGGAGATATTGTAGAGTGTGGGGTTTGGAGAGGTGGTTCTTCTATTTTCTACAGCAAACTTTTCCAAAACAAAAATATTTGGTGTTATGATTCATATGCTGGTTTTCAACCTTTAAATGAAACAACCTATGAATTCCCAGGTGAAAGGCATGTTCCTGAATATACTGAGGGTTTTATTGGCCCCTTAGCTATAAGTTTAGAAGAAGTAAAATTCCATTTTAAGAATTATGGATTAGATAATGATAGTAGAATAACCTTTGTAGAAGGGTTTGTTAATAAAACCTTACCAACATCACCTGTAGAAAAAATTTCAATCCTAAGATTAGACGTAGACTCATACTCAGCAACCCTAGATATATTAGATTATTTATATCATAAAGTCCAACCTGGTGGGTGTATTATTTTTGATGATGCTAATTTAACAGAATCAGTAGCAGCTATAAGGGAGTTTCTAATGAAAGCAAATTTACCTTTAGAACTTCACAACCCCTACACTGATGAAGTGTATAGTATAGATGATGGGGAAGTAGCACAAACAGACTCAGGGTTCCACTCAAACTCTTACATTTATAAAAAATAAGTTATGAAAACAATATACGACGTAACCGATGAATTTGAAAGTCAATTAGCCCAATACACAGGAGCTAAATACGCTGTCACATTAGATAATATGTCTAATGGTTTATTCTTAGCATTATACTACGAAAAAAACATAACTAAAAGTATTACTACTGATACTCTCACCATCCCCAGTAGAACATACCCTTCAGTTCCTTGTGAAATAATCCACGCTGGGTTAAAAGTAGGATGGAAAAATGTTAACGGAGAAACGCTTACTGGAGCTTATCAATTGGAAGGTAGTAACGTATGGGATTCAGCACTTACATTTACAGGAGATATGTACAAGCCCAAGACACATATGTGTGTTTCATTTACGGGCCCCTACAAGCACTTTAAGTTAAGTAAAGGTGGAGCAATTTTAACTGATGACTTAAAAGCATACCATTGGTTCAAACGAGCAAGATACTCAGGCAGGCGTGAGTGCTCATACCATGATGATAACCTCGATATGCTAGGTTGGAATTTTTATATGATGCCTGAATTAGCGGCTCGTGGGGTGTTGCTTATGAATCAATTCTATAATATGGATGGGACTAAAAAACACAATGAGGATTTAACCCTACCTTACCCTGATTTATCTCAATTTAAAGTATACCAACAATGAAATTAGCATTATTTGGATACGGAGGACATGCCCGTGAAGCAGCTTGTCAAATAGATCAAGAAGTTACGTTTTTTGTAGACGACAAATACTCTAATGACATAGCCCAACCTATCTCGGAATTTGATCCTGAAGAGTATATGATGATAGTTGCTATAGCTGATTCTAAGGACAGAGCAGATATTGTAGCCAAATTACCCAAAGAAACTAAATATTTTACTTTCATTCATCCTTCTGTTCATATTATGGATGATAATATTGAAATAGGACATGGAAGTTTTATTGGCGCTAATTCTATTTTAACTACTAACATTAAGTTAGGCAACCACACCCTCTTAAATAGAGGCAACCACATAGGCCATGACTCAGTAGCTGGCAATTTCTTTAGTATGATGCCTTGTGCTGTTATAGGAGGTAATGTAACTCTTGGTGATAATGTTTATTTAGGTAGTTGTAGTAATGTAAGAGAAAAAATTAACGTAAACTCCAATGTTGTTATTGGGATGAATGCTGCTGTAGTTAAAGATATTGAAGAATCTGGAACCTATATAGGTGTTCCTGCTAAAAAACTTAAATAGTGAAAGATTTAATTTTAATAACAGCTCATTGTCCTACTTTAGAAAAAAGAAAAATCTTATTAGATTTAGTTATGGGGTTTCAACCTATAAGAAAGGATTTTGATTTGATGGTAGTTAGCCATACTCCCCTTACTTTTGATATTCAAGAAAACGTAGACTGGGCAGTTTACGATAAGGATAATGAATTATTAACTGAGTGGAAATATCAAAATTCCCCTTGGTTTCATCCTAAAAACAAACACATCCAATCAATATTTTTTGGGAGTGGGAACACATACCTACCCGTCCATAAACAATTAATTACAGGATATTCATTAGCTAAGACTTTTGGTTATGATAAAATACACATAACTGAATATGATGCCCATTACAAAGATTTTACTGAATTTTATGATAATTCACAATCTCTTAATGAGTATGATGCCGTGTTATATAAAAAACCTAATGGTTATGGAGAAATTAATATTGAGTGGGGGTTAGGGTGTTTTCATGCTGCTAAAATTTCTTCCTTAGATGAAAGAGCATTTAATTATAATAGTGATTCCATAAAAGAAGAATTAGCAAATGCTTCTATTAAAACTACCGAAAAAAGAACCGAAGATATATATACAGCAAATAATAATAAAGTCCTATTTAAAGACCATCAACTCCTCACTCAGAATGGTAACCAAATAAGATTAGTTAACTTTCATGCTCTAGATTTAGACATGCAGTGGGCCGTACCCGTTTATGATAAAGAAGCTAATTGTATCTCACTTGTAGGGTGGAATGAATCTTCAGAAAAACCATGTAATGTAACAGTAATTACAAATAATTCTAAAGTTTTCAACTCCCCAAACCTAAAAAAATTACATTGGTTTATAGAACCACTCGGATTACCAGAAGAAATATCGGACATTGATGTCCTAGTTAATAATAAACTGAAACTACATCTCCATTTAGATGAGAGTAATATAGAAGAGTTTAAGTTATATAATTTTATAAAGGAAGATAAAGATGAATAAAATAAATATGATATGAAAGTATTATTAGGGAATAACCACCTTCACCAAATGGGGGGTACTGAAACTTATGTTTACACTTTAGCCTCTTCTCTATTAAAATTGGGGCACGAAGTTGAAATAATTTTAGGGGATCCAACCTTACAAGGTATAATGTCGTCTAAAATTGAAGGTGAATTGGGGATAAAAGTAGATTATCTAACCGGAGATTATGATGTTGTATTATTAAACCATAAAACCACTCTCCAAAGGTTTTTTGATTTGAATCTTAGTTACAAATCTAAAGTATTTCAAATCATCCACGGTTTATACAATGAAGCAGAACACCCCTACCTTGGTAAAGAAATAGAGTACATAACCATTAGTGAAGAAGTTCATGATGGTATTAAAAAATCCCACAATAAAGAATCAATAGTAATAAGGAACCTTATTGATCTAGATTTGTATAACCCAACCCCTACTAACCCTACTCTAAAATCTATTTATAGTTTAAGTCAAAATGATGACATGAATAATTTACTTAGAACCATATGTGATGAGTTAGGTTTAGATTTTTCTTCAAATAATAAACATTCAAACCCTACATCATCAGTTAAAGAAAAAATCGAAAAGTCAGATTTAGTTATCAGTTTAGGGAGAGGGTGTTATGAAGCTATGGCTATGGGAAAAAATGTTCTTGTCGCTGATATGAGACGAGATTATATGCCCGATTTCACCGATGGTATGGTTAATAATACTTCATTTTTAAACTATATAAAATGTAATTGTAGTGGTCGTTATTTAAAAAACCCAACTACTTACGAAATTCTGAAAAATGAAATACAAAAATACGACCCACTACAAGGTTCTAAAAATAGTGAATTAGTAAACTTGCATTTCAATGCTCAAACTTTAACGAAAAAACTATTAAGTTTATTCCCCACAGAACCCAACAAGAAAAAAATAGCACTTGTAAGCACGTTCTGTGATACACAAATCAAACAAGATACACTTAAACATAATATTCTTAAGATTAAAAATCTAGGAATTGATGTTATGGTTATTAGTCCTATACATATCCCTAAAGATGTTACGGATTTATGTGATTATTATTTTGAAACTAAAGATAATCCTTTGCTAGAATGGCCTGTTAGGGCTTATACACATTGGTATAAACATACCCACCCCGATGGTAGAATTCTTGAAATACATAGAGGATTAGCTGATTATGGGTGGGCCGCTTTGTACCAATTCAAAAAGTTATCCCAACTTGCTTTAACGTTTGATTATGATATGTTTTACCATATGATTTATGATCTAAATATTGATGATGTAATTGAACAAGAACTTTTAAACAATAAAAACCAAGTTTACCCTAGACGTAACCCTAAAAATTACAATGATATTTGGGAAACCAATTTAACATTTGTTTGTCTTAATAGGGATTTAATGGAAAATATTGAAAAAGATATTACATTAGATGAGTATTTACGGGCTAATGGAGTAGCTGAAGGTGAAGTGAGAAAATGGGTAGATAAGTATAACATCCCAATCTCTAAACATTTTGTTAAAGATACAATTTTCTATTGGGATGATTTTGATTTTTTTGATTACCAAATATCTCCGGAATTTAAAATGTTTATAGGTAAAAACGAACCTACATCAAATTGGGTAGGTAACCCACCAATTGAAACCCCTCATACCGATAATCTAAGAATTGTATTTCATGGGATAGAGGATAACCCCATGGGTGAAATTAAAATTACAATTAATGGGGTAGAATACATAGAAACACCCAAGAACTTTGAATTCATTGAATTCCCTATTAGTTCCCAAAACATTGATAAATTAACATTCGAATATAATAATAAAGTAACAGATTTCACTGAAACCTACTCAGGTATTATGAGAAATATAGTGTATTACAACAAACAATAAAACACTTGGCTCCCCAGCACCCCTTTCGTATATTTACGGATTAAATAAATAGTTTTGGCTAAGAAGAAAAAATTACCCCAAATAGTTAGAGAAATACAAAATAATCCTCCCGAACCAGTTAATTTTGCGTTTGAGAAGAATGTTTCCTATTCTCAACTATCTATGTATACTCAATGCCCCAAAAAATGGGCACTACAATACAGAGATGGTCATAAAGTGCGTGAGCAAAGCATCCATATGACGTTTGGAACCGCTTTACACGAAACCCTCCAGATGTATTTGGATGTAATGTATAATAAAAGTGGAGCTGAAGCTGACAGAATTGATTTAGAAGCTGACTTTGAAGAACGCCTGAGAAATTGCTACGCTGATGCCTACAAGCAAAACCAAAAAGAACACTTTTCCACCTCAGACCAAATTAGGGAATTTTATGACGATGGTATTGCTATTATAGAGTATATTAAAAAGAATAGGAGCAAATACTTTTCCAAACGCGGTTGGTCATTGGTTGGCTGTGAGGTGCCAATTGTATTAGCGCCCAATCCGCGGTTATCACGCGTTAAATACATGGGTTATTTGGATGTTGTGTTATACCACGAAGACACAGAAAAATTCGTAATTATCGACATAAAAACCTCTACTAAAGGTTGGGGTCCTAGAGAACGAAAAGATAAATCTAAACAATACCAATTAGTTTTATATAAAAAATTCTTTGCTCAACAATATAATGTTCCTGTTAGTAATATTGATATTGAATTCTTTATTGTAAGGCGAAAATTGTGGGAATCTCTAGATTTTCCTATTAAAAGAGTCCAACAATTTAGACCACCCTCAGGAAAAACCTCAATAAACAGAGCAACTGAATCTTTAGACAAATTCTTAGATAATTGTTTCACTAGTGAAGGTTTTAATGAAAAAGAAATGCCAGCCACAACAAACAACTATTGTAAATGGTGCCCATACCATAAGACTCATCTATGTGATGCGACTTATCAAGGGTAGCATATACGTATATCCAACACAAATTAAATAAATAAAGTTATGCCCAATAATAAGACACTAACAAGCGTAAAGATCAAAAGTGATCTATTTCACGATTTCAAAGTTGAGTGTGTAAGACGTAAATTCTCATTCCAAAAGCTTGCCGATCGAGCTATTCATTTGTATCTTACAGATGAAGATTTTAGAAAACAGATTACTAACCACAACAACTTAGAACTTTAATAAATGAAAGAAGGTTATATTCCACAGGAGCAAAGGAAAAATATTCTATTGCTCACAGACGATATTCGTCTCCAATCAGGTGTGGCTAATGTAGGTAAAGAAATTGTCCTACATACAGCTCATCATTATAATTGGTATAATTTAGGAGGAGCTATCAATCACCCAGAATTAGGGAAGATTTTTGATATTAGTGAAGATATTAATAAAGTAGCAGGCATTACTGATTCTAAAGTAATGGTCCAACCTAATAATGGGTATGGTGATCCTGAGTCAATTAGACGTTTGATTAAAGATCAAAACATTGATGCTATTTTCTTGATTACAGATCCTCGTTATTTTACTTGGTTATTCTCTATGGAAAATGAAGTTCGTAAGAAAACACCAATTATTTACCTAAACATTTGGGATGATTATCCAGCACCAATGTATAACAAATCATATTACGAATCGTGTGATATGTTGTTGGGTATTTCAAAACAAACAGTAAACATTAATAAATTAGTTTTAGGTGAAAAAGCTAAGGATAGGATTATTGAGTATGTCCCCCACGGAATGAATGCTGATTTTTTCTTCCCAATTGAAAAGGACACACCTGAATTTGAAGAACTTGAAAAATTCAAAACTAACGTATTCCAAGGTAAAAAACCTAAATTTACATTGTTCTTCAACTCAAGAAACATTCGTCGTAAAGCAATCCCAGATACAATGTTAGCTTGGAAGTATTTCATCGACCAACTGCCTGAGGAAGAGGCATCACAATGTCACTTCATCCTCCATACTGACGTTATAAGTGAGCATGGAACTGATTTGAGTGCTGTTAAAGATTATATTTTTGGAAGTGATTATCCTAACATTCACTTTTCAACTAATAAACTCCCAACAACTCAGTTAAATATGCTCTACAACCTAGCTGATGCTCAAATTCTATTGACATCAAATGAAGGTTGGGGATTAACGTTAACTGAAGCCATGTTAGCAGGAACTCCAATTATTGCTAATGTAACAGGTGGTATGCAAGACCAAATGCGTTTTGTAGATGGGAATGGCGATTGGTTTACTCCATCAGCTGAAGTCCCATCAAACCATACAGGTAAATACAAAAAACATGGTAAGTGGGCATTCCCCGTATACCCATCTAATCGTTCGCTTGTAGGTTCACCTCAAACACCCTATATTTGGGATGATAGATGTGACCCCGAAGATGCTACTAAACGTATTATGGAATTATATAATATGAGCCGTGAAGAACGTAAAGAATTAGGATTAACAGGACGTGAGTGGGCTATTGGTGATGAAGCTGGGTTTACAGCAGAACATCAAGGAAAACGTGTTATCAAACACATAGATAAATTGCTTTCAACCTGGACCCCAAGAAAACATTACGAGTTGATTAACACCAACCAAGTTAAAGAAGACGTATTACCACATAAATTACTATATTAATGAAACCAACATTTGTTATAAGCTCCCCATTCGATACTTACTCAGGATATGGAGCACGTGCCCGTGATGTAATTAAAGCAATAATTGCAACTGATAAGTATAATGTAAAATTATTATCCCAACGTTGGGGTTCTACACCCTTTGGATTCTGTGAAGATAATCCTGAATTTGCTAATCTATTAGATTTAGTTATTCCTACATTAACTGAACAACCTGATATTTGGGCTCAAATTACTGTCCCCAATGAATTTCAAAACCTTGGGAAGTATAATATTGGTTTTACTGCTGGTATGGAAACAACTTTAGTGCATGGAACGTGGGTTGAGGGTATGAATAAAATGGATGTTAATTTTGTATCATCAGAACATTCTAAAAATGTATTCCTCAACTCTGTATTTGAAAAGCAAGATAATCACAAAAAAGTCATTGGTGAAACCCGAATTAAAAAACCAATTGAAGTATTATTTGAAGGTGTTGATTTAGATGTATATAAACCTACTAATGAAATTTTTGATTTATCTGAAGTTAAAGAATCATTTGCTTACCTTTCAGTAGGACATTGGATGCAAGGTGATATGGGTGAAGATAGAAAAAATATTGGGTTGTTAATTAAAGCGTTTTTTGAAACATTTAAAAACAAATCTAAAAAACCAGCACTTATCTTAAAAACATCATCCGCCGGTTCTTCTTACATGGATAGAGATTCTATCTTAAAGAAAATTCAAGCAATTAGAAATAGCGTTAAATCTAAAAACCTACCTAATGTATATCTTTTACATGGTGAGTTTACAAACAAGGAAATTAATACTATTTATAACCATCCTAAAATCAAAGCAATGGTTAGTTTAACTAAAGGTGAAGGTTTTGGTCGTCCACTACTAGAATTTAGCACAGCTAAAAAATTAATTATTGTAAGTGGTTTTAGTGGACATATGGATTTTATGAAACCTGATAGTTCAGTTATTATAGGAGGGGCACTTAAAAACGTTCATCCTTCAGCTGTAGTTGAAAATATGATTTTACCTGAATCTCAATGGTTTAGTCCAGATCATGGTCAAATAGGACAAGCTTTAAGAGATGTATTTGACAATTTCAAAAAATATAAGGATTTTGGTAAAAAACAATCCTACCATAGCACTTCAAATTTCAGTTGGAATATGATGAAAGATTTATTAGATTCACGATTAACAGAATTAATACCAGACTTCCCTAAACAAGTAGAATTAAAATTACCTAAATTAAATTTACCTACTTTAAACATGTCTAAAATTGCAAAAAAATGAAAGATAACTTAACAACCTGCGATCGTTGCGGTTCAGATGCCTGCTACGTTCAAGAAGTAAATGAAAAAATTAAAAACTATATGTGTTATGGTTGTGGTTTTATTACTAACTCACTAATGAAAGTCGACTCTGATTTCCTAAAGGAACAAATGGAATCTCTCCCAGAATTATATAAAGAATTGATGGGTGAAGATGAAAAAACAGGGATGGTTTGGATGCCCAATACAATTAATCTTCCAATGAAAGGGATGATATTTGCTGATGGGTCAAATGCTTCTCAATGGGCTTGGGCTGCCGTTCAATCTACTCATATGACTAAGGAAGAAAAGGCTAAACATAAAGCAAAAGGTAAAGACTACGAATATAAGATGGATATGGAAACTATGAAACACTACCCAGAAGGTGATTTTATGGATGCCCTAGAGTATATTGGGATTTTTAAAAAATGACAATAAGCTACGCAATACCCGTTTGTAATGAATTCATTGAAATTCAACGTTTACTTACATTTTTAATTAGTAATAAACGCCCTGAAGATGAAATTGTAGTTCTATACGATTCAGTAAATGGAGATAAACAGGTTGAAACCTACCTCCGTAAAATGAATGTAGAGAAAACCTATTTTAGGTGGCACTCATACGCATTTAAAGGGCATTTTGCCGATATGAAAAATCGCCTAAATAATATGTGTAAAGGAGATTACATATTCCAGATAGATGCTGATGAGATGCCCAACAATTATATGATGGAAATCATACCTCAAATGCTAGAATTAAATAAAGGGGTAGATTTAATGAGGGTTCCTCGTATTAATAAGGTAGAAGGGTTAACTGAAGCCCATATTAAACAATGGGGTTGGAATGTTGATGACAAAGGTAGAGTAAATTGGCCTGACATGCAATGGAGGATTTATCGTAACGACCCTCGTATTAGATGGAATGGTGAGGTTCACGAAAAAATTATTGGACACGCTACACATGCCAACTTACCAATTGAAGAAGATTTTGCTTTAATCCACAATAAGACGATCAAACGTCAAGAAAAACAAAATGAGTATTATGCTCAGTTATGAAACTAAAAACATTAATAAATAAAAGTTATTATGGTTCAATAGGTTACCTAGAAAATAGTGAATCCATTGAGTCCGTAGGTTCCTACCTGCTATATAATACCCACGTATTAAATAAATACAAGGGCCATATCTTTGCTTTTACTTATAATGAACAGGGGTTAGGTGAATTTGACTTAGAATTACTCGAGGAAGGCATTAAATCTCTTTTTCCCAATGCTATTATCCTTTATTTAGACGAAAACCGAGGCCATAACTTCGGGACAGCTGATTTAGATAATTTAATATTTGATTATTGTAAGGATAATAATATTGAGTGGTTATGTAAAGCATCTAACGACATAATTCTACAACCAGAGATATTGGATTTATCAATTGAAAAGGCTGATTTTTATTATATGGAAGGGATTGGTTATGGTGGAATGGTAAATTGGGATTTTGATTTTAAAGAAATTATAAAAAATTACTTTTACCCCCAAACTAACTTTTACTTTATAAATGTATCTAAAACTGATTACCTAACGGATAAGGATTATATTAATGAAACTTATGATCAAATACAAAAAATTCCAAACTACAATGGTAAAATTTGGGAGTATATTCAAGATTGGTCATGTGAATATTTTTTAATTGATTGTGTTAAACGTAATAACTTATCTAAATACCACTTGATTACCCCAAAAACCTATATTAAATTATTGGAGTTAATTAAACAACAACAAATACACGATTGTAGCCATAAAAATATTATGATTGAAGGGATTTGTCACTATCAAAATCAAAACGAATTAATAACAAATTTATGATATACGATTTACAAGAAAAAGTTAACGAAGTATTTACTACCGAAACCGATATCAACGGACATATACCAGCCCTAGTAAAATACGGACAAGAGTGTGAACACATTACTGAAATGGGTGTTAGAGGCATCCAATCAACTTGGGCATTTCTAGGTTCTTCTCCTAAACACCTAAGAAGTTATGATATTCAAGATCCTAAAGAATGGGATCAAGACATCCAAAACGTGTATGATACAGCAGAAGCTTATGGTATTGATTTTACTTTTACTTTAGCTAATGTGTTAGAAGTTGAAATCGAAGAAACCGACTTATTATTTTTAGATACATGGCACTCCTATAAACAACTCAAAGCTGAATTGGCTTTACATGCTGATAAAACAAAAAAATATATTATATTTCATGATACTACTTCATTTGAAAGTATTGATGAAGAATCTTATGAAATGTGGGGTGATGAATGGAAAGCTGAAGGTATTGGTATTTGGAAGGCAATTGAAGAATTTCTAGCTGCTAATGACCATTGGGTGCTTGAAGAGCGATTTACTCACAATAATGGTTTAACAATCATAAAACGAGTATAAATGAAAATCCACATATTCTATAGACAATATAACATATCAGGAAAGTCATCACCAGGGCGTCCTTCTTGGTTTGATTACGAGAAGTGTTTTACAAATTTATTGAAAACTATTTCAAATAAAAATGTAGAACTACACGTTGTGATGGATGGTGATCCTAATACTAATTTTATTGGTAAATACAAAGACCAATACACATTACACCAAATAAAAGCTGGAGGTGATCAATCATCATTTTTCCAAACATGGCACATAGCTAAGGGTTGTAATTTAGAAGACGATGATTTAATTTATTTCCTGGAAAACGACTACCTACATATGCCTGATTGGGTAGACAAAGCAATGGAGTTATTTTCATCATATAAATTACCCCATTATGTTTCATTATACGACAATAAAGATAAATACTTATTGGCTCAGTATGATGACTTATTATCTAAAATTTTAATTACTGATACACACCATTGGAGGACAACAGCAAGTGCTTGTGGTAGCTTTATTGTAAATAAGGAATTATTTGATTTAGATTTTGACATTAACACTACTGTAGCAGGCGATCATAATAAATTTATGTTGCTTAATGAAAAACGCAATAGAATGGTTATAAGCCCAATACCAGGATTATCAACCCACTGCGTTGATCCTTTATTATCTCCAACAATTGATTGGCCAACGATATGATATCAGTAATTATCCCCACATACAAAGAACCTGAGTATTTAGACTTATGCCTTAAATCAATATTTGAGGGGCAAGCTAACAATAACGAAATTATAGTTGTTGTGGATGGTTTCTTGGAATTAAATCAATCTGTGTTAGACAAATACCCAGATGTTAAGGTATTGGACTTGGGTGAAAACCAAGGCCTGTCTGTAGCAACAAATTGGGGTGTTTACAACGCAACTCACGAATATATTTTGGTCGTTAATGATGACAATGTATTCCCGCGAGATTGGGACGAAAAACTAAAACCATTCCAACAAAAGGGAGTTGTCGTATCAGCTAATCAAATCGAACCCAGCCCCTCAATGTTTCCTCAATTTATAATTAAGGATTTAGGTAAATCACCTGAGGAATTTGATTTAGAAGCATATTGGGAATTTGAAGACACACAATACAAACAAGCTGAATTAAATGGCTCAACACTGCCGTTTATGATGAATAAATACGATTATTTAGCTGTTGGTGGTTGGGATTTAATGTATCCATCACCTCACGTAGTTGATTGGGACTTCTTCCTAAAGTGTGAGTATGTAGGTTATATAATGAAAAGGGCATACGTTAATTTTTACCATTTCGCAGGGGCAGCTACTCGTAAAACACCTGAACAAAGTGCTGAATCCACTAAAAAAGAACAAATAGCCCACCAATTTTTCACTACTAAGTGGGATGGAGATGCCGAGCATTACCCTATTGACAATTCAAAATTAATCAGTAGATTTAGATGATTGACAATGAAAACATATTAACTTTACTACAGAAGTTAGCAGGCGAGAACATTAGAATATCCGAAGCAGAAAAGTCAGTTATTGAAAAGGAAGAATTGATGTTTGTTGACACAATTGAAACCTTGGAATACATCTATGATGAAGACCATAAATTGAATGAATTGTATGGTGTTGATTTATTAGGTCATTCTCAACATTACTATCATATAATTGAAAATTTAATTGCATCTAAATATGGAGATGATAAAGCTGATCTAATATGGTGGTGGGTTTTAGAAAGGTTTGCTGAGGATGGTGAATTGTTAGGTATTGGGACTAAAGATGGTGAGGTTCATGTTATAGAAACCCCCATTCAACTTTGGCGATTTCTCCAAAATATATAATATGTATCCTCAAACTAACAAAAATGTCCAAATTAACAAACATAAAAATGATGCCTTGTAACGTATGTGAGGAGGATATGCCTGAACTAAGGACAACATTGTATGGTTATAAGTCCTGCGTTAATTGCAGTGACGCCAAACCTAAAAGGGCAGTAGACGTGCAATTTGGAGAAGGTGATCATACATTTAACGAGACTATAATTATAGATGATTAATGCCCGCAGCTAAACCACTTAGTAAAGAACGAATACTGGCAGCTATGTCACAGACTTTATCTAATAAAGCGAGTGCTAGGTGGATGAATGTATCTTACATTCACTATAAGAAGTGGGCTAAAAATTATGATGCCACCGAGGAAGGTTACCCCAACCTATTCGAGCAACATAAAAACCAAGCCGGCAAGGGCATACCTAAATTCTTGAGGGCAACAGGACCAGAACCTGCTTTAATTGACATAATTGAAGGTAGGACAGACGCCTCCTCATTCAGCCCAGAAAAATTAAAATATAGGTTAATAACTGAAGGGCATTTGATGGAAGACTGCTCCGTATGTAGTTTTCACGAGCGACGTGTGAGTGATTATAAAATTCCACTATTGCTGAACTTCAAGGACAACAACAAAAATAATTACAGGAAAGAAAACATAGAGTTACTTTGCTATAATCATTACTTCCTACAGGTTGGAGATATATTTACCGATAAGCAAATTAAGGGCATAGAAGACCACGTTCCTACATACCAAAGTGAAGTAACTTGGGAAATGGATGATTATCAAAAACAACGTTTAGCCGAATTAGGATTGGGAGAAAAAACCAATGGTGATGACGACCCCTACAGCTTAGTATCTAGATCCTAATATATCTGCGGCCTTATTTGGATGCCCGAGGATTTGTTCGTATATTTATGGCCACGTGAAAAGCAAACGAACTAAAAATATCAAAAAATCTAAACACGATAAGATCGTGAAGGATTATGGTAAGCAGAAGTCTAGGCACTTAGAAAAGTTAGCAGACAATATGCTTAAAGACCAAGATAAGCTTCGTATTTTCAAGGAAAAGAAATCAGATGGTAAATTTTTAGACTTATTTTAAATGGTAAAACGTATTAAGGCCCAAAACCAAGAGGAGTTTGAAGAACGGCTTCAAAATAAAGATTTAAGGATTTCCAAAGCAATTGTTGAAGTAGCTTTAAAAAATCTTAAGGGTAAAAAACGCTTTATTCCTATTTTAGAAGTTCACCTCAAAGATGAAGAGCAAATTTTTGACATCACTATGGATAGGGAGGATATGCTTCAAACTTTAAAGCAAAATTTACAAATTCACGAATTTCATGAGGATTATGAAGGATGTGTTCAAATTTCTAAAGCAATAAAGGAACTACAAAAATAAGTTATATGAAAAAGGTTATGTTATTAATGTTCCCCTTATTTATGGGCAGTGGTGAAACTTCCATTCCTGAAGTTGTATTTGAAAATGAACGCGTTATTGAGCATCCAATTATAATTGCGCCCAAGTCCATGGACAAATTGGTTACTGCGTTAATTCACGTTGAATCCCGCGGAAATGACAGCGTCATTGGCGACAAACACCTACCAGGAAATGAAGCCGTTGGTGCTCTACAAATCAGGCCAATTATGGTGAGAGAAGTAAATCGCATTTTAAAAATACAAGGTAAAGCAAAGCGATTTAAATTAAAGGATAGGTTTGATCGCCAAAAATCTATTCATATATTTATTATATGGAAGAACCACCACTACAAAGGCAAGAGCAATGAAACTATAGCTCGATGTTGGAATGGTGGAGGAGATGGTTACAAAATGAAATCCACAGAAAAGTACTGGGGTAAGGTAAAACAACAATTAATAGCATACAATGATTAAATTTATTAAAAACACAGCAACACAGGTAAAAACATGGGTAACTCAATTATTGGGTAACGTGTTGGCCTTTTTAACTAACAGTCCTAAAACAGTATTAATTCTGTTTGGACTTGGCTTAGTCGTCGGAATGATTGACTATTCTTTGGGTTTATTCATCCTAGGTGGATACGCTCTTTTTCTTCTATACCGCAAAGGTTCAAATAAATAAAA
>TARA_R110002074_G_scaffold21173_5_pt1 | contig 18551 bp, 23 predicted proteins | sample TARA_R110002074 | Tara Oceans TARA_R110002074 (sample SAMEA4397215) | marine metagenome | biome: Polar Biome; feature: [MIX] marine epipelagic wind mixed layer (ENVO:01000061); material: water (ENVO:00002006), including particulate matter (ENVO:01000060) such as... | depth 10-100 m | reverse complement strand
CCACGACGTTATATTCATGCGTCGAGATTTTCGCCGCCGCGATCAAGGCGTCATTGGCCGCTACCTGCGTTGCAAAATCCGTATTGAGGCCCTGCATGTCGCCGCGCAGCTTCGCGATGGCAAAGCGCAATTCGTCAAGCTTGCCGCCCGCCTCATCAAGTTTCTTCTGTGCCCCCACCACGTCGCTCATTGAAGTGGCGACGCCCGCCGACAATCCCGTGGCATCCGGGAACATCGATGCTGTATCAAGCTGCGCTTTGGCACGCGACAATATCGCATCGGCAGCCTCAAGTTCGCTTGCCGCGATAGCAGCCGCACCTTCCGCCGACCGCAGATCCCAGAACGCCTTCTGACGCGACGTCTCATTGGCGTTCTTCATGACGTCATCAAGCGATTTTGTTGCTTTGTCGAGCAGATCGAAAGCTGTGGTAGCCGTTCCTGCGGCGCTGCCCGCCCCCATAAGGCCGGTCGCCAATGCCCCCACAACAGCGCCCGCCGCGCCGATGACGGCACCCCAGGGGCCGAACATCGAAACAAGCTGCGTGCCCTGCTGAATGAACGGACGCAGCACGCCCTGACCCGATGCGATCTGCACAGCAAAGTCGCCGACCTGGTAACCCGCCTGCTGGACCGCATTGCCGATATTGCGGGCACCGGCGACGCCGCGTGTTGCCGTCGTGACAAAGCCCGTAACCTGACCGCCCGCAAACGTATATTGCTTGCCGAGCTGCGCCATCCGCTGCGCATGGAGATCAATCGAGATATTTCCCCGATCCAACTCCCTCTGCAGGATCGTCTCGCCCTTCGTATATTGCTGTTGAGCGCGATAGGCCGGATCAATCGAGCGCGCGAGCTTTTCGTAGCCGCTCGATGAACGCACAAGCCGCGTCTCACTGTTGCCCAACGCCCCACCGGCGGCGGCAACCGAAGCCTGCACCTCATCCATCGAGCGCGCAACAGCCTGTGCGGAAGAGACGAATTTCGTCCCTCCCGCAAACTCCGCCTCGACACGGAGCGAACTAAGCTGCTGTGCTTGATTGGCCATTCTGTGTTTTCTGCTCCGCGCACCAGGTCACGAATTCGTCGTCAAGCACGCCGATCAGGATGCGGAAGAGTTCAAACTCTTCGCCTTCAATCCCGTATCGGCGTGCCCATTGATCGATGGCCGCGAATGAAATCCGCGACATGCCCCCCATCGCCCCGAACTGACGGTCGTGCCGGAGCACTTCAAACGCGTCATAAAAGGGTTCAAATTCAGGGGCGAGTTCGCCAGCCGTGAGATCAACTTTGTCTCTGAGATCGGTGGCGTCCGGTTCTTCGTCAGCCAGCTCCAAAAGCCAACTGTCAGTCTCCGCCCTGCCCACGCGATAGCGCAGGCAGGCTCTTAGTTTTTTGCCGCCACCTCGACGAATTCGGCTTTCTTCTGCCCGACTTTCATGGCCGCGACTTCCACAAATTCGCGGAACGGACGCCAATCGGTATCAGTCAGATATTCCATAGCGCGCTCCGCTGTATATTCCTCGTCAGAGCCTTTCCACGAAAGCAGCAAATACTTTGCGTAAAGCCGCCCCGCGCCCACATCAGCCTCGGCGTCGCGCGCTTCGGAGATTTCATCGCGATACTTCTTCTGCATCTGCCGCTGCCACAAATCGCGAGCGACCTTATAAGGCGGATAGTTGAAACTCCGGACACAGACGAAGAAGCCGGGCAGATCGGGATGCTCAACCCAGTCACCGTCAAATTCGCGGGAAACGTTCGCCTTGAGCGAACTGAGTTTGGCAAGGCTCTGAGTGGCCGCCGCTTTCTCTTTTGTCATATCCATCATCCTTGTCGGGGTGTTGCGGGCGGCCCCGACAAAAGCCGCCCGCGTTCTGGTACCAGAAGCTCCCTCGCGCTGTCGGACGCGAAGCCTTTTATTCCCAGACGGGTTATTCGTAGTATTCGAGACGGTTCATCAAAATGTGCGCGTTGGTCAGTGTGTCAAATGACGCCTGCGCCGTGAGCGACAGCATGATGTCGGCATTGATGCCGCTATCATCCGGCGCGCCGTCCGTATACGTGAGACGCGGCACACTCCACACGACGGCGCGATTGGCCTTGAGCACACGCGCGTTGATATTGACCGCCGTGCCTGCAAAGAGCTTCGTGAGAAACGTGTTGGACCCGAAATAGGTGCTGAGGTTCACCGACACATCGCAACGACCGGAACCAAGATCAACCGGTCCGAGATTTTCAACATCGGTGAGGTCGCGAATGTTATTCGTGATCTTGAGCGAGAGGTTTTTCACAAAGTTATTGCCCGTGATCTTGACGCCGCTTTCTGCAATGCGACCCACGTTGGCACCCGCCGCCATCACCGGAAAATCGGCAATGGCCGACGCAGCGTCGGGCACAGCATCAAGCCCGACAGTGGACTGCGCGCCGCCCATGCCGATAAACGCAAAACTGCCATTGATGATCTTCTTCGTTTCAATCGACCAGTTGGCCTCGTTCACGACCATGCCGCGCTGGGCAATATAGGTCGGCACAGTCTGATCGAGGAAAGCACGCTCAAGCGTCGCGCCGATCTTGGTGACACCGTTTTTGATCAGGTCACCGAAGAAGACACGGATCGTTTTGGCCGCACCGGCATCTGTCGTCCAGCCGGTCGGCAGATTGTCGAGCGTCACTTTCGTTGCCGCCACAGCGATAACGCGTGCCCAATCGTTGCAGGCAGCGGTTGCAAACTGGAAAGCAGCGCCCGTGCCGCCGATCTTCACAAAGCCGCCGACCGTGAGGCCGAGCGTCGTGAAATCAAGTGCCGTGCTGCCGAGACCATCGGCGAGCGCCGTAATGTCACCAGAGGCACCTTCGAAGCCCACGACCTTCATACGCGCCGCAGCAGGCGGCACCGCCTCATCAGCGAGACCGGCACCGGCACCAAAAGCAGGCACGGTCGGCGAACCAGTCGTGATCTTCTTCAGCGTATTATTGCCCGCCGCCGTGAAGCCCGTCAGCTTGCAAAGATGGCCGAGCACAAAGGCCGCGCCGGTCGTGACGGACACAACGCCGGTAGAAGCAACAACGCCCGTAATCACGCTATCGGCGACGCCGTCATTAAAACGGCTCGGCGTATTGACCCAATCCGCTTGCATGGACGAGCAAATAAACGTGTCAATCAGCGCGTCCTGTTCGGGATAGCTGAATTCAAAGTTGATCGGGCCGTTATTGCTTTCGCCGACTTTCACGGGATCGGTGCCCATGCGATCTTCGCGCTTTTCATTCGAGGTCTCGAATTCCGGCTTGTAGATCAGAGGGGCACTCAGATGACGCACCTTACGCATGCGCGGTGTGTTGGGTGTGGTACCGAGCGTGACCTCGCGGACGCCCGTCAGTTGTGCGCGATTGCTGTCGCTCATGTCTCGCTCTCCGTTTTTAAGGGACCATGTTCAAATTAAAATGGGCGCGAAATGCGCCCGACCGTCCGAATGTGTGAAGGGCTTATTCGCCCTTATCGCGCGCCTTGGCAGGCGCCGGCTTTTGCGGCTCCTCGCTCACCGGCTCGTCTTTGACCGCTAAGTCCTTGACCGGCTCGATGAACTTGCGAGCGACCAGATCATCGACAGAGAACACCGTATCGGCGATCTCCTCAGGGCCGACCGTGGCACCGACCAGAAGTCGCGTCGAGCGACCGTTAAGTGCCTTCAAAACTGTGTAACGCATCAGATCCTCCAAGGTTAAAACTCAATAGTCCCAATCTTAATAATCTCTGTACCAATCAATAAGCACAGGAAAGGCCTGCCAGTTGCCGTTCGCATGGACACCGTCCCAGGCATAGCCGCTGACCCGATGCGCTGCGCGACAGGTGACCGGCCCGATGTCTTGTGCGGCAAAAGCCGCGACGATCTGGTCCCGCAGCTGGCGCGCCGCCTTCCGGCCCGATCCAATCGGCACCAAAACATAAAAGCCGACACGGCCTGTCTCGCGCATGAGGTTGTCGCCATGACCCGATGCAGAGCCCGCACCGAGCGACGCCTGGTCATCCTCATCGCTCTCATTCTCGATATAGACCCAGGGATCGCGACCCGTGATTTCGGGGTCCGCATCGTTCTCAAAGACTGCACGGACACCGTCAAAATTCTCGGCGAAATGGGCTTCGAAAGCCGCATCGGTGGCGTCGGACGCGGCCATCTCAATTCACCTGCCGGTTGATGACGAGTGCGGGATATTTCATCGTCTGTCCCGCATCCGTGTCCTTGCGATGGGTCAGCGTCGCCCGACCTTCACGAAAGGCTGATGATCTCCGGTTCTGCTTTGCGGCCACATCAGGACGCTTGCCTCTGAGCACATAACCGTCATGCAACTCGACAAAGCGGATCTGAATATCGAGCTGACCGCGCCAGCGCTTCAGAGCCTCTTGCTTCGCGTTTTCCATCAATCCCTTGGAGAGACGAAAACCCTTCGCCCCGACTGCCACCTTGCGGGCGTAGGGCATCGTGTTGACAACGACCACCTCAGCATCAGCCGGAATGTCCTTGGTGAGCGGCCAAGGCGAGCCGTTGACCAGCAAAACGAAACTGTCGCGCCAATGCCCGCCCTTGCCCGGCCCGACAACGGGAAAACGTGCAATGAGGTAGGAGATGGCGAAATTGGCAGCAAACAGAAGGTTCGCCTGAAACTCGTAAAGGATCGGACCAGGCAAAGTCACCTCATCCTCGCTCGCGCCTTCGCGGCCATTGACGAAACGGCGATAGTCCGGCGAGGCCCGACCCTCAGCGATAACTTGCGCAACGCTCGACCGCGCGAATTGCGCAAAGGCGCTGCGCAGGTTCTCTTCGCTCAAAAACGCTTGAGCTATTGCGATATTCTGGGTCACACCTTGTGCCTTCAACCCCATCACATCACCCCTTGACGAGCAGCTCATAGGCGATCAGCACGCCCGCGAGCCGACGCCTGTTCTGATCGACCAGCTCGACATTGCGTTCTTTGCCATCGACGACGATCTTGTCATTGCGTTTCGGCGGCGCAGGCCATGCGACCGGCACAGCATCCGGCAGGGCGTCAGGGTCAATAATCGTGGCCCGCGCCACATCCTCAGCAAGCAAAATGATCCGCGCCTCGTTTTGCTGCGTCGGCCCGACCAGAGGGTCACCGTCAACCGCGCCGTCAACGATCCGCACCGCGCAATCGACGGCTGTTTCCACGTCCGCGACCATCACATAACGCCGCAAAAGCGCATCCTGCCCGCGCATCGCCATCATGCGACGATAAATCGACAAGGCTTGATCCGGCGTCATGCCTTCGGCAACTCAGAACGCAAAATTCTGATAATTGAGCAGCACGCCGGACGAACGCTCCGACATGTCACCCTGTAGCCCCGCGACAGCACCGACCCAGTATTCGATCTTACCGATGCCAGGCACATCTTCGGCTTTGATCATCGGATCGCGGCCACGCGCCGACCATGACGCTGTCGCAAGCTCGAGGCAAACACCGGCAAGATCAGGCGGGCACTCATCAGGCAGCTCATAGCCGCCCTCGTAAGTCACGACGACGCGGCCACACGACCAGCTCGCACGCTGTCCGTCCATAAGCCGCCAGAGCTTCCGATCCGCGTCAATTTCGTAATCCTCAGCCGCGACCGGCTCACCGGCTTCGGTCACCGAGGAAATAACCGTGACCGGCCAATGGGTGAGCCAGAGGGGGCGACCGGCGCGGGCGTGGAAGAAAGTTTCCTCCGCTGTCGCCGCGCCGAAGCTCACCCGCCCGCACGCCTTATTGATCGTGCCGGTTGCGGCCAGAATATGACCATCGATCAGCGCGTCGCGCGCAGCATCCGTGCCGACGATATTAAGCTCGGCTTTGAAACGCGCGGCGTCGATCAGCGCCGTTTCTTCAGGCTGATCAAGAAAGCGGATCAAGCGCGCTCAGCCTTCTCGGCTTTTTTTGCCTTCACCGCCTTCTTTGCCGCAGCCCTCACGGCGGCGGAGGCCTTCCGGTTTTCCTGCGCGGGTGTCAGTGCCTTTTCGGTCGCACCGCCACCTTTGCCACCGGCCAGCGACGCGGTTTCAGGCGGAAGAACCTCGGCATATTCTTCGGCATGCCGCCCATCGATCAGCGCGCGTGCTTCCTCATCGGAAAAATCAGCGACGTCGCCTGCACCGTAAGTGCCGCGTGGTCCCGCATAGATCGTGATCAGTTTAACTTTCATCGTTTCCTCCATCGGAATTATTGTCGGAAATTGCAAGATGTGAGGGCGGCGTTATCCGCCACCCTCACAAAATCGATCAGGCCTGCGGCTTAACGCGCGAGCCGCCCTGCACCCACACAGCGGCAAGAGGCGCAGCGCCAGCGCCATTGCCGCTCGGCGTAATCGTGGCGCGGATATAACGCTTGATCCCTTTGTAGCCGAGCTTGCGCACCACATCGTCGTTAGCGAATGTGAAGCTCGCTGCCGCTTCGGTGCCGAGCAAATCAGCATCGTCAACCGCGTTGGCACCCGACATATCGGAAGCCGCGCTTTCTTCCAGCAGCACCGTGAATGTCGCGTCAACGTCCGTCAGGCCACCGGTTTGGATGACGAGCTCATTGGCCTCAAATCCCGCGCAGTCGAGAATTTGAGAGACGAGCGGCGTATCGGCATTCGTCTGCGTCTGCGGGCTGATCGCCCGACTGAATTTCAAACTATTGTGAAGTTCCATCGCCTAAGCCTCCTGTGAAGCGGCGTGTTGAAAGGGAATTGTGAAGAGACGGTCGGCGCGATGCCGACCGTCAGTTTCGTGGAAGATCGTTTAGCCGAGCTTCACGCGGACAAAGGCTTCGCCCATCGTCGGCGCGCCGTCCGATTCCATACGACCGATAAAGCCGTCCTGATTCGTCTCAGCGTAGAGTTCAGTGAGACGCTGGATCTGCAAGTCAAGTGCATCTGCAATCCAATAAGTCGACAGATCGCCGAAGAGGCCAACATAGAGGCCCGTCGTGAACGTATTCGGCGCGTACTCGCTCATGTTGATCGGCGCATTGAGCAAACGATCCGGCTCACCGGCCTTCACGCCGTCGCGCCAAATATATTGGCCTTCCAGATCTTTGATCTTGGTGAGTTGCTTCACCGCATCACGATGGAAGACCCATTCCGATTTCGGCCAATAGCCCGATTTCACGGAATATTTGGCGTTGATCAGACCGTCAAACGTGATAGCCGTCGACGTGTTGTCCGTCGCCACGTCGCGCGATGTCGGAATGCCATCGTTCGACGGAGTGAACAGGCCCAACGGCTTCTTGTTGCCGTCACCGGTCATGCACGCCTTTTCAAACGTGACGCCGAACTTGTATGCAAGACGGTTGAGCACGATGGTATCGATCGGCAATGCGGAAATGCGCAACAGCTTTTTGGAGACCTTGATGCGCTTGGCGAGGGGATGCGGGCGCAACTCACGCTTGCCGAAACGCATGGCAGTATCTTCCGAGCCGGTGCCAAGCTCGGGCGTCCAGTCAGCGTCGTTGAGATCGGTATCCAGTGTCGGAACGCCCATGCTTTCCGCTTTGACCAGCGGGATTGTGGTCGCCTTGCTGCGAATAAACACAGCATTGTCCATCGCCTGGATAAGTTGGGCCACGAAAGTCTGCGGCGCGACAAGGAAGCCACCTTCAGGATCGGAAGACGCCTGGAGCGCGCGCAGCTCCTCGGCACCTTCGCCGTTGATCTGGCCATTCCGGAGGAAACCAGAAAAGGCGGTCATCGCCCGCTTGTCGGTTTCGGTCGGCAGGGTCGGATCAGCCGGCTTGCCCTTGCCCCGATTTTCCTTGTCGTCTTTGATGTGCAGTTCGGTTTCTGCGGACTCGCGGTCAACTTCGATCTGGCGTTCTTCAGCCGTGATCTGACCACGCAGCGAGTCCACCTGGTCGAAGATGGCACTATGAGCGGTGACTTCTTCGGTGGTCAGGTCGCGCTTTTCCGATGCGGCCTTGTCGGTGATGGCACGCATGTCAGTAGCAAGTTTTCCACGCTTTTCGCGCAGGGTTTTCAGACGGTCGCTCATAGATTGTCCTTTCGTGAACGACATGGCCAGTGCAGCTGGCCGCTGTCCGCCGCGCGGGCGGGAGTTAGCTGTCGGCCTGCTGCTGCAGAGCCTTCAGAAGATTCGATGGAACCGAGGGAGCCGCAGCCGCCAGAAAACTGCGCAGCTCACGCACTGCCACATCGGTTTGCGCATAAGCCGGATAGACAACCGGCGAAACGTCATAGAGGCGCACATTCTTGAGTGAACGGATGACCTGACCCGCATCATCCTTGGCCCAGTCGGCCCCGCCAGGTCGGGGCGAAAAGGCAAAGCTCATCTGGCTCACGTCGCCGCGTTCGATGGGTGCAATGACGAGGTCCATAATCGTTTGCGTTTCGGGCGCATCGATCTCAAATGCGAGGCCACGCGCATCCTCGATGAGGCGCAAAGTGCCGGACCGGTTGCGACCCAAAATAAAATTCGGATCATGATTGAACAGCGCGCGCACATCGTCCGTCTTGACCGCTGTTGCAAAAGCCCCCGGCAATACTTGCTCGCGGAACCCGCCCAAATCCTCAGACAGAGAATTGAAAACCGCCGCATGTCCACGAATGATTGTTGGCTTGCCGTCGCGGCGCTCCACCTTCATGCCCTCAACTGCAAAAATACGCCGTTCGATTTCGCTCATATTGAAACTCCGGTTAAACGATTAAGCCACGAGCGGCGGCAACGCCGCTGATCGCGCAAAGTCAGCAAACGCCCGCGTCATCAGGTCAGCAATATCGCGCTCACTCACGCCACCCTTGTTACGCATCAGCACTTCCATGATCTTTGACGCAGGAGCCATATTGAGCGGATGTAACCGCTCGTCTCCCCCTTCGACAGGTGCAAAATTCATCAGTCGACGGATTTCATTTGGCGTAGCCAAGCCCCATTGAACCATCAGGGCAAAGCCATCCATGCGCGACTTGAAGTCACCGCGCAAAAGACCATCGAGATTGAACTCGAAGAAAAATTTACGACGCTTTCCCGCTGACATGAGGGCCGAATTCAGCGCCTGTTCCCACATGACGAATTTCGGGCGCATGTAATAAACAATGAAGCCAATCGACTGCTGCTCGATGCCGGTGCCGAAGCTCGTTGACTTCGAATGTTCACCAATCAGATGCAGCGGGATGCCCCAGGCACGGGCGATCTGTTCAACCGACAGACGGAACGCCTCAATGACCTGCGCCTCGTCATTGTTCGCCGCCAAGGTGACGAGTTTCATCCCGCCATTTAGAATGCCGATTTTATGCGCGTTTGAGAGACCCGCGTGCCGCGCTTCGAACTGATCTCTTAGCTGTTCAACCTGATCAGGGTCGAGAGGTTTACCCTCATGCTGCAGAAACGACTTCGGAACGGCGTTGTTAGAAAAGAACCGCGACAAGTATTCGCCGGTCGCCTGCGCCCGCCCAATCGCCTCACGATGCCGCATAACGCGCGAGTCGCCGGAAATCAGATCGCGGGAAAACGGTTTGTCCTTAAGATGCAGCACTTCATGCTGCAGCAATACCTGCGACGACATGCCATTCGGCGACCAGCGATAGGCCACCTCGCCGTTTGGTGCGCGAAAAGCCACCACATCAAGCGGATGCATCGGGTCGAGTGCGTCGGGAATGCCGTCGCCACGCCAGTTGATGCGCGCGTGCGCATTGCCATGCGTCGACCGCCATCCCTCAAGCATCTGACGGAACTCTGTAGAGGTTTGCGATGCATTCGGGCGATCATGCAAAAGCTCATGCAACGGATCATCATTGCGACGCTCACGTGTATCGCCTGCGACCCGCTCAAAGAAATCGAGCGGCACCGTCGCAATCGTGTCCTCGATCAAACCCACGCAGGCATCGACCTCAGGGCAGCGTCGCGCGTTCTCAGGCGTAATATTCACACCAGCCGCCGTCGAACCGATATTGCCGAACAATTCCGCGAGCTTGGGATCGCCAGGGTGCAGCGACGCACTACGCCGCTCGCCCGCGCCCGTCATACGATTGAGCATCCCCATCAGGCGTCAGCCTTGAAGACGGCGACATAGAGGAGGATTAAACCCGGAACGATAAACGCAGCGGGCAGCCAGACGAGCGTCAGGCCATAAGAGACGAGGCCGAGGCCTGCGAAGAGAAACATATCGCGGGCGTCAAACCGGCTGGCGAACTTCGCTGCCTGCTTGAACGGATAGAGGCTCAGCCTCGCAAGCGACCTTGCAAATTTGCGCAGATATTTCATTGACCCTAACCTCTACTGAACCGCATTGCCGGATGCGATCAGCCCGCCGATATCCGGCAATCCGTCATCCGCATCGGCCCGCGCCTTCGCCATGATGCCCCCGACGATCCCGTCGATATGCGTCCGGCTCTTTTTCTTCGCGGGCATGTAATTCATGTTGTCGTCGTAACGGACGATCACGCTCTGCGCCTGATGCCGCAGCAACGGATTGCCGCCGTGGCGCAACGTGCCGCCGATCACCATGTCTTCGAAGTCTTTGGTCGGCAGCGCCAACGTCTTCATGCCTTGGCGCATCAGAACCATATCAAAGCCGTCATCATCTTTCAGCACGCGAACCAGATTGACGGCGTTCCATTCGTCAAACCCGATATCCTCAATATCAAAATCCTGCGCGTCCGAATTAATCTTTTTACGGATTATATCCTGATCGACCGTATCGCCGGGCGTAAGTGTCAGCCAACCGGCCTCCGCCCATGCGCGATAAGGGAGTTTCGTATCGAGTTCGCGCGCATCGATGTTGGCTTCGGGCATGAAGCTCCGGACCAGCAACCGCCAGAACGGGTCATCCTCAACAGGAGGAAACAAAAGCACCCACGCCGTCGTGTCGCGCCGTGAAGAAAGATCGAGCGCTCCGTGACACTTGCGACCGATCAGCAGATCCTCATCAAACGGCTCGCCACAAGCGTCCCATGCCTCAATCGGCAACCATGCCGCAAGCGATGAGGTCCGCACGTTGAGATAGAGGCGCTTGAACGCGATGGCGCGCGCCGGAATAGCAATCGCCTGGGCGAGCTTGCTCAGCAGGTCTTGCGTTTTGACCGAGACGCCGAGGTTGAGATTGGCTTTGCCCCAACACTTCGGGTCCGTCCAGTCGTCGTCATCATCAATCGTCGCAATGAAAGCAAAGAACGTGTCGTCATGGACAACACCAGGACCCTTGCGCTTATCAAAGCCGTCGAGGACCGCTGAGGCATACTCATGCGTTTCGTTGTAGATCGACTCAGGGTTCGACAGATCACCAGCCGTTGTGATGATGAACATCATCGGCTGAACGCGCGCGCCTGTCGCCGTGTCGAGAATGTCAAAAAAGTCGCGGTTCTTGTGCGCGTGCAACTCATCAATGATGAGCGTCGATGGATTAAGGCCGTCAGCCGTCGTCGCGTCCGACGAAATGGCGACAAAGAAACCGTCATTCTTCGGATATTCGAGCCGGTTGTTAAAAATCTTCATCCGACGCTTTAGAGCGGGCGTCTGTCGCGCCATCCGCTGCGCTTCTGCAAAGACAATCTTTGCCTGCTCACGCTTCGTCGCCGCCGCATAAACTTCCGGGGCGCCTTCGCGGTCTGCCGCCAAACCCTTTAGTCCATTTCCCGCACCAAGTGTCGATTTGCCCTGCTTACGCGGCAACTCGCCATAGATCGTCCTAAAACGACGCGGCCACTTCTCACGCGGCACACTCCAGTCAGGCTTCCCATCACTCTCTTTTGTCGGGCAGCGCTTCCACCCGTAACCACAACCCTCAAGAAAACACTGCCACGGTCCGAGCTTAAATGGCTTGCCGCGCCACCGGCCCTTCGAATGACGCAAGGTTTCAAAGAAGCGGATAGTCTTAGTTGCCTCGACTTCGTCAAACCAGATCGTTGCGTTTTTCCGCGTGGACCGCTTCAGGTCGTAGAGATGGCGCTCGCACGCACGACGCACCTTCTTGCCGACAAGCACGTCGCCATTGACCGCCGCCATCGCCCATGCCGTCACGATATGAGGCAGAACCTCGGCGACACTCATCAGTCGAGCAAATTGCCCTGATCATTGTCGCCAGGCGGCCGATTAAAGAATTTCAACCGCTCACGATCAACAGGCGACATTCCGAAATTACTGGCCAGAGCCGCGATGTTGCGCAAATGCTGGCTAGCCTGATGCACTTGCGGAATGGTTTTGTACTGGACCCCGTTGCGACCGGAATTCTTGTAGGTCAGCGACCCGCCTGGGTAACGCGGCGTGCCGTCGATATTGGTTTCCCGCATCGATTTTTCACGCCAGGCACCGATCTCTTCCTGACACCGCTGCCATTCACCAACCTCACGCGCCAGCATCTGCAGTTCGATTTGATCGATGGCATCGAGAATGCCGAGCCGATTGCCCTGATCCTGCAGAAACTCAAAAATCGCTTTGTCGCGATCATCAAACCAGTCGGGGGCTTCAAACCGTTTCACGTCGCTCGCCGCGACTGCGCCCTTTTCCGCGCGCGCTTCATCCTCAGGAGCCTCTTGCGCGCCGATCACGCGCATATACGCAGGCAAAGCCTTACCAGGCTTAGGCTTGCGGCCTTTCATCCCCCCGCACCCCCAGAAAGAACAACCAAAAGAACCCACCCCGCGCGGGCGCAAAATTCCGTTTTGGGCGCGCCGTGCAAATAAATCGGGTGGGCTTTCACTTTCAATTCGCCTTTCGCATCTTCGTGCCCCCACAACGGTCAGGGGCCCAAGGGCGTTAACTTTTGACCCCCCCTACCTTTCCCAATGAAATCAATGGGTTAGCGGACTTTCGGGCGGTCTCGACCAGCTGATCAGGGTAAAAACGTAACAAAATCAATGGGTTAGCCTAGGCGTTCCCAGGGCGGCCACGGGTTCTGCCGGTCGAACGCCTGACCGTGCCGCTCCGCTGCAGACTTGACGCCGTGGCAGGATCGGCAGAGGCCTTGATGATTGCTCCGTACCCAGAACTTCGGATCATCCGCGCCCGCGATCCGCTCGATATGATCGACAGCGACGGCGGCGACGTGATGGCCGAGAGCAAGGCAACGCAGGCACCACGGAAAGGCCTTCAGGAACGCCTTGGCGTATTGTTGCCACTTCCAGCCATAGCCGCGCTGGCCAGCATTGGGCCGACCTTCCGCGCCGCCGTGAATTCTGAAGCCTGTGGTGCCCGTCCGGTGCCGTCTCGGTGCGTCTGGCATCAGCGCAACCTCTGAAACGACAACGCCCCGAAAGGCATCGCTGCCAGCGGGGCGGGGTTCTTCGGACGTGGCGAATTCAGGCCATATTTCGTCCCGCTCGTCAAATCGCGGAAATCGCTCAACATCAAACCCCAGCCTTTCTGGGCTTCCGACGCGTTGACATCAGTTCCTCAAAGGTCGTGTAGCGGGACAGGCCGACACGAATCACCCGCTTGGCCTGCCCGTTGCGGATGCCGACGCGGGCCTCCAGCTCACGCAGCGCCGGGCTTTGCAGCACGGCGGAAATGACGACGAAGAGAGCGCAGTCAATCGGGCGACCGCGCCCATCGACGGGCGGGTTGTCAGTCATCGCCTGCCACCATGGATCGAAGCACAGCGCCCGCACACGGCCCGCATATTCGCTCTGTCCCCCGCCTCCGCCGCTGGGCCAGAGCGGCGTGCCGCGCATGCCGCCGCCGCCTGTGTTGCCCCAATCAACCGCCTGCACAGCGCCGCCTGCGCCGCCTGCCTCGCGCAGTTGCCTGATCTCGTCAGCCGCCGCCAGATGATGCGCGGTCATCATTTCGTCCGGCGCGATGCGCCCAGCCGCATAGGCAGCGGCGTCGGCGGCAACGAGGCGCTCGATGAGCGGGGCCGTGATCGAAGCGCGGCGCAGATGCTCACGCGGGCTGAATTCCGGTTCCTCGCCAGCGGCGCGGCGCAGGCGGGCCTTGGCCATGACCGGCGCGAGATCGAGCACCTCCTCGCGCTTGCCTGATCTCAGCGACGGGTCGCGCTCCAGCAGTGCCCGCATCGACTGAGACAGCGCCGAGCGGGCCTTCTCTTCGGTCTTTTTGGTCTCAACCGCCATCGCCATCACCCTTTTCAGTTACCCAGTGTCGAATTGTCGAAGCCACTGTCGAAGAAGCCCCAAGGCCTCTATTCCTTTCTCTCTCTCGGTTTAGAGAGAGGAAGGGAGGTAAATTCGACAATTCGACAGTATCGACAGTCCCTCTCAGTCAATGCGCGCGCACGCACACATGTGAGGCTCTGTCGTAGGAAACTGTCGAAACTGTCGAAAACTACTAATCACGCAACCAAATCAAATACTTAGACCTAGACACTCGCCTCGACAGTCCATTCGACACTGTCGAACCCCGCACCCCAAGCGCACCTCAAAACCATCGCGCGGCGGGCATAAATGCCTAATAAATGGGCACAGGCCCGCGCGGTTTTATTTTTTGGTTCTTGGGGGGTGTGGGGGACGGGCGAGAAGAGAGCGACGCCAGAGGCGCGAACGGGGCGCGGGGATCGGGCACGGGAGGTCGAGCGGGCGTCGGCTGACCAGCGTCTGCCACCCGACCGGCGCACAATCGAGAGCACCCCGCCCAGCACCGAGCCGACGACTTTAAGATCACCTGAAGAGGGGGACGTGAAGCTCACTTGTTCCAACCCTCCTCGTCTTTCGCCGCCTCGTTGTTGATGCAGAGATCAATCGGGACAAGCGTCACGCGGGTTTGTACGGCCCCGATGGACGTGGCTGAACCCTTCGGCACGACGACGTCCGGCAAGCGCCTGAGCAGGCGCTGATGCCCGCCTCCACGCCATTGCGTGCCCGCAAACAAACGCTGCGCGCCCTGGTGGCTGGCATTGGCGACGGCGAGATAACGCTCGCCCTCATGCAGGCGGACAGCCATGCCCAGATGTGCGAGGGCGCTACGCGACTTTGCATCGCCGTCAAACGCGATTGATGCGCGAATATGTTGCGCCACCGTTCGCTGTTCGCCGCCCGACCACTGGTCAGGGATCGCCGAAAGAATATAGGCGAGGCAAAGCTCATGCTGGCGTTCGGCATTGGCCGTCTCGGCAAGCGTCGTTGACGAGAGTTGCTTGCAGAGGCGCGCCACGTCTTCGAGGCTCCAGCGGTCATCGTCCCAGAGCGCAATGTCGGCCGCCGCCATCAACGCTCCGAACTGGTCGCAGCCGCGCGCATTGTGGCCTTCCTCTTTCAGCGCCGCGCGATAAGCGCCGAGCACCTTGGGCCAACGGTGCCAGTTGTCGATCATGCGGCGGCGGATTTTGGCTCCCAGCTCGCGCAATTCCGGCGCACCGAGCGACGGCTCGACAACGCCTTCCAAATCTTCCAGCGGGTTGAGTTCCAGCATCGCAATACGCGACAGATCCTGCGCTTGCATCGCGGGCGGGTTGATGCCCGAAAACAGAAACGGCGAACGCGCCTGAAACTGCGCGAGCTTATGGTCCGCCGAGCCGCGCAAGATGATGCCGCCAGACGATGACAGCCGCATCAGGTTGATCAACCCTTGCGACTTGCGATCATCCGTGCCCGCCTCAAATTCATCGAGAGCGACAGGCAGCGACGAATAGCCGAGCGCCGTCCAGAGCGAGGCCTGTGTCGCGTCCGCCGCATGGACCATCGAGCCGAGCACATTCTTGATCGCATTTTCCAGCGTCGATTTGCCGGTGCCTTGGTCGCCGGTGAGGCAAGCCGAAGGTCGCCAGTCGAGCGCGCCGCCATACATGGCCGCGCAGACCCAGCCGAGCAGCAGGCGCGGATCAAGCTCTGGCCTTTCCCAATTCCATGTGCTGAATTTCTGGAGCAGCTTGTCCGCTGGGCCTTCGCCACCATCTTCGACAGCCTTATGCCAGGGCGCAGGCTGCGCATCGTCGGCAGGATAGACGTGATGCCCGACCATGCCAGGCGGACGTGTGGTGCCGTTGACGATGATCTTGTTACCGAGATGCACAACGAGCGAGCCGTCTTCCGCCTTCCAGCAGCCCGCGCCGCGCACGCGGTCGAGACCCTTCCAGACATCAAGCGAGGATGCGGCGATCAAAAGCGCCCGCCCGCAATTCTTTTCCGACCAGCCCGTTTGTTCACCCTCTTTGTTGCGGGTCACAAAATTCCGCCACGCCCAGCCGAGGAAGCCACTCTCAGGGCCGAGCAAGCTGTTCGGACCGGCGCGCAGGAGCTTCTCATAGGTCATCGGGCGGAAGGCACCGCGAAAGTCGAGGAAGAAACACATGTCGCCATTGGTGCCGAGTGGCGTGATCGGGCAACCTTCAGGCAGCAGCGTTCCGTTGCCGCCGCCCGTGCCTTTGCCACCCTGATCCTCGATCTCGGCTGAGGTTTGCTGGTTCTCTTCGGGGGCGCGGGGCGCGGCGGATTGATCCGTTGACGCATCATCCGGCTTTGCCGCAGGCTCGACCTTCTCCGCATTGCGCATCATCTGGATGACTTTGCCGTAATTGGCCTTCGGGTCCGGCGTGTCGTCACTCATGATACATCTCCGAACTTATCGGTCTGGTTTCCCAATGAGGTCCAGCCCTTGCGCTGATGCCGTGCAAAAAGCTCGACATAAGGCCCATCAAACAATGTCTCGATGCGCGCGTATTGTTCTTCGGGCTTGCGGCTATGCTCGCGACGCGGCGCGCGGATGCAATCAAGCGGCATGGCCTGAATAAAATCGCGGACGCTATGCGCGCCCTCGGCGGTGCGTTCGATGCCAAACAATCCCGACGAAATTTCACTCCGCACAGACGGATTGCCACGCGTGGCGAGCAAGCACGGCTCAAGGTTTTTGCGCGTGCCATAGCCCGTGCCGAACGCATATTTATCCGTGACCGGATTATATTTAATCCACTCCCATGCGAGGCCGGAATATTTGAAGCCCCAATGGTTGAGAACATCCATCCAGACGGGCAGCGTCGGCCATGTGACCCAGAGAAACAACGCGCAATCATCTGCCGCCAGCACCGAAACAGGCATCGCATTGACGGCGTCAATATCCATGCAGTCGTAATGCGCCAGCGGGTTCTTGACTTCACCCTTGGCCGAATAATTCTCAAACAGCCACGGCGGATCGGCGAGAATAACGCGCGCGCCACCTTGCGGGCGGTGATTGACAAATTGCTGCAGGAGGTCGCTCATGTGCGCCCCCGCTTGCCGTATTGGGCTTCCATGACAGCGACCAGCTCACGCCGCGCGCCCGACGACAGGCACTCAAGCTGCTCATACGAAAGCGTCACGCCGCCCTTCTCCTGCCAGTTTTTCTTGGCGAGGCGACGCACGCTCGCGTGATCCGCCTTCTGATCGGCGGCGCTGCCATGCATGTAAATCCCTGATGTAACGCGTGGCTCGCTCATTGCGCCCCCGCCGTCAGCATGTCATTCACATCATTGACGCCTGCCGGTGGCCAGACGCGGAACACGTCGCGGCCTGCCTGCGCATGGGCCTGACAGGCGCGCTCGAAGGCCTTGCGGGCCTCTTCAGAGCCGTCATTCTCGCCCACCAATGTCAGTGTACGAATAACATCCGGCAATTCGACATTGCCCATGTTGCTAAGCGAGAGCGACGCGACGATGCGGTATTGATCGTCGGTGTCGGCGAGGCTGACCGCGAGACCGCAGCCGTTCTCAAAGCCTTCGGTGATCGCTGTCGGATCATCCGACACAAGATCGCCGATGCGCTTGCCCGTCGGCCCGCGATAAATGCGGATCGAGCCGCCCCAAAAATCGCCATAGACGAATTTGGAGCGGTTCTTCGGCATCTTGCCGTTGAATTGCGCAAGGTCCACTGGCTCCAGCATCGCCTTGCGCGCCGCCACGGGCCGGTCGCCGTCAAACGTCACGTCGAGATAGACGCGGTGGCACGCGAGAAAGCCTTGCGCATTGTGAACCGCGAGAAGCAGTGCAGGCACATGGCTGCGCCCGTGCGGACCGAGCCAGCCTAGAGGCACCTTGCACTTCATCGTCTCGCGCACGCATCCGGGCAGCTCGCCACAGCGCCCCAGCATGTCGATGGACCGGCCTTTGAGATAGAGATCACAAAGACCGCCCTCGACAGCGCGCTTGTTCGGTTCGTCGCGCGGACCGAGCCAGAGAGCCTGCGCCGCCTTACGCGTCTTTTTCGCCTTGGCCTCGGCTTCCTTCTCACGCCGCGCGCGGGCGAGCCGCGCATCATTCGCGCGCTGATGCACTTCCGGCGCGCTGACGTCGCTGAGGCCCAACCATGTGAGACCCCACTTGTAAGCCTTTTTGAGATCGCGGTTAAAATCGACATAGGCGACGAGATCGAGCGCGTCGCCGTGATCGCCGGTCGCACGGTCATACCAGCTCCCGCGCTTCTCACCGGCGAGATAAATGTAGAAACTGCCGGGGTTCGTATCGGCCCGCGTCGGGTTCAACGGATAGAGGCAATTCTGCGAAACGTAAGATGGCACGGCATCGAGCGACAAATGCCGAACGACCGCATCGATGCGGTCGGCCAGCATATTGGACATGTCGCGAATTTCGATTTTGACGCCGCTGTCGCTCATGCGGTCCCCACAGGCTGACCGATGCCGTCATCATCA